>OIYS01000094.1_pt1 | contig 61964 bp, 45 predicted proteins | sample 1588271 | NCBI WGS metagenome assembly OIYS01 (sample SAMN03283286) | human gut metagenome | biome: human-associated habitat; material: feces | host: Homo sapiens | place: Peru | collected 2012 | reverse complement strand
CGGTAGTTCAGCTGGTTAGAACGCTAGCCTGTCACGCTAGAGGTCGACGGTTCGATCCCGTTCCGGGTCGCCATTGTTGCTGCTATGGCTCAGGTGGTAGAGCGCGTCCTTGGTAAGGACGAGGTCGGCAGTTCGAGTCTGCCTAGCAGCTCCATTAACCCTAAGGACTTATGTCTTTGGGGTTTATTTTTATATACTTTCGTTCCGATATGGAATTTTATTAAAAGGCTGTCCTGTTTTTTTCGGGCAGCCTTTTAATTTATAAATACGGCACATGAACCGTCTCCAAAAGCAGTAACGCTTCGCAGATCGGTTCGGTCATCGGTTTGTTCATTACATATAATTATATTTTTTTCTCTTTGCAAACAGGAAAATAATCGATATAACCGTTGCAAAAACCTCCGACACCGTGATAGCCCACCATATTCCGTCGACTCCGAAGAATATCGGAAGCACAAGCACGCACGAGGTCTGGAATACAAGCGTACGAAGAAACGAAATCGCCGCAGAAACTCCGCCGTTGCTCAGAGCCGTAAAGAACGAGGACATAAAAATATTGAAGCCCGCAAGCAGGAACGAATACGCAAACAGTCTGAATGCATGTCGGGTAAGCTCATAAAGCTCGGGGTCGTAGCCTACGAATATTTTTGCAAACGTACCGGACAGCAGAATCGCCGCGAGAGTCAGAACCGCACCCGAGGCGGAGGTCAGTATCACGCTTTTTTTGAGCATATTTTTAAGCTCGTCCGTGTTACCCGCGCCGTAATGGAAGCCTACGACAGGAGCACAGCCTATCGAATATCCTATCGAAATAGATACAAATATAAACTGAACATACATTAATACTCCGTATGCGGAAACGCCGTTTTCGCCGATAAGACGCATGAGCTGAAGGTTATAAATCATGCTGACGAGCGACATTGAAATATTGCTCATAAGCTCCGACGAGCCGTTTGTACACGCCTTTAAAAGCGGTTTGAATTCAAGACGCGTTGCGGCGGTGTGAAGAATACTGCCGTTTTTCTTATTCATAAAAAATACGAGCGGAATTATCCCGCCGACGACCTGACTTAAGCCCGTGGCAATCGCAGCACCCTTTACTCCCCATTCGAAGCCGGCTATAAACAAAGCGTCGAGAACCATATTAGTGCATCCCGCCGCCACGGTTATAAAAAGTCCGAGCTTCGGTCTTTCGGCGGTTATCAGAAAGCTTTGAAATACGTTCTGAAGCATGAACGCAATGTTGAAGCCTATTATAATTCTGCCGTACAGAACGCAGTAGCCCATCATCTCGTCGGAAGCCTTTAAAAGCTTTGCGATTTGGGGCATAAATATAAATCCGGCAACAGAAGCAACCGCACCGAGAATACACGTGAACATTAACATCATCGTAAAATATCTGTCAGCGTTCTTTTTATCCCCCTCGCCCAATGTTTTTGCGACGAGCGCGCTTCCGCCGGTACCTACCATGAATCCGAGACCGCCGAGTATCATCAGAAACGGCATGATAAGATTTATCGACGCAAAAGCCGTTTTCCCTACGTAATTTGAAACGAAAAGACCGTCGACAACTCCGTATACGGATGTGAAAATCATCATTATAATCGACGGGAACGTAAATCGGAACAGCTTTTTATACGTAAAATGGTCTGAAAGCTGTATCTGTTTTTTCATGATAACTCCTCAATTATTAATACTGATGCAGTATCGCTTATTTTACAATTAATAATAAAAAATGTCAAGCCCCGTATTGAAACACGGCTTTATATGTGATAAACTTAGAAAAAACGGAGGATTTATATATGAAAAAATTTTTATTTCAGGGCGATTCGATAACCGACGCGGGACGAAGCTTCGACTCTTATGACGGCAGGGGCTCATACGGCTACCCCACGTTCACTGCGGGCAAGCTCGGCGTAAAATACCCCGGTCAGATTGAATTTGTCAACCGCGGAATCAGCGGAAACAGAGTCGTTGATTTATATGCGAGAATCAAGCGCGACTTCATCAACGTCAAGCCCGACGTTATAACCATTCTTATCGGAATAAACGACGTGTGGCACGAATTCGGCGACGACCCCAACGGCGTTTCGGACGAAAAATATTTCAGAGTTTACTGCTCGCTTATCGAGGAGTTAAAAGAGGCTCTGCCCGATGCGACGATTATAATATTGGAGCCGTTCGTATTAAAAGCGTCGGCAACGCAGGACAAATGGGACGAGTTCAGAAGCGAAACGGAAAAGAGAGCGAAGAGCGCAAAGAGAGTCGCAGACAAATACTCGCTCCCGTTTATCCCGCTTATGGATAAATTCGATTCTCTAGAAAAAACCGCCCCCGCAGACCATTGGCTTCTCGACGGCGTTCACCCCGCCCCGGCAGGACATGAAATAATTGCCGAGGCAATCGTCGACAAATGCGAAGAGCTTAAACTGTTTTAACAATTAAATAAAACAAAAAATTATCCCGCACAGACGTTTAACAAAAAAACGCCTGTGCGGGATTTTTTTGCCCCCGGCAGCGGTTGGAAATCACAAAATACCGCACACCGACCGCTTACCGCTGATCGCCGAAGCAATAAATTTCACCCGTAAATTATTGTTTATCCTGCAAATCTGAAATTACCCGTCAAAAAATTTGCAGGGAACGTCGGTATCCTTCCTATCGGCTTCGGGAAGTATTCGACAAGCTGATTCTTTTTATCCGCTTCAACTGCGGACGCACCTGACGAAAACATAAAGATACACATGACGGCGAATAGAATTACCGCTGTTATTCTTTTTATTTTCATGTACAGCTCCTCTTAAATTTATGAAATCTTCGTAATATCGTACGGAGTCGTCTGGTATACGAAGTAGTTGAGCCAGTTAGAATATAACAAATTCGCGTGCGAACGCCAGTTTACAATCGGTTCCCTCGACGGGTCATCGTCGGGAAAATAGTTTTCCGGAACGTCGATATCACGGCCGAGCGTGACGTCTCTTAAATACTCGTGCATAAGCGTGTCGCCGTCGTACTCGGAGTGACCGGTTATAAATATCTGTCTGCCCTGCGGAGTCATCACCGCGTACAGCCCCGCCTCGTCGCTCGAAGCGAGAATTTTAAGCTCGGAAACTTTTTCCACGTCCTCGCGCTTTACCGTCGTATGTCTCGAATGGGGGACGTAAAATTCGTCGTCGAATCCGCGTAAAAGAATCGCTCTCTTGTAATCGGCTTTATGCTTGAACACTCCGAAAAGCTTTTTGTCAAGCTTGTATTTTTTTATGCCGTAATGATAGTACAGAGCCGCCTGTGCGCCCCAGCAGATATGGAACGTACTCCATACGTGGGTCTTGCTCCACTCCATGATTTCGCACAGCTCGTCCCAGTATTCGACCTCCTCGAATTCAAGATGTTCGACGGGCGCGCCCGTTATTATCATACCGTCGAACGTTTCGTTTTTAATATCGTCAAATACCTTGTAGAACGAGAGCATGTGAGCCTGAGACGTATTTTTCGACTCATGGGAACGCGTGTGAATAAGCTCGATTTCAACCTGTAACGGCGAGTTTCCGAGCAAACGCGACAGCTGTGTTTCCGTCTCGATTTTTTTCGGCATTAAGTTAAGTATTAAAATTTTTAACGGGCGTATATCCTGGTTGACAGCCCGCGTATGGGTCATTACGAATATATTTTCCTCGTTTAACGTTTTGACCGCAGGCAGTTCGTTCGGAATTTTAATCGGCATTATTATTCACACCCTTTACAGGACTTTATTAAGAGCCTGCGCAATATCGTCGATAAGATCCTGCGAATTTTCAAGTCCGCATGAAAGTCTGACGAGATCGGGGCTGACTCCCGCTTCGACAAGCTGTTCGTCAGTCATCTGACGGTGGGTAGTGCTCGCAGGATGCAGACAGCATGTGCGAGCGTCTGCTACATGTGTCTCTATGGCGCATAATTTAAGATTTTTCATAAACGTCTCCGCGCCTGTTCTTCCGCCCCTTACGCCGAAGCTGACTACTCCGCACGTGCCGTCGGGCAAGTATTTTTTTGCCCTGTCGTAATATTTGTTACCCTCAAGTCCGGGATAATTTACCCACTCTATCTTTTCGTTTTTCGATAAAAATTCGGCAACGGCAAGAGCGTTTTCACAGTGTCTTTTAATCCTAACGTGCAGACTTTCGAGTCCTAAATTTAATATAAAAGCGCTCTGCGGAGACGGCGTAGAACCGAGATCACGCATAAGCTGGGCTGTCGCTTTTGTTATAAATGCGCCCTCGTTCCCGAATTTCTCGGCGTAGGTTATGCCGTGGTAGCTCTCGTCGGGAGTACAGAGTCCGGGGAACTTGTCCTTATGCGCCATCCAGTCGAATTTACCCGAATCGACTATGCAGCCGCCGACTGCCGCGCCGTGACCGTCCATGTATTTTGTCGTAGAATGAGTGACGATATCGGCGCCGAACTCGAACGGACGGCAGTTTATCGGAGTCGCAAACGTATTGTCAATGATAAGCGGAACGCCGTGAGCGTGCGCCGCCTTTGCGAATTTTTCAATATCAAGAACGGTAAGCGCGGGATTCGCGATAGTCTCGCCGAAAACCGCCTTTGTGTTGGGCTTAAACGCGTTTTCGAGTTCTTCCTCGGAACAGTCGGGATCTACAAATGTAAACTCAACGCCCATTTTTTTCATCGTAACGGCGAAAAGATTATACGTGCCTCCGTATACCGCGCTCGAAGCGACAACGTGATCCCCGCAGGAGGCAATATTGAACACGGCGTAGAATGTAGCCGCCTGACCCGACGACGTAAGCATTGCCGCACTGCCTCCCTCTAAAGCGCATATTTTAGCGGCGACACGGTCGCACGTAGGATTCTGAAGCCTTGAATAAAAATATCCGCTTGCCTCCAGATCGAACAGCTTGCCCATATCATCGCCGGTATCATACTTGAACGTGGTGCTCTGTATTATCGGAATCTGCCTCGGCTCCCCGTTTGCGGGCGTGTAACCGCCCTGAACGCATTTTGTTTCAATTCTTGAATCCATTTTCATTCCTCCGAATATATACGTATATATATTAAATGATATCAAATCCCGCATGCATTGTCAAATTGCAATAAATTATCGCAGGGTATTGATAAAAGCAATAATTTGCCGCGGCATATTATTGTTTGCGGGCGAACGGATTATCCGTTCGCCCGCATTGCTTTTATGATGTAAATGTAAGATTCGCAGAAGTAAATTTACAGAAAATTTCGATATCGTACGGTACCTTGCACGGTTCAAGCGCGTTGAATCCGTTTACGGGGTCTATCTTCATACCGAGAATCTCTTCTATAAGACCGATATCCGCAGGGTCTGAACACGACACCGAACCTCCTGACGAGCTTGCGGACAGAGGCATAAAACTAACAGTCGGTTTTATATATGATTTCATGTTATTTTTTTACCTCCGGGTTAAACAGCCCTATTATAAAGTTTCTGAGTTTATTGAAAAACTCTTTGATTCTGTTGATAATCTTTCTGAATACGCTGACATTATCGTTGCTGTCGCCGGCGTCCGTATTTCCGTCGTCCGCGGGAACATAGGGCTCGGGCGGGAGAATAGTCTCGCTGTCGCTGAGAGCGGGATTAACCTCGACGTATTCTGCCGGCATCGCCATCATGGCTCTTACCGCCTTAAGATTCTCCTGAAGAGCGTGATTAACCGCAACAGAGCCGGAAACCTTAAGATTTACAATCGAAAGCAGTCCGTCGCCGACATTCGAAATCACAACAGTCGCGGTGCCGTTATTAACGGTCAGATACGGCGTTATGTCATAGTACATTTCACAGGCGGTATTTACGTTAAACTGCGAATTGTTTACCCTGACGGTCGTCGAAGCGTTGACCGCGCGCAGCGATATCATTACTCTCGAATAATCCTTTAATCCCGAAACGGTGAACGTAACCGCACTGTTGTGGGTCGAATCGCTCTTTTTAAGATAAAGCTCGTTCTCGGGACCGCCGTTTTTATAATTAATGAGGTTGCCCTTGTCGTCAAACGTCTTGACAATCTTCTCATAGTCCGCGAAATTAAGGGCTTCATACGAATTACCCTCGACGTAAGCGAATATGTTATCCGTCACGCCCGCGGAAATACTGTCGTTGGTTACCGCAAGATTCTTAATAACGTTAAGATATTTCGAATCCTTTTCGGAAGTTATATAAGACTTACTGTCGGTTTCAAGCGGTTTGTAGATTCTTACACCGTCGACATAGCATACGGCAGACGACGCCGAACCGCCGGACGCAGAAGCGTTTCTTGCCGGCGCTCTCATTATGTTAGACGTTCCGGAAGAATCGAGACGGTTAAGAACCGAATTCTCATCCTGATAAACAAGCTCGATATCGGAAGCGGAAATGTCGTAGATTCCCGCATTTCTAAGCATTTTCTCAACCGTTGTCTCCGACGCTGCAAGGGTCTGCGAGGCCGTACGCGCGGCGGCTTTTGCCGGACGTGTTACCGCACCGGAATTTGAAAGGTAAGCCGCGGTTATTTCAACATCGTACGTGCCGTAATCTGAATCAAAACGCATTACGGGAACCTGTCTTAAAAGTCCGTTCGACATAATTGACGTATCGGAAAGATATGTGTCGACAATATACGCCTTGACCATATTTCCGCCCTTTGAAATCTTGACTACCTCTACGCCGGTATTTTCACCGCACGCGGAGATAAGGTCGAAGCCCGTACCCGTGAACGAGAATGTAAGCTTATCGCTCTTTCTCGAAGAGGCTGAAACGGTCGTTTTCAAAGCTGTTCCGTCGGAAAAGCCGTCTGCGGTATTATCGGCGTAAGCCGAAACGTCGTAGCCGTATCGGTCGCTTGACGACGAAACGCTCTGGGTGTAATTTTTGCCCGTACCCTCGTTTGTCCAAGCGGTACCGCCCGAAGCGGAGGTTTTCAGAACGTTCTCTTCATAGTAAACGTTTGAAGCGGGGACAATATTGATTTTATACCAGTCATAACCGCCCTGTTCTCTTCTGACAAGAGTAAACGCGGACGTTGTTTTGCCGAGAACGCCGTCGATTCCCATAGACATGTATACTTTTGAATTAACGCCCTTAATATTCGCGCCGGTATCGAACGTCTTATCGACGACATAGGGCGACTGCTTAACCGGAGCGGAGTCAACAGACAGAAGCTGAGAGGATTCAATTCGGTCACAGTTCATCTGAATACCGTAATCAAGCACGTAATCATACTCGGGAACGGAGAAGCTGACCTGCGGGAATCCCTTTGTAGGCTCATTGACTGCCATTGCCGAAGAATCCTTGTATATAGCGGTCTCGGCGTCTGTCGTTATCGGAATACCTGTTTCCTTCGTATCGGTATTGAGCAGAACGTTCTCAACCGTGACGACAAGCTTTTTACCTGCGTGACCCTCTGCAACGTAATTCGTCGAGTAGTCGAAGCCGTTGACCGTCACGCTGTTATCGTTTACGGATTTTGAGATTGTATATGTTTTTTCGACCGGGTTGTCGGAAACAAGTCTGCCGAGCGCGTCATAGTAAACGCTTGCGTCGGCCGTCGAAACGGTCGAGTCGGACGTAAGCTTGAACTTATCTCCGAGAACCTGTCTTAAATATGAATTACCGTTGAGCGTAACCTCGGTGCCGGTATCGGTTTCCGAATTCTGAATGGTTTTGAATATATCGGAAAGAGCGTCGGCGGTGTTAACCGTTCCGTCAAGAGCCGCGCTCTTATAGAACGTGTCGGAGGCTTTCGTTCCGCCGGAGGTATAGCTTGTCGCATTCGGATAGTTCGACGAAACATAGCTCATGTACTGGTTCATATCGAAGCCTTTTGTATAATTACTGCCCAGCTGAACCGTATAAACCTTTGCGCCCAGATCCTTTGCGGTTTTTGCAGCCTTTATCGAAGCCTCAGCGGTTGTCTTTGCGGAATCAGCGTCGTCCTGATAAAGTCCGGGGATACCGTCCGTCAGCATTATTACGCATGCGTTATATTCGCCGCTCTTATAATCTCTGCCCGTAGCCTTCAGTGCGTTGACAGCCATTTCCAGTCCGAGATCGACCCTTGTTCCGACGTTAGTCTGAACCTGCATTTTGCTTACAATCGTCTCAAGATACGGATGCGAAGCGGAGAAGAACGCTTTTTTGTATGTCGACGAGCTCAGCGACGAATCGTTCTTCATGCTCTTGTAATTGACAATCGCTATGCCGGAATTTTCATAAATACCGGTTTTTTCGTAATCCGCATTTTCACCGTTGCCGTACGTGTCGATTGCGATACGGTGCTCAACGTTATATGTCTGCGCGTCGCTCTTTATCTGATTGATAAAGTCGGTAACGGTGTCCTTCATGGTAGCGTAACGCTGATTGCCGGCGTTCTTTGTGTAATAAATACCTGTGTAAAGAGCCGCGCTTGCATCGGTTGAACCTCCCGGAGCCGTTGTGGTTACGTTTCCGGAACCGGAGAGATAGTATTTTGTGCCTTTTACCTGATAATAAAGACGGTTTGTCGAATTAGTTGATCTTTCGTAATATTCTCCTGTATATAACGCTTTGTCTTTGTTGTTTGACTTGCGATAACACATATATACATTCATATTTTTATTATCAAGTTCAGACGAAGACGGATATTCTTTAGTACCGGAATAATATCGAAGATACGGAGTAAGATCTCCGTCGGTCGGACCGGTAGCGTCTCCGTCAGTATTGCTGTAAACAAGATAGCACTTTGAATTATAGTTTATATAAATAAAACAAAAATCTCTTCCAAAAGTAGGGCTTCTGCTTGCGCGTTTTACTTCATAATAGTTATAATCATAGAGTAGATACTTGTTCGCGTAATTATTATATGTTATATTTCCTGTTTTCTTCGTATAAGTATATGTATCATTTTTGATTTCATAATACCTACCGTCGGTATGCTTATAATACTTGCCCGAATAATTCGAAGCTGTAAGCGTTCCGGCGTCGCCCGCATAGCTTACGCAGTCGCTGTCGGACATCGAAGCCGAGGAGTCAAGAACGAAAACGAAGTCCGTCGGCTTGCCCGTCGTGGTTCTGATAGTCTGCGACGCGCCTGTTGCGTACGCCTCCATGGTAACCTTATACGTACCGTCGGCGGTAAGCTCGGCTTTAAGGTCGGTATTGACGTCAGACTTGCCGTTCTTGGAAATCTCGTCGGTAACTCTCTTGAATATGCTGATTATCGAGTATTCAGCGTCCGCCGCCTGTCTCGTTCCCGAGCCGTCGACTCCCGTACCCAAAACGTTACCCGAATTCTTATTGGAGACGCTTGAGCTTGCGAACGCGTCGCAGTGGAACGTACCGGCGGTTTCGGTAAGTCCCGAATAAACCTTGCCCGTACTTGCCTGATAATAAGCGTTATACTGGCTCATATACGACGAGTTGCTTGCGTCGTTGCACCAAATGTAATATTTATCATTGCCCTGGTAGAAGAAACGGAACTTTCCGCTGCCGCTTCCCTCTCCGTTATACTGCTCGATACGAATCTTATTGAGCTTATCGTTCGTGCTCGTCGCATTATCAGCCGAGAGACGCTCGCGGTCATTCATAGACATGTACATAAGTCTCGAGCCGAAATAAAGATTCTGATAACTCGAATAATACATATCGACATTCTGAATTCTCATTGAGTCGGTATCATAGCCTACTATTTTCCATCTGATATTTGTCGCGTCGTCGCTCTGTGCATTATTGAGATAGAGATAATCCGTATCCTCGCCGTTTACGAGAGTGTAGTCGCTTATAGGATGACCGACGATACCGAGCGTGTCGCCCGTACCCGCCTGGGTTCCTTCCTTCTGCTTTGCAAGCTTATTTTCGCCGAATCCTCCGTGGGAATCGATTGCATATATATATTTATTACCCGTCTCGGGGTCGACAACGTCGGATTCGTAACAGAGGATATACTGGTCGGACGATTTAATCTCCGAAAGATTCTTAACCCTCTTATATGTAGTCGTGTGCTGACCGTCGTCTATTCTTTCCTCTCCCATGAGGGCGTACTGGTCGATCTTCCATACAACGTCAACGGGAGCCGCCGCAACGTTGCCCGCTGTTTTTTCTCTGTACGTATACGCGCCGGATTCGTATACCATATAAAGATATCCGTCGATAACGCACAGAGCCTCGCTCATGGACATGTTTTCATATTCTCTCGCACTCGCGCTCGTCATGAGATATACGTCTCTCGACTTGCCCGCGATAGTAAGAGTTTCCGTTCCGGGGAGCGAAAGGTCAATATCAAAAACGTCAAGCTCGCTTATGTAGTTATCGTTATCATTCTTACGCTTCCATGATCTCGAAAGGTAAAGCTTGCCCTCGTCGACCATAGCGTACTGCACTCTGTCGTAGTATTTATTGTCATAAGTTGTCTTAGACTTATAATTATCGTCAGTACCGAGAGCAATGCAGTACGACGGATTGCCTACGCAGTTCTTATTCGTCTTGTTTGCGTTGCTGATATTCGCCCACTCCTCGGCGGAGGTGTTTCCGCTGAGTTTATAGCCGAATATCATTGAATCGTATTTAGAATTAGCCGCCTTGTTATAGCTTGAATCGCCTATCCAGTAGAAGTTACCCGTCCAGAGAATACCGCTGTCATAACAGCAGTACGAGGTTGACGCGCCGTTAAGCTCCGACTTGAGGTCGATGCTGTCGACGAGAGTAACATCCTTCGTCGTACCGTCGGAAACATCAAGCTCGGAAAGCGGGAAATAGCTTATCGTAGAACCGTTATCCGCAAAATAGAGATTGTTTTCGCTCGCCGCAAGTCCGCCGCCGTGGCTCTTTGAATAAGTGCCGTTTTTATATTTAAGCTTAAAACACGCGACGTACTTACCGGTTGAAACGTCAAGCGCGTAAATTACCGTCGGGTCTGTTCCGTCCGCGTCATAGGCTGTGATAAGCACCCAGTTCTTAGCCTTGTAGTACGTCATGCCCTGCTGTGTATAGTTATCCTTTTTTGCCTGACCGGGCAGAACGAGATTCGTCTGCTTACTGAAGCCTCCGAGATATTTTTTTTCATATCCGTCGTACAAAGCCTTGTCAACGACTCTGGTCTGCGTAAGCCCGCCGATAGTGATGTCGGCAGCCTCCGCCTTCGGGAACACGCTGCCCAGCTCGAACAGAACCGAGACAGTCATAACAGCGCTCAAAAACGCCGAAATGAATCTTTTAGCACCCTTCATGGTAATTTCTCCTTTTCATTTAAAAAAAGTTAACACTGCAAATTTATGTCAACCGATATTCAACATTATTTTATCCGTGGTATATTATATACCCTTATATTTTCTTTTTCAATATGTAATTTAATCATAAATATTATTTTTTTTGTCAGCTTTATAATAATGCCTGCAAGCTTCGATATAATTCCTCGCTTTTTTACAGGCATAGGACGGCTTGCCCGAAAACGAACCCGTTTCGGCATATGCGCACGCCGCGCAGAAATCGCATATTTTCCTGTCGGGACAGTTAAGACATTCGCCTGATATTTTAATTCCGGCGCATTTTCTGTTTATATATTTCCATGCTTCATTAAAATTCTCCGCCGACATTTTAGGCTCGGTCATCATACCGCACCCCGTCATAAAACCGTCGTACGTTATCCAGTATGACGAAAGCCCCGCTCGGCAGTTAAGCCTGCCCGCCGGCATGTCAGAGCATAAATTCAATAAATAACCGTCTGAACCCGACATATATTTTTCGACGGCTTTTTTCATACCGGACTCGCCTAAATTATTAAGCATATAGAGAAAGTGATATTTCGCCGCCTCATCCGCAGACAGACGGGCGATACTGTTTTTTTGACAATCCGAAGCTCTGACGGCGGGAAAAGTATACGAATTCACCCTGAATTGAAGTCCGAGTTTTTTTGCGTATTCCTGCACTTTAACCATGTCGTTTTTGTTAAATTCGGTCAGCGTAAAATTAAGCGTGACGGCGATACCCGCCACCGTCAGATTTTCGACGGCGTATAATGCCTTTTCATACGCGTTATAATCTCCGCACAGCCTCTCGTACGTCTCTGCGTCCGCGCCGTAGAGAGTTATATTAACTCTCTGCGGAGGATTTTTCTTGAAGAATTCGACCTTTTCTTTATTAATAAGCGTGCCGTTCGTATTTATCGATATCATAAACCCGAGATTGAGGCATTCGAGATATATTCTCTCAAAATCGCTTCTGACAAGCGGTTCTCCGCCCGTTAATAACAACAGAAGCGTTCCCGCGTTTTTAGCCTCTCTCGCCTTTTCAATCCACCATTCGGCGCTTTTTTCTCTTTTTAACGCCTGATAATCGTCATTTTTACAGTGAATGTAACACATTTTACAATCAAGCGTACACCGCTCTGTAAGCTCGAACGTACCGGAAAGAGGAGTCGACGTTTTATCCGCCTTTGAAAAAAGATAATTTACAAATATATCGTAATCGTTCACGCCATACCCTCCGTTTTATTTGACAACGCGTGTTCAAGCGTTTCGACAGCGCCTGCGTCGGGCAGACAGGACAGAGAAAAAATATCGACGTTTTGAGCCGTTTTTAATATAAGCTCCGCCGCCGCCGAGGCAAAGACGGGTACAGACGTATTCGCGACAATATCACGGCTCATAAGCGAGAATATTTCGCCGAGATCCGGCTTTGAAATCACATTTTTATCCCCCTGCGAGAGAAAAACGGCCGCGCGCGTATTTATATAATAATTTTCGCATATTCCGCTCGTTCCGCAAAACGGAAGCGAAGCGGACAGAACGCCGTCCGGAGTAAAAATCAAAGCCGATTTGTCCCCGTTTATAATTTTTGCCGAGCGGTATTTTTTCCAAAGCTCGGCCTGCGTGCTCTTGCCCGTCCCCGACGGGGCGCAGAAATGCACGGCGGAATTATTTATATTTACAAGCGACGAATGAAGCGTCATAACGTTGTGAAACATCATAATATCGGTAAGTTTGAGCGTGTCGAAAATAAACCGTTCGTCCATCAGAATATTCGCGTTTCTTTTTTTTATATATACATATATATCCCGCGCGGTTTTCGAATCGAAAACAACAACGCTCCCCTCGTCGGCTCCCATAGGAAAATCAAGAAAAACCGAATCGGCGTTTTCTTCGCCCTTTTCGGGCAGGGAATCGCAGTATGAGATATGATAATAGATATCGGCGTTGTCATCCGCTTTGACTTCGAATAAACGGCTGTACACGCCGGACTTAAAAAAATACGGCGCGTCGAGCGTTATATTCAGTTTGCATATATGATAATACCGTTTCAATTCAAAAGCTCCGCATATTTATTCATTAGAATACTAATACTTTTATAGAATTTTGTCAACAAAAAAACGGGTCGGCGTTTAACCCGTTATAAAATCATATTATTGATTTTTGATAAAATCTCTTTTCGAAGCGCAATATAGTCGCTTTTATATTTGATGTCCTCGAATTCTTCGTCGGGACAATTCGTAAAGCCGATTTTATACTCAAACGCTATCTGTCCGGGTCCGGGCGACATTACGACAACGCGGTTGGCAAGACTCAGCGCCTCATCAACATCGTGCGTTATAAAAAATACCGTCGAATTCGTCTCCCGTTTTATTTTTCTGATGAGATACTGCATGTTAAGTCTCGTCAGAGCGTCAAGTGCGCCGAACGGCTCGTCCATGAGAATAATTTCGGGCTGATTTACAAGAACTCTCGCAAGCGCAGCCCTCTGCTTCATACCGCCCGAAAGCTCGTACGGCTGACGTGAAGAAAAATCCGAAAGGCCGACAAGAGAGAGGTATTTCGAGACAAGCTCCTTTGTCTCTTTTTTGCCGACTCCCCTCATTTCGGGGCCGAACGCAACGTTTTTCTCGACGTTCAGCCACGGATAAAGCGTGGACTGCTGAAACATAACGGCTCTGTTCGGGTCGACTCCCGTAATCGATTTTCCGTCTGCTTCGACCGTACCCGACGTGGGACTGACAAGCCCCGCGATAATGCTTAAAAGCGTGCTTTTTCCGCAGCCGGAGGGGCCGAGAACACAGACAAAATCACCCTTGTAAATGTCGAGGCTGACATTTTTCAGAGCCTCGGCCGCACCCTTGCCCGGGTATGTCATATTCACATTTTTAACGCTGATTACAGGCGCGTTCTCCATGGCTTTTCCCTCAATTGTCTTTAAGATATTCCGAAATATATTTTCCGTTCGAACGCATCTTGAATTCCTCGTTCGAAAGAGATGACGAAATGCTCGACTTACTTACTAAAAACTGCGCCGTCGAATAGAGATTCTCGCCGAGCGCGCCGTTTTCGAAGTAACGTTCGTACTGCTCCTTTGCCTCGAGCCATAAGTATCCGCCCATCTGCTTTTTCGCGTCGGATTCGGAAATGCCGAGTTCGTTCGCAACGGCCGAAACCGCCGTGTCTTTTTCGTATTTATAAAGCTTAACCGCCTCGTCGAGCGCTGCGATATACGCCTTTACAACGTCGGGATGCTCCTTTGCAAATTCAGAACGGACAACCTCAAGATCGGCGGTCATATAACCCTTATCCGACATATCGCCGCTTGTTATGAGGATTTTGCCGTCGGATAAAAGTCCCGAGAGCGTAGGCTCCCATACGTATGCCGCGTCTATATCCCCGCGCGCCCATGCCGCGTTAATCTCCGCGGGCTGCATGTCGTACAAGGTAACGTCATTTTCGGAAAGACCCGCGTCCTCCAAAGCCTTTACAAGGCTGTAATGAGCGGTCGAAGCAAACGGAACGGCTATTGACCTGCCCTTTAAATCCGAGACGGAATCAACGCCGGCAGAATTCTTAACGGCAAGCGACTCCGCGGAATCGAGGATATCGTGAATCCATATGACCTCTCCGTCGACTCCGCACGAAAAACCGTTTGCAATCGGGCATGTTCCGATAAGACCGAAATCAATATCACCCGATAAAAGAGCGGCATTGACTTTTGCGCCGGACGAAAAGCTCGTGATGTTAACTTCATAGCCGAGCTTGTCGAAATTATTTATTATGTAGTTTAACTGCTTTGCAATCCCCTCGTCGTTGGGCATCTCCTGCGTGCCGATGTTAACAGTAAGCGTTTTTTTGTCGTTTGACGCCGACTGCGTACACGCGCTCAGCGAAGCTATAACGATAACAACGGCAAGAATTAAGGATAATAATTTAAACTTTTTCATAAAAAACCCTCCGCAAATAATAATTTACATTCGTAAATTATTGCAGTAGACAGCAGTCGGCGGACAGTGGTTCAAAATTACATAATACTGACTGCCGACCCCTGAACACTAAGCAACGAAACAAGAATTTGTCCTGACAAATTATTGCTTTCCGTTCCAGTACACAACCTTTTTCTCTATCGTTTTAAGTATCAGATCAATAAGCATACCCGTTATGCCCATGACGAAAACTATGCAGAACACGACGTCGCTTCTCAGATAATTGCCCGCGTCGAGCGCAATCCAGCCGATACCCGATTTCGCAGCGACCATTTCCGCCGCCACAAGCGTTGTATAACCGACGCCCACCGCCGTCTTTATCCCGGTAAAAATATCGGGCAGACAAGCGGGCATTATAACACGTGTGAATATTTTACCTCTCGACGCTCCGAGAGTTTTCGCACAGTTTATGTAATTTTCGTTTACCTTTATAACCGCCGACGAGCACGCGACGTAAATCGGCGCAAGACACGCTAAGAACAGCAGTATAACCTTCGATTCGTTTCCGATTCCGAACCAGAGAACAAGCAGGGTATAATACGCAAGCGGAGGCAAAGGTCTGTAAAACTCGATAAACGTATTTACGACCGCGCGTACGAATCTGTTCGCGCCGCCTGCGAGCCCCAACGGAACGCCGATTATGACAGAGAGCAGAAACGCCGTCATGAGTCTGCCGAGACTCGCACCGATATGCTGTAAAAACGTGTGTCCCTTATATCCGTCACGGCATATCGTAACAAATGCGTCGAAAACCGACTGCGGAGTCGGCAGAAGCGACGCCTTTATATCGGAATAATTCGAAACAAAAAACCACACGCAGAACACGGTGAGAACCGTTATCACGGACAAAAGTCCCGAAAAGAACTTTGAATTCTTTTTCATAGAATATAAATTCACCCCCGTCGTTAAGCCTGCATGACTTTATGTTATCATCAAAAAATGTGACGGTCAACATTTTTTTGCTCTGTTTCCTGTGCCGGAGCACAATATTTGCTTGCTTTTTACAACATTTTAAGTTAAAATTGACTCGGTGATAGTATGACAAAACTGCGCGAAATATTAGAAACAGAACGCGACCTGACCCTGGCAGGCGGTAAAAACGGACTTGATAACATAATAGAGCTTACCCACATGGCGGAAACTATGGAGATATGCCGTGACTTCGTAAGGAAAAACGAGCTTGTCTTTACGACGGGTTCGGGATTAAAGAACGAAAACGAGCTTTTTAATTTCGTTAAAACGGCATACAAAAACAGTGCGTGCGGAGTCGTTATAAATTTCGGTCCATACTTTCCGAACGTTTCAAAGGATATAATCAAATTTGCCGACGACAACGCATTCCCTGTATTTACATGTACATGGGAGGTTCACATGCCGGACATAATGTACCGAATATGCTGTCTTATCGAGGGTGAAAAAACGACCGTCGGGAAAAAATCATTGGCGTTCAAAACAGCGGCGCTTTATCCCGAAAGAGCGGATATTTTAAAAAGAGCGGGCTGCGCTGAAAACACAAAACTCAGAATCGCCGTATTGCACGGCGGACATACGTCAGACTGCTCTGACGCGTCGTTCGGCACGGACGGATTCACTTTTAATATATTTATCGGCAGGTCAAAAAAAGATATCGCCGAGTCCCTGAAAGGACAGACGGCGTTCGTTTCGGCCGAATGCAATATAAATTCATACTCGAAATGCTTTGACATAACGGAAAATTTTGCCCGGGTTTTTATTGATAAAACGGACGTGAATTTTATCGAGGACAGCGGGATATACTATCTGCTTTTAAGCTTAAACGACAAAACTCTGCTTAATTTTTACGCCGATTCAATCATAGGAAAAATCGACAAAATCGATAAAAACAACAAAAACGAGCTTGTTAAAACTCTCAGAACTTATCTTGACAATAAAAAAAGCCTGTCCGCCGCCGCAGAAATTCTTTCCGTTCATAAAAATACGGTCAATAACAAAATCAAAAAAATCGAAAGCGCGTTAAATATCGACATTTCCGACCCGAATGACGAATTAAATGTCAGATGCGCCTTTATTGCACGCGATATTTCAGAAAAAATTTAAGCCCGGTTATTGATTTGTTTATCCGTTAGTGTTAAAATAAATTCACATATTGTTAATATTTCGGGAGGCACATCATGTCTTTTTCACTCTCCGCTCTCGGCGCGCTCGCCGGTAAACTCGTTTACAAAGGATTCAATCACTATACATCCTGCGCAAACGAAACGCAGGCAAACATCCTTAAATTTCTTATGAAAAAAAACGCCGATACCGAAATCGGCAGAAAATACGGATTTAAAGACATTCACACCGCAGAAGAATACCGGGACAAGGTTCCGCTTTCGACTTATTCAGACTACTGCGACGATATTCAGCGGATGATAAACGGCGAAAAAAACATTCTGACGTCATACAGAATAAGAAAGTACATAGAAACCTCCGGAAGCGTCGGAAAGCCTAAAATAGTTCCCTTTTCGCCCAAGGCGGCGTGGGACGTGCAGTGCATGGGATTCTGCGCGCCCGTCGGATGTGCGGCGAATTATATAGAAAAGCACGGCGGTAAATTCCCGAAGCAGAAGGGCGTCCTTGCTTTCGCCGTTGTCGGCAGAAAACTTAAAAACGGCGAGAGATGCTGCGGAGTCGGATGCGTTCCGCTGTTTGTGTTAAAGCCGTTTACCGACTTTTTTGCGACAAGCCCGAAGCCGGTTCTTTTTCCGAAAGAGCCCGATAAAATGAACATACAGTACCTTGTTCTGCGTTACGCCCTGCCCGAGAGAAACGTTACATACATAGGCTCCATGGTAGTAACCATGGTAATGACCGTGTTCAGATATCTCGAGGAAAACTGGGAAATGCTCTGCGACGATATCGAAAAGGGCATAATCAACGACTCGATAAAAATGCCTGCGGACATGAGGGCGAAGCTTGCAAAGAAGCTCAAACCCGATCCCGTCAGAGCAAACGAATTAAGACGGATTTTTAAAGAGGGCTTCGACGAACCCGTTGCAAAAAAGATATGGCCGAAGCTCGGCTGGATGTACGGCATGATATCCGGAAATCTCTCCGTATATTCCGAAAAAATCAAGAAATACGTAGGCGACCTGCCTATTCACAACATGGGCTACGGCGCGAGCGAATGCTTAATGGCTATGCCCGCCGATCTCAACGAACCCGACGCAGTTCTGCTCCCGAGAAGCGCATTTTTTGAATTCCTGCCCGTAGGAGCGCCCGAGGGAACACGCCCGCTTCTTATAAACGAAGTTAAAGAGGGCGAGCTTTACGAAATTATAATTACGAATTTCTCGGGACTGTACAGATACAGAATCGACGACGTCGTTAAAATTACGGGATTCTATCACGAGTCGCCGAAGGTCGAATTCCAGTACAGAGCAAATCTCGTTATGAACATTTCCGACGAAAAAACGACCCAGCCTATGATAGACTGGGCTGCGGAACAGACGGAAAAGGAATGCTCGGCGCAGTTTACCGGTCACAGCATCTACGCCGACTACGATTCGAGAATATCGAGATACATGCTTTTAATCGAACCTCTGACCGATGTTACAAAAGACGACTGTGAACGCTTCGCACAGGTTTTCGACGATAAATTAAGAGAGTGCAATAAGGAGTACGACAAGTACCGCAACACAAACGCTATAGACAGGGCGTGCGTTCATTTTCTTAAAAAAGGCTCGTATGAGGAATACAAAATGAGCCTTGCGGCAAAGGGCGTAAATATTAATCAGATAAAACCGGTCAGCGTAATCAGCACGCCGGAGAAAAAAGAATTTTTCTTCGACAGAATCGTATTTTAGTGTTTTATACAGCAAATCCCTCAAAGCCGTTTTATCAGGCTTCGAGGGACTGTTTTTTATTTTTTTATTTTTTGAATCGTTTCGCTTCTTCGGCAATATCTCCGACGCCGTTTAAAACTATGCTCGGTCTGTACGCGTACGTATTGAGAGTTTCGCGTGTTGAAACGCCCGAGAGGACGAGAACCGTCGTCATACCGCTCTCCATACCGGAAACCACATCGGTGTCCATTCTGTCGCCTATCATCACCGACTCCGCCGAGTGACAGCCCAGTATACGAAGTCCCGTGCGCATCATCAGCGGGTTAGGCTTTCCGCAGAAATACGCTTTCGTTCCCGTCGCCATTTCGATAGGCGCGGTCAAGGCTCTGCACGCCGGCATGATTCCGTTGTCGATAGGTCCGGAAACATCCGAATTCGCGCCGATAAGCTTCGCTCCGCCCAATACAAGATTCGTCGCCTTTGTAAGCGTGTCAAGCGTGTATGTCCTGCCCTCGCCCACTACAACGTAATCGGGGTTTACGTCGTTCATTGTAATTCCGGCGTCATACAGTGCGTTTAAAAGTCCCGCCTCGCCTATTGCAAAAACAGAGCATCCAGGGCTCTGCTCCTTTAAAAACTCCGCTGTAGCCAGCGCGCTCGTATAAAAATGCTCCTCGGGAACGTCGAGTCCCATTCTCGCAAGCTTCTGATTAAGTTCGCGCGGCGTGTAACCGCTGTTATTTGTTAAAAATAAATACTCTTTCCTTTCATTCTGAAGCCAGCTGATAAATTCACGGACGCCGGGCAGAATCTGATTCCCGTGATATATAACGCCGTCCATATCGCATATAAATCCTTTTTTCTCATTAAAATCAATTATGCTGTTCATTATTTTCCCTCCTTTTCTTTATACAAACTAAGTATATCATGTAATGATATAAAATGCTATAAAAAATTTGCGTAAAAAAACGCCCCGCGTTTTAAGCGAAGCGTTTGATTATTTTTATTATCAGCCGTTCTGTCCGTTCTGATTATTGTTGTGATAAGGGTCGTACTCATTACCCTGTCCGGGCTGACCGGGATTGGGGTTCTGATACGGAGCCTGCTGAGGGTTCTGATTCTGATACGGATTGGGATTCTGATAGGGGTTATCATTCTGATACGGAGCCTGACCCTGCTGGTAGGGAGGCTGACCCTGCTGATAGGGCGCACCTGCGGGATCGGTATAGAAGCTGTTTCCGCTCAAATCATATCCGCCGTCTGCAAGCTTGTTAAGGTCGTTCTGCATGAGAATGTAATCGACGACAGCAAGACCGAAGATTCCGAGAACGAGATAAATTATAGAGTTGTCGGTATGGGGAATACCCTTTGCCTGACAGCCGTCGTTAAATTTCTTCTCTGCGAGATAGAATCCTACGAAGGGCAGGAAAATAATAAGCAGAACCTCTAACAGTCCGTCGTCGTTCATATCCTTAACATGAACCGCGTCCTTACCGAGCTTGACACCCCAGTAAATGCCGTAGATTCCGCAAGTAATGATTGAGAGGAGAACGCATTTTACGATTTCTCTTTTTTCGATTACCATTAATAACACCACCGAATTTTTTTATTTAATATTATCATAGCTGTTGAAAATTGTCAACAACCATAATATAATTATAAACAATACTTAGAAATTTTTAAAGGTTTTATATGAAAACAACCGATCGATTAAAAAAACTCATACTGTATTTATCGGTATCCGTAATAATTATACTGTCGCTTCTGATTGTATATTACATGACGGGGATTACATGGCGATGTCCTTTTAACCTCATAACGGGTCTGATTTTTAATAACCGCGGGCTTTACTGCCCGGGATGCGGTTCGACCCGCGCGGTTATGAAATACATTCATCTTGATTTCAAAGGCGGATTCATGATGAATATGATGTTTCCGCTTGAATTTATTTATATAATTTACGTACTCGCCGTATCATGCGTTTCGTATATAAAAAACGGCAGATTCAATTACCGCTCACCAAATAAAGCGATTGACATAACCGTACTCGCCGTAATTCTGATATGGTGGGTCGTACGAAATATCTTTAATATATAAATACGCTTTTATTCTTGATTATATCTTGAATTTTTATAAACAGAAGCTATCTTAATCAGTGTAAACAAATTTACTCGCCGATACCTCTTTTACGCAAAAATACCGCCCGACTGAAAAGCCGTGCGGTATTTTTATTTGTTTAATTATTTATACTCAAAGTTCGAGTAAACAACGGTGTCGCATCTTACAGCCGAGCAGCCGCCTTTGCCCTTGCTGTCCTTGATGGGAATGGACATGATCTTGCCTGCTGAAACCTTGATGTCGTAGTTCATGTTGTAAGTGATGTTTTCGATACGGTTGGTCTTAGCGTTGACTTCCATGGTCATGGTGCAGTCGGTGTAAGTCATATCGAAATCAAAGCTTGTGCCTGCGGCTTTGTACCAGTACTTGCCGGCGAGCTTGTTAAGGTAGTAATTGCAGTCGATAACGGGCATAAGCTTAGCGGTCTTTGAACCCGAGTCGGGAGTCTTGCTGCTTACGGTCTCTTTATTGAGAACGATAGTGATAACATACTTGCCGTCCTTGAGTACGCACGAGCTTGACTTAACAGCCGAAGAATCGAAAAGCGTTACTTCATAAAGATTCTTAATTGCGTCGTCGGTACCTGCCTCATACTTAACTGCGGCGGCTTTCTTCTCGCTTACAAGCTCTTTCTTAAACTCATTGAAATACGTCTGCGGATTTGCAGCCATCTTGTATTCCTTGATCGACTGATAGGAAAGAACGGAGTAGCCCGCCTTATTCTTGGACTGATCGAGAACCTTTGCAACATAGCTTAAAGTATCGTATGTCGATCTGGGCATAGCGTTTACGGATTCTGCGGAATCAAGCTTTGCGGCGATTCTTAATATAAGTCTCGCGTCGTCTGCGGAGATCTTAGAGTCGTTGTTTATATCCGAGCAAACGAACGCCGCGCCGGTAAGCGGAGCCTCCAGCTTTGCCGAAACTCTGAGAACGTAACGGGCGTCGGCAGCGGTAACTTTGCCGTCAAGGTCTGCGTCGCCGTAAATACCTACGGTCTCGTAGCCGATGCCGTTAGCATCAAGGTAATTCTGAGCCTTGCTTCCCTTATAGATAAGAAGGTCGGGATATACGTTGTCTGCCGATTTGTAAAGGAAGAAGCACTCGTTTCCGAACTCCTCGACGGAAGCGGGAACAAATACTCTCGAAGCGATGTCCTTAGCCTTTACTTCGAAAGCGTAGTCGCCGATTTTTGTAACGTTCGAGGGGATAACTACCTCTGAATCGGTACCCTTGTATCTGATAAGAGTCGAGCCCATGATAACGAACTCGGAGGGATAATTCTTAAGCCACTTTGTGCCGTCGAATGCGAAAGAACCTACGGATTCGATCTTGCTGTTGATCTTGAAGGATTCAAGATTCTCACAGCCGTAGAAAGCGTAGTCGCCGATCTCGGAAACGGAGTCGGTGAATACGACCTCTTTAACGGAGGTGTTGTCCTTGAACGCGCCGTTGCCTATCTTGGTAACGTTGTAGGGAAGATAAACAGTCTCGTCACTGCCCTTATAATAAAGGAGCGTAGTGCCGTTCATAATGAAATCCTGCTCGTGATTTTCATACCACGCGGTGTTTTTGAACACGTCGGCGGCGATATCGCAGTCGGTGCTGTTTATCGTGACGTCCGCTATATTCTCGCAGCCCGAGAAAGCTTCCGCCTCAATGAGAACGACGCTTGACGGGATTTCAACCGCGGTAAGGTCTTTAAGCTCAAAGAACGCGTAAGACGCAACGCCTACAACCTTGAAGCCGTCATACTCTGCGGGAATCGCAACCTTGCCGTCCGCGGGAACGTCGGAAGTAAAGTCGTCGATAATTACCATCGTTTTTGCTTCGTCGGCGAAGTAATAGCCGAACGTAAGTCCGTCGGCGGCGAAAGCCGTTACGGGCATAACGCTCAGAAGCATTACGACGGCAAGAACGAGAGCCGAAATTTTAGCTGAGATAGTTTTTTTCATGCCGGAATTCCTCCTAAAAACATTTAATAAACGAATTCTGCTTTTGACAATAACCCATTTTTTTTGATTATACAACAATATTTATCGGTTGTCAATATAAACAAAAGACTAAAACTTGTTAATAATATGTAAATTTATACGGTAATTTCCGCACCCATGCGGATTTTTCCGTACTTTTCGATAACGGGAGCGACTTCGTTTTTCAGAAAATCGTCAACCTGTACGTCAGCCATGCCTATGTAGTTTTCGGGCTTCAGTACGGCGAGAATTTCGTCCTTTGTAATCATGAACGCCTCGTCGCCCGCGATTCTGTCGGCGAGGTCGTTTTCGCCGCCGTTTTTGACGATTCTGCCGGCCTCCATGGAGTGAACGCGTATTTTCTCGTGCAAAGCCTGTCTGTCCGCACCCTTTTTGACAGCCTCCATCATAATATTTTCCGTCGCCATGAACGGAAGCTCCTTTATAAGGTGCTGTTCGATCATTTTATCGTAAACGACGAGTCCGTCAGCGACGTTTAAATACAGATTGAGTATTCCGTCGACCGCAAGAAACGCCTCGGCAATGCTTACTCTCCTGTTCGCCGAGTCGTCGAGCGTTCTCTCGAACCACTGCGCCGCGGCGGTGACCGCAGGGTTTAAGTTATCGCACATAACGTATCTCGCAAGCCCTGCGATACGCTCGCATCTCATGGGGTTGCGCTTGTACGCCATCGCCGACGAGCCTATCTGATTCTTTTCAAACGGCTCCTCTATTTCCTTTAAATGCTGTAAAAGTCTTATATCGTTTGAGAATTTTGCAGCCGACTGCGCGACTCCCGAGAGAACCGCAAGAACGTTGAAATCTATTTTTCTCGTGTAAGTCTGACCCGATACGGGCAGTACGCCGGGGAAATCCGTTTTCTCCGCGATTTTTTTATCAAGTTGTCTGACCTTATCGCAGTCGGAGTCGAAAAGATCAAGAAAGCTCGCCTGCGTTCCCGTCGTTCCCTTGGAGCCGAGCAGAAGCATTGAGTCCGCCGCGTTTTCGACCGCTTTCAGGTCAAGGAGCAAATCCATTATCCACAGCGACGCGCGCTTGCCTACGGTAGTGGGCTGTGCGGGCTGAAAATGCGTGAACGCAAGGCAGGGCAGTTTTTTGTATTTATCCGCAAAATCCGCAAGAACCTCAATAACGGAAACTATCTTTTTCTCAACGAGTCTTAATGATTCGCGCATTATTATAAGATCGGTATTGTCGCCGACATAGCACGACGTTGCGCCGAGGTGAATTATCGGCTTAGCGTTCGGACACTGGACGCCGTAGGCGTAAACATGCGACATTACATCGTGACGGCACTCTTTTTCTCTCTGCTGAGCGACGTCGTAATTTATATCGTCCGCGTGAGCTTTGAGCTCGGCTATCTGTTCGTCCGTTATGTTAAGTCCGAGCTCCTTTTCGCTTTCGGCCAATGCGATCCAGAGCTTTCTCCACGTTCTGAATTTAAAATCGGGTGAATGCAGGTACTGCATCTCTTTGCCCGCATAGCGCGAATTAAACGGCGTTTCGTATGTATCTCTCATTTTTATTTTTTCTCCGTTTCGTTTTTTTTGCTTTCAATCAATGAATATACTTCCCTCATCAACTCGAGAAGATTGTTTTCGTCCTTTGAATACTCCGAAAACGAGACTTTGCCCAAATGCTTTTCGACAAGAGCCTTGACGGCATGTCTGTCTGAATATCTTTCGAGCGTCTGAAGTGCGGTGAAGTCCTGAATCGCGTCGTAAAATACCTTAAGTCGAAGCGAGCATACGGGAGCCCCGCCCTCGCCGGGGTAAACAACGTACGAGTCGCCCGAGGGGAAGAATCCGCCCGCGTCCGATACTTTGTACGGGTCAATTTCCGCTTTCGACAGTTTCGTATACCAGAAGTTATATCCCCAGTGGAGGAATCCGTCTACGCCGTAAACGTACATTATAACGCCGATAATACGGTTTCTCAGCGACGGCTGACAGAAGTATCTGTTGGGCATATTGTTGTTTCCGGGGCCTCCGCAGTAGTAAGTCCACAGCTCGGGAACACTGCCCTTGAAATCGTCTATCCTGTCCTCTATCGGAACGGGAGTTCTTATATATCCGAGTTTATAAAACGTATAGTCGCTCAGCGCGTCGATATGGTTATACTCGCCGAACACGTCGTCGATAAGCTTCGCCGCTTTTCTGTACGCTAACAGGTGCTGAAGCGACGGCTCGTCCGAGACGTGGAAATAGCACCGCTGACCGATATCGTGTTTTTCGATAAATACCTTCAGCGCGCTCGCGAACTGACGTATAAAGTCGGTATAATGCCTGCCCGAAGCGTTTGTCTCCCAGCCGAAAATGCGTTCGTAACCGTTTTCGGTCTGCGCCATAATCTTAGGAGCATGATCCGCGCCCCACTGGGTAAACAGATGCGACATTTCAAAATACTTTATACCGCACTTATCGCATAAATTTATCCATCTTTCGAGTTTATCGAATTTAAAGTAATATTTCCCGCCGTCTCTGCGTACGTCGATGAGCTGAACGGTCGGTCTTTCACCGCCGGCTTCGGTATCGAGAGGCGGAGTAAACAGCGGAGTCAGAATCATGTTTACGCCGTGCTTTCTCGCCGTAAGCATAAAGTTTTCGACAATCCTCCAGTATTCCTCGCTGAAAACCTCCGCATTGTAATGAGTCGAAAGACAGTCCGTATGGAACCAGTTCGTATATTTAAGCTTCTGCTTTGCGGGAGAAGCGTCGAATATATGAAGCATAAGGCTTTTTTCGGCCGTTTCGCCGTCTGCGTTCACCGTAATTCTAACCTCATGACCGCCTGCGGAGCAGTCCGACGGAATATCGAATTCAAACCACAGAGCCTTGTACTCTCCGCGTTTTAATGTTATAACATCCGAAACGGGCATAAGAGCGTCGGGGTATTCGCCCGGAACGCCGTTTTTTAGTATATATTCGTCCGCATCGTCCGGCTTTGTATGAGAAGCCGGGATATTTTTAACCTCGTAATATGAAATGCATCCCGCGATATCGCTTTTGACAGAGACGGTACATTCAACGTCCCTGTCGTCAATTAAGGATATCTGAAACGACGAACGCTGGTTTTTAAGAGTGTATAATTCTCCGGAGAAACCGCCCGAGCATATTTCATCGGGAAAAATCTTCGCAAGGCTTGTGTGAAGCTTAATATTTATCATTTACCGCACTCCTTTATTTTATCGGGTTCCATGCCTTTTTTGATAAGCACGATAAGGGGAATAAATACGAACAGAGCCGTAATTCCCGCGACAAGGAACATGACCGACGACGGCAGAACATTTTCCGCGCCGTAGTCGTTTATATATGATATAGTCGAATTTTTCGAAGCTATCGAGCAGAGTTTCGGACCGAGAACCATGGGGATGAGAACGTAGAATATCATTCTGACTCCCTGGAAAAGTCCCGTCTTGTCCTCAGGGGTAAAGTCTCTGATTACGGCGTTTAACGCAATCCCGATAACGGCATAGCCCGCGAGCATGGGGAGCGCACACAGCACGAATTTAACCGCGTTGTGAGCAAAATACGCAGCGATAAGTCCGCCCGCATAGAGAACGCCGGCTATAAGAACAAATATCTCCTTGCCGAATTTATTCGACTTTGCAACAAATACTATTATAAACGCAAGCACCGCGAGGGCGAGTATTATAATAGGAATTAACGCTTTCATTTCGAGAAGCGACGAAATCGAATTCATAAAATCAACGTCGCTGTGCTGAAGATATACTATTATATAAGGGAAGAAAACCTGAAGCGCGATCGAATAAATGCATATCGCCGCGAATGTCAGGTAAAGTCTTGAATTCTCTTTTACGACGGAGGGTCTGAAGCCGTAGAAAAGATCCGCCCAGTAATTCGAATTCTTATTTTTTTCACCGGCTCTCGAATCCTTTAACGTGAACAATCCGATAATTCCGCACAGCATGACGATTCCGCCGAGGATGAAGAAAAATACGGGATAGCCGACCTTTGAAACGACAACTCCGCCTCCGGCGAGAACTATGCCCATAGCCGCGACCGGCATTATCGCAAGAACCGTCTCCGCCGCGGTTCTGTTTTCGGTTGTCGTAACGTCGGTTATCCACGCGTTGAACGCCGAGTCGTTGCTCGTCGAGCCCATGAACGTCATAATGCAGTCCATTGCAACGACTATCCACACCGTTGCGGTCAGAACCGCGGCGGCGTCGGAAAATCCGAACAGTCTTTCGGTATTGTCAAGCGAGATAAATCCGAAACAGCCCGTTATAAGTCCCCACAGAATATAACCCCCGCAGATGAAGAACTTACGGTTGTTTACCTTGTCGCTCAGATTGCCCATTATAAACGTCGTGACAACGGCGGTGACCGCGCTTAACGCGACCATCCGAGAAACGCCGTCGACTATACTTATTGCGCCGGACACTGCCTCTTGAGAAGCGTGACCGTAGATGTAGTTGCATAAAAAGGTGTTGAAGTACATATTTTCGACGTTCCACGCAATCTGTCCCATAAGTCCGAACAGAATCAGATTAAACCAAACTCGCGTTCCTCTTTTTTTCTTTTCCAAATCGGAAATCCCTCCTCATGATAAACGCAAAGCAATTATTTACGTTATTTTATCATATATATTTTTTTTTGTAAATACCGCTCGGGCGAATCGATTATTAAAATTCGACGAAAAAATCCTTAGAAATACGTATAATTAAAATGAATATTATGCAATTCGGAAAAAATTTCATATTAACGGCAAAAACCATTTGCTATTTTTAAATTTGTCTGTTATAATGATTAGCGGTGATTTATACCTTTTATCGTAATGCCTTATATTTTTAGGCAGAACGAAGTTTCAAATTATTTTTGGAGGAAGATTAAATGAGCAAAAAGTATTGTTATCTTTTCTCAGAAGGCAATGCTAACATGAGAGAGCTCCTCGGCGGTAAGGGCGCAAACCTTGCCGAGATGACCAATATCGGTCTCCCCGTACCCCAGGGCTTCACCATCACGACCGAGGCTTGCACCCAGTACTATGAGGACGGCCGCGAGATCAACGCCGGCATTATGGCCGAGATCAACGAGTACATCGTAAAGATGGAGGGCATCACCGGCAAAAAGTTCGGCGATAAGGAAAACCCGCTTCTCGTTTCGGTTCGTTCGGGCGCGCGCGCTTCGATGCCCGGCATGATGGACACCATTCTTAACCTCGGTCTTAACGAGGACGTTGTAGCGGTTATCGCAGAGAAATCCAATAACCCCCGCTGGGCTTGGGACTGCTACAGAAGATTTATTCAGATGTATTCCGACGTCGTTATGGAGGTCGGCAAAAAGTATTTTGAACAGCTCATCGACGAGATGAAGAAAAAGAAGGGCGTTCAGCAGGACGTTGAGCTTACCGCCGACGACCTTAAAGAGCTTGCCTGCCAGTTCAAAGCAGAATACAAGGCAAAGATAGGCTCCGATTTCCCCTCCGACCCCAAGGAACAGCTCTTCGGCGCGATCAAGGCTGTTTTCCGTTCATGGGACAACCCCCGTGCAAATGTTTACAGACGTGACAACGATATCCCCTACTCATGGGGTACCGCGGTTAACGTTCAGTCCATGGCATTCGGCAATATGGGCGACGACTGCGGAACCGGCGTTGCGTTCACCCGTGACCCCGCTACCGGCGCAAAGGGACTCTTCGGCGAATTCCTTACCAACGCACAGGGCGAGGACGTTGTTGCAGGCGTACGTACTCCCATGCACATCACCGAGATGGAGCAGAAATTCCCCGAGGCTTTCAAGCAGTTCAAGGAGGTTTGCTCTACTCTTGAAAATCATTACAGAGACATGCAGGACATGGAGTTCACCGTTGAGCACGGCAAGCTCTTCATGCTTCAGACCAGAAACGGTAAGAGAACCGCTCAGGCTGCTCTCAAGATCGCATGCGACCTCGTTGACGAGGGTATGAGAACCCCCGAAGAGGCTGTCGCAATGATCGACCCCAGAAACCTTGACACTCTTCTTCATCCCCAGTTCGATTCAAAGGCTCTTAAAGCAGCAACTCCCATCGGCAAGGGTCTCGGCGCTTCCCCCGGAGCCGCATGCGGTAAGATCGTATTCACCGCAGAGGACGCAGAGGTATGGAAAGAGAGAGGCGAGAAGGTTGTTCTCGTTCGTCTCGAGACCTCTCCCGAGGATATTACCGGTATGAAGGCTTCTCAGGGTATACTCACCGTTCGCGGCGGTATGACCTCTCACGCGGCTGTTGTTGCCCGCGGTATGGGTACCTGCTGTGTTTCGGGATGCTCCGAAATCAATATGGACGAGGAGAACAAGAAGTTCGTTCTCGCAGGAAAAACCTTCCATGAGGGTGACTATATTTCAATCGACGGTTCCACCGGTAACATTTACGACGGAATCATCCCCACCGTTGACGCTTCTATCGCAGGCGAGTTCGGCAGAATCATGGGCTGGGCTGACGAGTTCAGAACTCTTAAAGTCCGCACAAACGCCGACACCCCGCGCGACGCTAAGAAAGCACGTGAGCTCGGTGCAGAGGGTATCGGACTTTGCCGTACGGAGCATATGTTCTTCGAGGCTGACAGAATCGCCGCATTCAGAGAGATGATCTGCTCGGATACCGTAGAAGAGAGAGAAAAAGCTCTCGCTAAGATCATGCCTTATCAGCAGGGAGACTTCGAGGCTCTTTACGAGGCTCTTGAGGGTACACCCGTTACAATCAGATTCCTTGATCCTCCTCTTCATGAGTTCGTTCCCACCGAGGAAGCAGACATTGAGGCTCTTGCAAAGGCTCAGGGCAAGACCGTTGAGCAGATCAAGAACATCATCGCTTCTCTCCACGAGTTCAACCCCATGATGGGTCACCGCGGATGCCGTCTTACCGTTACCTACCCCGAGATTGCAAAGATGCAGACCACCGCTATCATCAAGGCGGCGCTCGCCGTTAAGGCAAGACACGCCGACTGGAACATCGTTCCCGAAATCATGATTCCCCTCGTAGGCGAGGTTAAGGAATTCAAGTTCGTTAAGAACATCGTTGTTGAGACCGCCGACGCTCTTATTGCAGAGTCAGGCGAGAAGCTCGAGTATGAAGTAGGTACCATGATCGAGATCCCGAGAGCGGCTCTTACCGCCGACGAGATCGCTAAGGAGGCAGACTTCTTCTGCTTCGGCACCAACGACCTTACCCAGATGACGTTCGGCTTCAGCCGTGACGACGCAGGCAAGTTCCTCGGCGCATACTATGACAACAAGATTTTTGAGAACGACCCGTTCGCAAAGCTTGACCAGGCAGGCGTAGGCAAGCTTATGAAGATGGCTATCGAACTCGGCAAGCCCGCAAATGCAAAGCTTCACTGCGGAATCTGCGGCGAGCACGGCGGTGATCCCACATCCGTTGAGTTCTGCCACGAGATCGGACTCGACTACGTATCCTGCTCACCGTTCAGAGTACCCATCGCAAGACTTGCAGCCGCACAGGCTGCCATCAAGGCTAAGGGCTGATAATTCCCGAACGAATCGGCAGTGTACTGACCGATAAATAACGAATCCCCGGACTTTTACGGAAGTTCGGGGATTTTTGCATTAGATAAACAGATTTTTTCTGCGGAAATTGACATTTTAAACATTCGAATATCGGTATATTGATTATTTTTACAATTTATAGTAGAATAATATTGAATTATTATAATTAAAAATTCAGTTTCTGAATCGGAGGAACGGCATGATAACCGGTGAGCTTAAAAATAAAATTGATTCTCTTTGGGATATATTCGCGGCGGGAGGACTTGTAAATCCGCTTGACGTAATTGAACAGATTACATATCTGATGTTCATTCACGATCTTGACGACAGCGATAATATCCATGCAAAAGAGGCTGTCATGCTGGGACTTGAACATAAAAGCATATTTCAAAAAGAAATGAAGATTGCGGGCAGAATTGTTGACGGGGAACAGCTTAAATGGTCGAAATTCAGAGACCTGCCGGCAGATAAAATGTACGCTGTCGTACAGGAGCTTGTTTTCCCGTTTATTAAAAGTCTCCACGGCGATAAGGACAGCGCGTATTCAAAATATATGAGCGACGCAATTTTTAAACTGCCGACTCCCCTGCTTCTGTCGAAAGCCGTTGACGCACTCGACGGCATATATGAGCTTATGAAAAAAGCTCCCGACGGCGACGTCCGCGGAGACACATATGAATATCTTTTAAATAAAATTTCACAGTCCGGACTGAACGGGCAGTTCAGAACACCCCGCCATATCATTAAAATGATGGTTGAATTAACCGCTCCGACGGAGGATGAGATAATCTGCGACCCCGCGTGCGGTACATCCGGATTTCTCGTTGCGGCAGGCGAATATCTCAAGGAAAAGTGCAAAAAAGAGATTTTTTACAACAAGGAAAAGAAAGACCACTACATGAACAGCATGTTCCACGGGTACGATATGGACAGAACAATGCTTCGTATCGGTGCAATGAACATGATGACGCACGGCGTTGACAATCCTGTCATAGAATACCGCGACAGTCTTTCCGACCAAAATCCCGACAAAAACAAGTACAGTCTGATTCTTGCCAATCCGCCGTTTAAGGGAAGTCTTGACTGCGATACGGTTTCGGCTGATTTATTAAAAATATGCAAAACGAAAAAGACCGAGCTTCTGTTTCTCGCGCTGTTTCTTCGCATGCTCCGCGTAGGGGGCAGGTGTGCCTGTATCGTTCCCGACGGAGTTCTATTCGGTTCCTCCTCCGCGCACAAGGCAATCAGAAAAGAAATTATCGAAAATAACCGTCTCGAAGCGGTTATATCCATGCCCTCCGGCGTATTCAAACCGTACGCAGGCGTATCGACAGCAATATTGATATTTACAAAAACAGAATCCGGCGGAACAGACAACGTTTGGCTCTATGACATGACTGCCGACGGATATTCCCTTGACGACAAACGCTCTCCCGTTTCGAAAAACGACATCCCCGACATTATAGAAAGATATAAAAACCGCGAAAATGAAAGAGACAGAAAAAGGACGGATAAATCATTTTTCGTACCGAAAGAGGAAATCGCCGAAAACGATTATGATTTATCGATAAATAAATATAAAAAGATTGAATATAAACCCGTCGAATATCCGCCGACGAGTGAGATTATGAAAGAAATCAGAGCGTTGGAAACGGAAATTTCAAAAGAACTTAGTGAATTGGAGATGTTATTAAATGATTCAAAAAATAGATGAAAACAAAAATTATATAGAATACGAAAAATATATTTTTAATTATTTAAAAGAACATCCGAAATCAAGTTTAGAAACTATCCGTTCCTCGGTTGAGCCTGTATTAAAAATAAACGGGATAAAAATATTAGGAGCACTGAACAGACTAAAAAAGAAGCGATACATATCGATAATTCCCGTACCATTGAATTTTAACGACAATATGGGCAACCTTTATTTTACCACAAAAAAAGAATTCAAAAATTGAAAACAATAAATTGTAATTTATAGGAATAAAAAAATGAGAGTAAAACTTGATGATGTTTGCGAGCGCGGCTCTTCAAACTTAAAGCAATCAGATATAATTGAGTGCAAAAACGGTTATCCGATATATGGTGCTTCCGGGTTGTTAGGAAATATTGACTTTTACCATCAGGATAAAGCCTATGTTGCAGTAGTAAAAGATGGTGCAGGCATTGGCAGAACGATGTTTCTTCCTGAAAAGTCCTCAATCATTGGAACAATGCAATATTTATTACCAAAGCAGAACATACTTCCGCGGTATCTGTATTATGTTGTTCGATATATGCACCTCGAAAAATATTTTTCGGGAGCAACAATACCGCACATTTATTTTCGTGACTACAAAAACGAGAAATTTAATCTTGATTCTATTGAAGAACAGAAAAAGATTGTTCAAACATTGGAAAAGGTTGAGACTGTAATAGAAGCCCGTCAGCAACAACTCCAAAAACTTGACGAGCTCGTCAAATCCCGATTTGTCAAGATGTTCGGAAGAATAGCAAATGATAAAAAGGTACCCATGTCAGAGGTGTGTTTGATAATCACTGACGGAACTCATCAACCACCTAAATTCACATCGTCGGGAATACCATTTCTATTTGTTTCAAACATAGCGGGAAACGAGATAACCTACGATTCTGAGAAATATATATCCGAAGAAACATATACTCAACTAATCAAACGCACCCCCATAGAAATTGGAGATGTCTTATTATCAACGGTAGGTTCATACGGACATCCGGCGGTTGTAAAGAGCAACAAACCCTTCTGCTTCCAACGACATATTGCTTACTTGAAGCCAAAAACACAACTGATAGATAGCTATTATCTTCATGGAGCAATTTTGTCGGTTGATATTCAAAAACAGATTGAAGAACGAGTGAAGGGCATTGCTCAAAAAACATTAAACTTATCCGAAATCAGAAAACTGAGACTACCCTTGCCGCCAATCGCTTTGCAAAAACAGTTTGCCGAATTCGTCAAACAGGTAGACAAATCAAAATTTATCATACAAAGCTCATTAGATGAAACACAATTGCTATTTGACAGTTTAATGCAAAAATACTTTCAATATCATTGAAAATGGCGAGAATGTGGCGAGAATATGGCGAGTTTTGTTAAATTATTCATGTTATAATAAATATATAGCGCAGGAATATTACTCACCCTATTCACATTTAATTTTGTTTCATTTTGTATGAACAACTTTTTTTAAGGAGGTGAAAATAATGAGTAATTTAATATTAGAACAAATAGATGCTATAAGACAAAAAAATTACGATCAGGCATTAAGCGATACACTTAAAGCTATAACATCTATTAACAAACTTGATCATTCGCAACAGAATCAACTTTTGGGTGATCTAGGTCTTGCTATGTATTTTCATCAGCAGTTTTCCAATACACAGCAATCTTCAATGAATACAAATTATATGATTAAATATTAAATCTATAAAAATACTGCTGACATATTGCATTAAAAACATAGCAAACATTTTTATTTCATAAGAGTGGGGAAAATTATGACCAACTTCGATTTCCTATTATCCGACCCGCAATTTAATACGTTTTCATTCGCCGCAGTCGCAGCCGAAAACACATTACATATCGACGTTGATTCCTGCACTATAAACTGTCGCCGCGCCATGGAGTTCGCCGTTAAATGGATGTACTCGGTAGACAAGTCTCTGTACAGACCGTATCAGGATAATTTACGCAGCTTGATGAACAGCGAGGATTTCCGCGATATTGTCGGCAGTGATATTTGGAAACGGATGGATTTCATCCGCAAAGTCGGAAACAACGCGGCGCACGGCGGAGGAAAAGTTACCGAGGCGCAGGCTGAACTCTGTCTTGAAAACCTCTATGTCTTTCTCGATTTCGTCGCATATTGTTATTCAGACAATTATAAGGGCGGAGAGTTTGACAAATCTCTGCTCGAATTGACGAGCGAAGAGGCTCTTTCCTTTGCGACGGATAAAGATATCGACTTAAACAAGCTGATTGAAGAAAACAGGGAACTCAAAGAAGAGCTGACGGCTCGACGCGAAGAACAACAGCGGACTTATGTTAAAAAACCGCTCGAGCTTTCGGAATTCGAAACCCGCAAAGTATATATTGACTTTATGCTCCGTGACGCCGGCTGGCAGGAGGGCATGGACTGGATTAACGAGAACAAACTGCCCGGTATGCCCAACCGCAGCGGAATCGGATACGCCGACTACGTACTGTGCGGTGACGACGGACGTCCGCTTGCCGTTGTCGAAGCAAAGAACACATGCACCGACGTTGCAGTCGGCAGACAGCAAGCAAAGCTGTACGCAGATCTCGTCGAAAATATATACGGCAGACGTCCCGTGATTTTCCTTACAAACGGATTTGAAACGCGGATTAAAGACAATCTGTACCCGGAGAGAAAATGCGCCTGCATATACTCAAAACGCGACCTCGAAAAACTTTTTAATTTACAGAAAAGGCGGACAAGTCTTAAAAATATAACAGTAAACAAAAACATAGCCGGACGTTATTATCAGGAAAACGCGGTTAAAGCGGTCTGCGACAGCTTTGATAATAAAAACCGCCGAAAAGCTCTGCTCGTTATGGCAACGGGCTCGGGCAAAACAAGAACGATTATCGCACTGTGCGACGTGCTTCTCAATCACGAGTGGATAAAAAACATTCTTTTTCTTGCAGACCGAAATTCACTCGTAACACAGGCAAAACGCGCGTTCGTCACGCACATGAGCAATTTATCGGTGACGAATTTATGCGAAGAAAAGGATAACTACTCGGCGCACTGCGTATTCTCGACCTATCAGACAATGATGAACTGCATTGATTCCGTAAAGGACAAAAACGGCAAGCTGTTCACATGCGGGCATTTTGACCTCATAATCTGCGACGAGGCGCACCGCTCGATTTATAACAAATACCGCGATATTTTCAACTACTTTGACGCTCCGCTCGTCGGACTTACCGCCACGCCGAAAGACGAAATAGATAAAAACACATACGAAATTTTTGAATTGGAGAACGGAGTTCCGACATACGGCTATGACCTCGCGCAGGCTGTGGATGATAAATTCCTCGTCGATTTCATATCGGTGGAAACTAAACTCAAATTTATCGAAAACGGTATAGTATACGACGAATTATCCGACGAGGACAAGGCCGAATATGAAAAAACCTTCGAGGATGAAAACGGCGAACTGCCCGAAAAAATCGAATCGTCCGCGCTCAACGATTGGATATTTAACGAGGATACAATCAAAGAAGTTCTGAACATTCTGATGGAAAACGGTCTTAAAATCGACTACGGTCAGAAGCTCGGCAAAACGATTATATTTGCAAAAAATCACGAACACGCGGAAAAAATCCTTGAAATATTCAATAAACAATATCCGCATCTGCCCGAGTTTGCAAACGTTATTGACAACCGCACAACATACGTGCAAAGCGCGATAGACGAATTTTCCGACCCTAAAAAAATGCCTCAAATCGCAATCTCTGTCGACATGCTTGACACCGGTATTGACGTACCGGAGATTCTGAATCTCGTTTTCTTCAAAAAAGTAATGAGTAAATCAAAATTCTGGCAGATGATCGGACGTGGAACACGTACATGCGAACATCTTATTGACGGCGAGGAGAAAAAGAATTTTTACATTTTCGACTTCTGCGGAAATTTCGACTTTTTCAGAATGGGAGACGGCAGTAAGACGCCGAATACCGTCGCCGTACAGAGCGCAATTTTTAAACTCAAAGCGGAGATTATCTGCAAATTGCAGGACATAATATATCAGACAGAAGAACTGACGGCGTTCAGAAGCTCGCTCATAAACGACATGATTTCTAAAGTAAAAGAACTTAACAGAGAAAATTTTGCCGTCCGTCAGCATCTGAAATTCGTCGAACTGTATTCTTATGAAGAAAGCTACCGAACATTGACATACGAGGACACATTGTTAATAAGCGAAGAACTTGCGCCGTTGATTCTGCCAGACAACGACGATGCAAGGGCGGTACGTTTCGACGCGCTTATATACGGTATAGAATTAGCGTACCTTGCGGGCAAAAAGTATTCGAGAGCGAGAACCGACTTGTTAAATAAGGTCGGAAGCATATCAAAAATCGCAAATATTCCCGAAATCAAGGAGCAGTCGGAATTAATAAATAGAATTCTTCATACGAATTATCTTGAATCGGCGGGAATCAACGAATTCGAGCATATAAGAGAAAATCTGCGTTCGCTTATAAAATATATTCCCGTTTCGAAGCTTCGTTACGACACGAACTTTGAGGACGAAATTCTGTCAATGGAATTTAAAGAATCCGAACTCGAAAACGACGATTTAAAAAATTATAAAATGAAAGCTGAATTCTACATACAACAGCACACGGACGACGAAGTTATTACAAAACTCAAAAACAATATTCCTATAACCGAATCAGACGTGAAAAAACTTGAAAAAATACTTTGGAACGACATCGGAACAAAGGAAGATTACAACTCGCAGTACGGTGACAAGCCTCTCGGCGAATTTGTCCGCGAAATCGTCGGGCTTGACATGAATGCGGCAAAAACAGCTTTTGCCGAATATTTGAACGACATAAATCTCGATTCGAGACAGATTTATTTCGTCAATCAAATCATTGAATACATTGTCCGAAACGGAGTTATGAAAGACTTTGCCGTTATGCGCGAACCGCCGTTTATCGACAAAGGCTATATTTCAGAAGTATTCCCGAATATGGCAGTCTGGGCGGGAATCCGCAGAATTATCGAAACCATTAACTCAAACGCTGCGGCGTAATATGGAGAACAAGTAACTTATTATTAAGGCGGAGAGTCTGCTGTATCTCGGACTCTTCGTTGATTTTTTTATAAATCAGTGCTAAAATGAATCCATAAAAACAAAAGGAGAAACACGCTCATGAATATTACCGTTTACCTCGGCGCGTGCGAGTCAAACGACCCGTCGCTGAAAAAAGCCGTCCGCGAACTCGGAGAATGGATCGGACAAAGCGGAAATACGCTCATATACGGAGGGTCAAAATCGGGCTTAATGGGCGAAATTGCCGAGAGCGCTTTAATCTCGGGCGGTAATGTCACGGGCGTTGAACCGCAGTTTTTTATTGACAAGGGATTTCAATACGACGGACTGACTAAGCTTATTATTACAAAGGACATGTCCGAACGCAAAACAAAAATGATAGAACTCGGCGATGCCTTTATCGCATTTCCGGGAGGAACAGGAACGCTTGAGGAAATCGCCGAGGTCATGTCAAAGGTTTCGTTAAAACAGCTTGACGCTCCGTGTATTCTCTACAATTTAAACGGATATTACGACAGTCTGAAAATGCTTCTTGAGCACATGAAGGCAAAAGGTCTGTCGTCCGATAAAAGACAGGAAAACATATATTTTGTCCGGAATCTCGAGGAAATTATACATATTATAAATAAATAAAATAGTATAAAAACACGGTTTTATAGGAATTCCGCGCTTGTTTCTAATTATTATATTAATATAATTTAATATACGATCGATTCGTCGGTTATAGCAAAAGAATTCTCCGCACGCTCATTAAAAACGCAGAAACACCGCAATCGGAGGACAGTTATTCGGGACTGTTCAGATATGTTTTCACTCCGATTCTGAACCGTTTTGAAATTCACGAATGTGACAGAGGCTATTTTATGGCGTTTTACATAAGCGGATTAATGGCGATCGTCACGCAGCGACTGAAAAACGACGGCAAAAAGCCGAACTCTCATATCATATCTGTTACGAAAAGATACACGGCTGACGGCAGAACGGAAAAATTATAAAAACAAAATTTTTCGGCAAACAATAATAGAAAAACGTCACATATTACACCCGTTAGGGTATAAATATGTATTTAAATGCATATTTTACACCCGTACGGGTATAATTTATATAAATTACATTGACATTATACCTGTAAAGGTATAAAATGAATACAAATTTAACCGAAAGGGATAATAAAAGGACAATATCTATGAATAAAATCGCCGAATTTATAAAAACAAACCGCAAAGCGGCGGGACTAACGCAAAAGGATTTTGCAATGCGTTCGGGACTCGGTCTGCGTTTTATCCGTGACCTGGAGCAAGGCAAGGAAACCGTCAGAATGGATAAAGTCAACGAAGCTCTCGCAATGTTCGGCATGGAGGCCGTTCCGGGCAGAAAGGATAAAAACAAATGACCGAATTCAGATCCGCATACGTATATGTCAGAAATGTTTTTGCCGGAACTCTTCATGAAACCGACGAGGGCTATTCATTTGAATATGACGCGGATTATCTTGCCTCCGACTCGGCGAGCGCGGTATCGCTTACTCTTCCGCTGACTTCGGAAACATACAAATCAAGGACTCTGTTTCCGTTCTTCGACGGACTGATACCCGAGGGCTGGCTTCTTAATACCGTCAGTCATAACTGGAAAATCGACATTACCGACAGATTCGGAATTCTGCTCGTCGCATGCAGGGACTGCATCGGAAACGTCAGCATCGGAGGCGAAAAAATATGAACTGCCTATGCTGCGGAAAACCGCTGAAAGATAACGGACAAAACGGATGGCATAAATCATGTATCAAACGATTTTTCAATACTCAAAATCTTCCCGAAATCAACCTCAACGATGATTCACTTGAAGAACTTGTAAATAAAACGACAAAAGCAGGTTTTACGGTTCCCGGTGTGCAGAAAAAGCTGTCTCTCCATTTGTTTTCGGAAACAAAAAAGCCGAGACTGACATTGGTAAATTATCCTGCGGGATATATACTTAAACCGCAGGTAGACGAATACAGAGCGTTACCGGAATCCGAACAGCTTGTAATGAACATGGCAGATACCGCGGGAATCGTCACAGTCCCTCACGCGATTATCGAAAACGACGGAAAATATGCGTATATTACAAAACGAATAGACCGTAAGACGGAAAAAGACCGTGTAAAAATGCTTGCAATGGAGGACTTCTGTCAGCTTGACATGCGTTTGACTACGGATAAATACAAGGGTTCTTACGAACGCTGTTCAAAAATTATATCTAAATATTCATCCCGTAAAAATCTTGACATGTCGGAATTGTTCCTGAGAATCGTATTTTCATACGTCGTCGGAAACTCCGATATGCATTTAAAGAATTTCTCGCTTACAGAAACGGACGAGGCAAGCGGAATATACATTCTCTCCCCCGCGTACGATTTGCTCCCCGTAAATATAATTTTACCGACAGATAAAGAACAATTAGCGCTTACACTAAACGGCAAAAAGATGAATATACGAAAAAAGGACTTTCTTGTCTTTGCCGATTCATGCGGTATAACGAGAACCTCCGCGCTCAAAATGATTGCGTCAATTGCGTCATGTAGGGATAAATTCATAAAAATGTGCGACGAATCTTTACTGCCGGAAGATATGAAGGAAAACCTCATTTCTCTTATTATAAACAGAATTACAGCCTTACAATAGCAAGCTTCCCCCTCACTTCTTGCCGTGAGGGGGATTCTTCATTGCATTTTAATATTTTATTTCTTCGCTATCGCGTCGCCCAGCTCTCTGCGAACCTGCTCGAACAGCGCGTTGTCCGACGTGTATTCCGTCGCGGACGTTACAACCCTCGCAATCTCGTTATCGACCCATTCCCTGCCGTACTTTGCCTCGGCGAGAGCGAAATAATCGTAGTCCTCCATACCGTCGGCAATGTTGTAAAGACGAATCGTCGCAACAGGTTCGTCGAGTCCTATGTACTGACCGGGATAGATAAGACATCCGTCGCCCGACGCGATGAAATCATCCCACGTTTTCGATGTTTCCCACGGATTGCCCTTATCGCAGTATGTTGCAGACCAGTAAAGCAGACCGGTAAAATCAAGAGACTTCTGCTGCCACATCAGAATACGGTGCTTTAACGCGTCAAGATGCTCGAAGAAATTGCAGTAATCCCCGTCGGGTGCGCAGCATACGTACCACCACGCCCGGCTGCCGTTCTTAACCTCCTTCATCATTTCGTCATGAACGGCGTCCTTTGAAGCCTGATCGCTGATTCCGCACAGGATATTACTCCTGCCCGCCTGAAGCGAAACGGACGCAGAAGTCTTGCCGTCAATGCTGATTTTGTCCGTATTGAACGGAGTAACCATATTATATCCCGGGCAGAGACGGCTGAGACGATCGGTTATTTCGGTATATCTTGCGTAAGCCTCGGCGTTTCCGGGCTCGTCTATCGGATAAAAATAACCTTTTTTTGCCCACTCGGGGTTCGATGTTACCTTTTCATAGTATTTTACAAGCAATTCGTCGTCCGACGGGTAAGGGATAACGAACGACTTTAATCTCGGATCGCTCATGTAGGCGTCGGCGCGCTCGTCGAGAATATCATACGGAAGATTATACGGAGAAAGACGGTTTTCGAGAAGAAGCTCATAAACCTGCTCGGATACCCTTTGCCTTGCCTCGTCGTCTCCGTCCTTAACGCCCGAAAGCTCATAAAATTTACCTCCGCCGTTGCCGAACGCCGTGTCGTTCGCGGGAGTGTCGGGAAGAGTGAAATCCCATACTGTCGCTTTGATCTCCTTTTCGAGAATAACGCCGCCGTTCTCGTTTACAGCCGTTAAAACAGCGGTGTACTCGCCTGCTTTCGCGTTTTTATCTGCGTGTGTTCTTATAAAGAAAGATTGCTGAAGTCCCTTTTTAAGCTCCGCGGAACCTCCACTGCCGCCCGTATGAGTTACGGGAATGAGAGCGTCCGCATACTCGCAGTTATACTTATCGCCGTAGCCGGGAACCTTCGAATAGTTTGCCTTAAACGCCTCTGTTTTAAGAGTATCGCCGTCCGAATTCTTAAAATCGGTAACGGATACGTTTACCTTTTTACCCTTAGCCGTCGTTGCAAAAAGAATCTGGAACGCTTCCGATTCGTTCTTTGCTAATTTTATATCAATAGTCTCGTCGCTGCCGAGCGCGGTATCGCGAACCTTCTTTTCCGTTGCGTATGCAAAATCATACATGATATCCTTATCGTCCGTCGCAAGTCCGCCGATATTCTCCGATGCCTTTGACGATGCGTAGAGAAAGCTTAAATACGACTGATTCTTTACGGAATTCGCCGTCGTATAAAAGCCCCAGCATGACAAAGCTATACAGCCTGCCGCCGCGAGAGTCTTGAACACAGCCTTATGTCCCCTGCCCGAAACGCCGTTCATATATACAGCAAACGCAATGCCGAACATCACCGCCGACGCGGAAGCGGCAAGCTTACCGCCCGAGTTCGGAGAGAACGCCTTTTGGACTCCGTAGCCGACTGCGAGATAAACGCCCGCATTAACCGCCGCGGTAACTGCGGGAACAATTATTTTATTCGCCGTCGAATGAGTGCGTTTTTTGTCCGTAAGCGTATACAAAAGCATCATAACACCGCTGCATACGGCAAGAAGAACCGTATAAAGAGCGATATCCGTTTTTCCTCCGCGCTTAAACGTATAGTACGCGGAATAAAGCGAATATATGTAAAGCGCCGAAGTAAACAAGGTTCCGAAAACAACAAGTCCCCGTTTCACTTTTTCATTTTTCACCGTAAAGTCCTCCTTCTTTTTTTTGCGTAATGTCAAAGACAGCGGGATTTCGTTATCTCTGTACGATTAAACGCTCCGAAAACACGCCTAAGCTCATATTCGGATTGCGTTTAGTGAGGTTAGTATAGCACACTCGGGCAATCTTATCAATATATTTTACAAAATTGCTTCGCTTTGTATAATTTTTTTATATATTTTTACATACATGATTCGAGAATCTGCGCCGACTGCTTTTTGAAAAACCGTTTAAACCGCACCGGACGACCGAAGATATATATAATCATGAAAAAAGTCTGATTATTCACCTGCGTTTCGCCGTAAAATCAAGCTTTGGACTTTATAATACTCAATTCGTCAAATTGACTGAAATAAGCAAAACAACAAAGCTTATTTTTGCCGTCAAAATGTACACGAAACGCTTATTTTCGGCACGAAATAAACTTTTTTTTACTTCCGGATTAAAATTTTATTAAGACTATAGACAAACGATTTTTTTTGTGCTAATATCTTGTTGCAAAAGAAGAAACAGGAACTTATCGCTCTTTTATGGAATATGTCTTGCAGTTCATATTTGCCATTTAATTCTTTATTGTATACTTCATTGACAGGTCGGTGCGAGGTTCTTTTTTTTACGGCATTTTTTTCATTTTTTTGCAACATTTTTATGGTTTTGTCGGTCTTATACGCGAAAAGCGACATTGCATTTATTGCAAGGAGGCAAGTTTTCATGAAAACAAATATTCTCGACTATCTTGAAACGACCGAAAGCCGTTTCCCCGGAAAAACCGCCGTAACCGACGGAAAAAAAAGCTACTCTTATACAGAAGTAAAAGAAAACGCGCAGGCAATCGGAACGGCACTGTCTTATATGACCTCTCCGCAGACTCCCGTCGGGATTTTCGCGGACAAAAGTGCCGACATACTCTGCACATTTTTCGGCGCGGTGTACGCCGGATGCTTCTACAGCGTCATAAGTCCGTCTCTTCCGCAGGAGAGAATTAAAAAAATATATTCTGTTCTCGCCCCCGCCGTAATTGTCGCGCAGGATGAAACAAAAGAGGACGCCGAGCGTATTTTTACAAATTCAAAAATCGTAACGCCCGACGAGCTTATGTGCTTTAAAAAGGACGAAAACAGACTCGAAAAGATAAGAAATTCGTCTATCGATACAAATCCGCTGTACCTTAACTTTACGTCGGGTTCGACGGGTACGCCCAAGGGAATAGCCGTAAGCCACCGAAGCGTTCTTGACTTTATCGACTGCTTCTGCGATATATTTAATATAACCGATAAAGATATCGTCGCAAACCAGGCTCCGTTTGATTTCGACGTGTCGGTAAAGGATATTTATTCGTGTTTGAAAACGGGCGCAACGCTCGACATTATCCCCCGTTCGCTTTTTTCGTCGCCTAAGGAGCTGACGGACAGGCTCTGCGAGGATAAGGTAACGACGATGATATGGGCGGTTTCCGCGCTGTGCCTTATAAGCACGTTCCACTGTCTTGATTACAGAACCCCCGACACCGTTAACAAGGTGCTGTTTTCCGGCGAGGTTATGCCGTACAAGCATCTCAAAGCGTGGAGAGAACACCTGAGCGAGGCTATGTTTGTAAATCTGTACGGACCGACTGAAATTACATGCAACTGCACATATCACATTCTCGAAAAGGACCGCGACTATTCGCAGGGTATACCCATAGGAAAGCATTTCCCCAACGAGGACGTTATCCTGCTCGATAAAGACGATAAACGAGTCACCGAGAGCGGAGTACAGGGAGAGATATGCGTTCGGGGTTCGGCTCTCGCGCTGGGATATTACAACTGTCCCGAGCAGAATTCTCTGCACTTTGTACAGAATCCGCTCAATCCTTACTACCCGGAGACGATATACAGAACGGGCGACCTTGCGAGATATGACGAAAACGGCGAGCTTGTCTTTGCCGGACGAAAGGATTTTCAGATAAAGCACATGGGGCACAGAATCGAGCTTGAAGAAGTTCAGCGCGCTATGGAAGCTATTGACGGGGTCGAGAGATGCTGTTGTATTTTCGACGCGGTAAAATCAAAGCTCAAAGGCTTCTACACGGGCACGATCGACAAAAAGGAGCTTCATCTGAAAATGGAGAAAACGCTCCCGGTATTTATGATTCCCGGCATGCTCAGGCAAGTCGACGACATGCCTCTTACAAAGAACGGAAAAATAGACAGAAAAGCACTTGAGGAGAAGGCGAAGGTAAAGGCATGAAACTTACATTAAACGAACTTATAAATAAGAACGAGGACGCGTTTTATCTATTCGACTCCGCCGTTTTGAGAGAGCGCGTAAAGTATATAAAAAGTTTTTTCGATAACAATGTAAATATATGCTACGCGGTCAAGGCGAATACGTTTATAACGGGCGAAATTGCCGATTCAGCCGACAGATTTGAGATTTGCTCGCCCGGCGAGGAGCGTATATGCAGAGATATCGGAATCGAATACAATAAAATGGTTATCTCCGGCGTGTACAAAACCCCGTCGTTTATAGAAAATCTCATCGCGGACGAATCGTTCGACGGCATTATCACCGCAGAATCCGTTCACCAGTATGATTTTATATGCGAATACGCTCAAAAATACGCTCATAAAATAAAGGTTCTGCCCCGTCTTACGAACGACTCGCAGTTCGGAGTCAATAAAAGCGATATCGAAAAAATGATATCGGAGCGTGAAAATCACCCGTATATCGACATTGCGGGAATTCAGTTTTTCTCGGGAACGCAGAAAACAAGCGTTAAAAAATACGCACGCGAAATCAATAAATTAAACGAGTTTTTAAATCATTTAAGGGACGATTACGGTTACACCGCGCGTGAACTCGAATACGGCACGGGCTTCCCCGTCGCATACTTCGAGGGCGAGGAAACGAACGAGGAGGAGATTTTCACCTCTCTTTCCTCCATACTGTCCTCAATCGATATAAAGCCGGAAATCACGCTCGAAATCGGCAGAAGCATAGCCGCCTCATGCGGAAAATATTATACGCATATCGTCGATATTAAGACGAATAAGTCGCAGAATTATGTTCTGACCGACGGAGGTATGCACCATATAGTTTACTTCGGTCAGCACATGGCGATGAAAATGCCCGCCTTTTCGGTAGTCAACAAGGAAAACGAGCCTAAAGAAAAAGAATACAACATCTGCGGTTCGCTCTGCTCTATGAACGATATAATGGTTAAGCAGGCACCGCTCCCCGAAATAGAAATCGGCGACGTAATATGCTTTGAAAATACGGGCGCGTATTGCCCGACAGAGGGAATATCACTGTTTTTAAGCCGTGACATACCCGCCGTTTATCTGAAAAAAGAGGACTCGGAGATTGTAAGACTCCGCGATTCTTTTGAAACATACAGCTTAAATAACCCGAAAGATGAAAGGATGTTTTAAAAATGGAAAAGCTTATCGAAATATTAGAGGACATTCAGCCCGACGTTGATTACGAGACGTGTACCGACCTTATCGACGGTCATCACCTCGATTCACTTTCAATCATTTCGCTCGTAGCGGAGATTGAGGACGAATTCGACATAACCATCCCCACGGTCGACATTGTTCCCGAGAATTTCAATTCGGCAAAGGCTATGTACGACATGATTTTAAGACTCCAAGAGGAAGACTGAGATGAATCTTGACTCTCTGTTCTTAGGGGGCAGACTAAATCATCTGTCGAATTACTTTTCGACATCATATCTTGCGATATTTCTTCCCCTTGCCATGCTTATTTACAGCATAGTTCCGCAGAAATTAAAAAGATATACCCTGCTTATTTTGAGCTTCGGCTTTTTCTGGCTGATAAGCGGTAAGCTGGTGCTCGTTCTCGCGGTGACTATACTGTCCGTCCACTACTTCGGACTGTGGCTCGACCGTCTCATAAACGAGAGGAAAAGCACGGTTAAGCAGTGTGAGGACAAGGAACTAAAGAAAAAAATAAAAATACAGTATCAGAAAAAAATGAGAGCCGTCGTCGGACTCGCCGCCGTTGTACACGTCGGAATGCTTCTCGTCATAAAATACACGGCTTTCTTTACGGGCAACATAAATTCGCTTTTATCGGCTGTCGGGCTGTCAATTCAGCTCGCAATACCGAAGTACGTCATGCCGATAGGTATTTCATTCTTTACAATGCAGGCGATGTCCTACATTTTCGACGTATACCGCGGTAAGATAAAAGCCGACGGAAATCTTGTGAGAGTCGCGCTGTTCATGAGCTTCTTTCCGCAGATAGTCGAGGGACCGATATGCCGTTATTCCGACACCGCGGACAAGCTGTGGAACGTAACGAAGATAGATTACGACAACATGGCTATGGGTATAAGACGAATTGCGTTCGGACTTATGAAAAAAGCGATCGTCGCCGACAGATTAAACTCCGCCGTAAGCGAAATATTCGCTCATTACGACAAATACGACGGCGGGATAATGGTTCTCGGTGCGGTCCTCTATACAATTCAGCTGTACATGGACTTCTCGGGTTCAATGGACGCGGTAACGGGAACGGGATATATATTCGGTGTAATAATGCCCGAAAACTTCCAAAGACCGTTCTTCTCAAAATCAGTATCGGAATTCTGGAAACGCTGGCACATCACCCTCGGCACATGGTTCAGAGATTACATATTCTACCCTGTATCCATGTCGAAACCCATGAAAAAGCTGACCGCCGCTTCAAGAAAAAAACTCGGCAACAGATACGGTCCGCTGACGGCGGGCGCGGTCGCGCTGTTCTGCGTTTGGTCGCTGAACGGACTGTGGCACGGCGCGGCATGGAGCTATATTTTTTACGGAATGTACCACTTCGTTATGATTCTGACGGGAAATATAGTCGAGCCTCTCGCAGAGAAGTTCAACAAAAAACTTCATTTGAACCCCGAAAACTTTTTTTATAAAGGATTTAAAATTATACGCACGACTGTATTCGTAGTATTCGGCGAACTGTTTTTCAGAGCTCCCGGACTTGACGCCGGATTCGGTATGTGCAAAATAATGTTTACATCCTTTACGTTAAAATCGATAAACCTCGCAACGCTTGATTCGCTCAAGCTCGACAAGTACGACCTTATCGTCGTCGGAGTCGTTCTGCTTATCGTATTCGTCGTATCGATACTCAACGAACGCGGTAAGGACGTAAACGGAACTCTCGCAAAACAGAAGCTCCCCGTCCGCTGGCTCGTCACGCTCGCAATGATAATGTTCGTCATAATATGCGCGGCTTACGGCACGGGCTACGCTCCCGTCGAGCCGATGTACGCAGACTTTTAACGGAGGGCGCGGATAATGAAAAAGAACATTATAAACATTACGAAATGCGTAAGCTTCCTCCTCGTTCTGCTGTTCCTGCTGTACGGATCATCGCTTCTTGTGATGCCTAAAGATAATTCGGGCGACGCGGGCATACATTACCTCTCGGCAATGGGATATCTTGCGGAACCCGAGGACTCCATGGACATACTTTTCCTCGGAGATTCGCTTATATATTCGGGCGTTTCGCCTTTATATATGTGGAACAAATACGGCATAACTTCGTACGACTGCTCTATTCCGAGCCAAAAATTCGTATTTGCAAACAAGTTCTGCAAAACGTTTCTGGAAAAGCAGTCGCCTAAGATCGTATTTATCGAGACCGACACGATTTTCAGAAATCTGTCTCCCGAGGATCTGGCGACGTTCTACGCAGAACAGATTTTCTCCGTATTTTCCTACCACAACAGATGGAAAAGCCTTAATAAGAGAGACCTTAATCCCAAAATCGAATACACCCGCATAGAGCCTTTCAGAGGTTACAGACTGTCAACGAAAGTAAACGGCGCGAAGTCGAACGATTATTATAAAGAGACGACGGACATTACACACGTTTCAAAAACCAATTTCAAATATCTTGAAAATTTAAAAGAGATGTGCGACGAAAAGGGTGCGAAGCTCGTTATTTTAAGCATGCCATGTCAGAAAAACTGGAATTATAAAATTCACAACGGTGCCGAGGAGGCGGCGAAAAAGCTGGGAATCGACTATCTCGATTTAAACCTCGTAAAAGACGGACTTAATATGGACTGGGCAAAAGATACAAGAGACAAAGGCGAGCATCTCAACAACTACGGAGCGGAAAAAGTCTCCGACTACCTCGGAAAATATATAACATCGCTCGGGCTTACCGCAGACAAGCGGAATATGGCGGGATTTGAGTCGTGGAATGAATCACATCAGAAGCTTCAGAACGAAATCGACGCTGAATTAATTAAAAACGCAATGAAGTAATTAACCGTCAAAAAAACTTAAACTGTATACCCCCACCGAACGGGACTGTAAAAACAGATTTTACAGCCCGTTCTTTTTACATAAAAAAGAGAAAAGCCCGCAAACTTGGAGCGGACTTTTCTTTTTATGGTATTATCGTTTGTCAACGCCGTTTACGGATAACAAAGCCCTATCGGTCAACAAAATTCGTATCGGCGTTATTTTTACGAATTATTTTTCGGCTGAACAATTCTCTTTTTTATCCTGTTCCTTTTATAATACGCGTTTTTCTCGAACTTATCGCCGACTTCGCCCATTCTGCCGAACATCTTTGCGACAAGCACGGCTTTTATGCGGTAATAATCCTTATTACCCGCAAGGTTTTTCATCTGATACGGGTCGTTTTCGTTGTCAAAAAGATACTCACGGCTGTCGATAAGATACTTAGCGTACGTGTATTTTTTCGTTCTGACCGCGCGCCATTCGTAGCCGTCGCCGAACATAGCGGCGGGTCCCGTACCCATCATCAGACAGACGTTATCGTCAGCTTTTTTTGAAAAAATCGACGCGGATTCGTCCCTGCCCTCAACGGAATCTGGAATTTTAACGCCGAGAATCGACAGCAGAGTCGGCATTATGTCGGGCGTTGAAAGACATTGAGCATTTACGCCGGAAAGTCTTTCTCCCCATTTTATTATAAACGGAACTCTGACTGCCTCTTCATAAAAAGTATTGGCTCCGCGCCGTCCGTGCGAAGCGAACATCTCGCCCCTCGCCGACGTAACCACAATAACCGTATCGTCGATAAGCCCGAATTTTTTTACCGCGTCAATAATCCTGCCGACGTTCATATCTATATTAGCGGTCATCGCATAATACGCACGCTTCATATCGTTTAAATATTTAAATTTTCCCGGTGCAAGCTTCGACCATCCGTCTGAGTGTATATCGTTTACGGATGATTCGTTCGGTAAATTCGGAAATTCGGTTTCGTCAAACAGAGAATAAAAGCTCTCGGGGACATTAGCCTTTGACCACGCTTCACGCGGAGTCGACAGGGATAAAAACATTGCAAACGGCTTGTCCGTTTTCGACATTTCCTCGATTCTGCTTACGGCAAGCGCGCGCTCGGCGTCGGGTTCGTATTTACCCGCCTGTATTTTTTCTTTAGTATCAAGATAATAGCACGACTTTGACATAATATCGTCCGTATGTGAAAACGAAGCGAAAAAGCCGTTGAAGCCGAGTCTGTTCTCACCCTTAGGCACAAACGAATTTTTTGAAGAGGATGAATTCGAAAACTTATTCGAATAAAGATTCCACCTGCCGATATAACAAGTCTCGTACCCGTCGTTTTCGAGCGCGGATGCAAACGTCTCATGCTCGGGGCAGATTCGCAGTCCGTTCATCACAACGCCCGTGGACGGCGTATATTTACCCGTAAACAGCGACGCGTCGTACGGTGCGCGGACGGGGTGGGACGATACCGCATTTGACAGAACGCATGAAGAAGAAGCGAGCGCGTTCAGATTCGGAGTATATGCGTATTCGTCAGAATTTAAGCCGAGAGTCGAATATCTCAGCGTATCGGCATAAATATATATAAGGTTCGGTTTGTCGGACATAATGTATCACCTTATCAATTGTTTTATATTATTTTACCATATACAAAACGCGAAAACAATAGATAAAAGATTATGATAATATTAATGTTAATCAAGTTATAAGTGTCCGAGATGCAAAAATTTTCAGCAGAACTTTTAACATGGATGCAAAAAAGCCGAAGCGGGATAACCGTTTCGGCTTAAATATTGCTTTTAATTTACTTTTTCGCCATTTCGGCTTTTATTTCGTCAAACGCTTTTTCAACATCCGCGTCGGGCTTCTTTGTCAGAAGGCTTACGACGACTATGAATACGCATGCGACGACAAACGCGGGGAGAAGCTCGTAAATATCAAGCGCGGTACCCGCAAACTGAACTCTTACGATAAACTTCCAAATGAATATCATGGCTCCGCCGGAGACCATGCCCGCGAGCGCGCCCCATTTTGTAGCGCGTTTCCAGAACAGACCGAATAAAACCACGGGACCGAATACCGCGCCGAAGCCCGCCCACGCAAACGAAACGATGCGGAAAACGGACGACGAGGGGTCGAGCGCGAAGAATATTGCGATAACGGAGATTACGATAACCGAGATTCTCGCAATCCACATCGACTGCTTTTCGGAAAGCTTAACGTGAAGCTTGTTAATGAGAATATCCTGCGTAACGCTTGACGAGGCAGCGATAAGCTGAGAGTCGGCCGTCGACATGGTGGAGGCGAGGATTCCCGATATGAATATACCCGCAGTGAACGCCGGTATGTAACCCTTTGTAGACATGAAGTGCGAAATATCAACGATTATCGACTCCGCCTCTGAGTTATTCGCATAGGGACCGACGATGCCCTGCTGCATGAGCGAGTAGCCGACAATACCGATAAGAATTGCAATCGCCATGGAGAAAACAACCCAAACCGACGCGATACGGCGCGAGGTTTTAAGCTTTGAAGGGTCGTCGATTGCCATAAATCTCAATAAGATATGGGGCATACCGAAGTATCCGAGACCCCATGCGAGAGTCGAGATAACGGCAATTGCGCCGAAGCTGCCCGTTTTGCCCGTTCCGATATCAAATCCCTTGAACACATCGAGATAGCCGTTAAGCGACTGAACGTTTGCAAATACCTTGTCGAATCCGCCGAGGAGTCCCTCGCTGAATCCGAGTACGACGAACAATGCGACAGACATTATAATGCTCTGGATAAGGTCGGTCGTCGAAGCGGCGAGGAATCCGCCGAGCGTGCAGTAAATGATGATAACAGCCGCGCTGATGAGCATTGCGGTGAGGTAATCCATTCCGAACAGGTTGGAAAACAGCTTACCGCATGCGGAGAAGCCCGAAGCCGTGTAGGGGATGAAGAATATTATAATAAATATCGCGGCGATAAGTCCGAGCACGTTAGCCTTGTCTCCGAATCTCTTTGAAAAGAATTCGGGAATGGTAACGGCATTGATCTTCTCTGTGTAAAGTCTTAATCTCTTAGCTACGATAAGCCAGTTGAGATAAGTTCCGACGGCGAGTCCGATTGCCGTCCATACAGCCTCGGGAAGTCCCGTTGCAAGCGCAAGTCCGGGAATACCCATGAGCAGATACGCGCTCATATCCGACGCCTCCGCGCTCATCGCTGTTACGAGGGGGCCGAGCTTACGTCCGCCCAAATAGAAGTCGTCCGTGTTTTTGTTCTTTTTTGAACACATAAATCCGATGACTACCATCATTACAAGGTAAATGACGATAGCCGCCACCATCATTACGGTCATGTACATTCTCTCTCTTTCATTTTTAAATAAATACTTATACATTATAACATAGCTTCAGATTATAACGCAATATAAATTTTAAATATTTGTCTTATTTTGTCGTTCAGGTTGACATTTCCGTATTATAAATATAGAATAGATTATATAAATATGAAAAGGATATGATATCATGGCTGATATTTCGAGGGACGAAGCGTTCTCTCTCCTGAAAAAGTACAATAAAGACCATTTCCATTTACAGCACGCGCTGACAGTCGAGGCTGTAATGAAATACTTTGCGAAAAAGCTCGGTTATGAAAACGAGACGGAGCACTGGGGCATCGTCGGACTGCTTCATGATATCGATTTCGAAGTGTATCCCGACGAGCACTGTATAAAGGCGGCCGAGCTTCTTAAAGACGGCGGAGCCGGAGACGACATAATTCACTCCGTATGCTCTCACGGCTACTCGATAACCGTTGACATTAAGCCCGAGCACGAGATGGAAAAGGTTCTCTACGCCTGCGACGAGCTGACGGGACTTATATGGGCGTGCGCACTGATGAGACCGTCGAAAAGCACAAAGGATATGGAGCTTAAAAGCCTTAAAAAGAAATATAAGGATAAAAAATTCGCCGCGGGCTGTTCGCGCGATATAATAGCGAAAGGAGCCGAAATGTTAGGCATGGAGCTTGACGAGCTTCTTACAAACACTCTCGAAGCTATGAAAGCGACCGAGGACGAAATAAATAAGGAACTGGACGAATTATAATTTATAAGAATTTCATCGTTTTTTCATCCGATAATAATATAATAATTTAATCCCGAAAAAGGAGACTGCGAAACTATGAAAAAGAAATCATGGATTATCCCCGCCGCGCTTGCCGTTCCGACGGGCGTCGTCGTTGCAAGGACGATTATGAACAAGGCAAAGCCGAACACATCCGCCCCCGCGATATCGTGGACAAAGGACGAGTCGGACAAATACGCTCATAATTTGAGCGAGATGATAAAGATTCCGACAATATCGAAATCCCGCGGAGAGGACTACTCCGATTTTATTAAATTACAGGACAAAATGGCGGAGCTTTTTCCGCTGACCTTCTCAACGCTTGAAAAGCACGACATTGACGGAAACCTGCTTCGCAGATGGCCGGGCAGAAATCCCGACGCTCCCGCGGTTCTGTTTATGGGACATCAGGACGTAGTCCCCGTAAACCAGGCGGGCTGGACGCGCGACCCGTTCTCGGGCGATATCGCCGACGGAATTATTTGGGGCAGAGGCGCAATGGACTGCAAGAGCACCGTATGCTGTGAGTTCAGCGCGGTTGAGGAGCTTCTTGAGCAGGGCTTTGTTCCTCCGTGCGACGTGTGGCTTTCGTCGTCGGTCAACGAGGAAAACTCGGGCGGCGGCGCAGAGCAGGCTGTCGATTATCTCTATGAAAAGGGCGTAAAGCTCCGTTTTGTAATGGACGAGGGCGGAGCTATCGTCGATAATCTTATCCCCGGACTTAAAAATTCCTGTGCGGCGATCGGCGTTGTCGAAAAAGGCTTCTGCGACGTTAAATTTACAGCTAAGGGCTCGGGCGGTCACGCCTCCACGCCGAACAAAAACACTCCGCTCGTAAGACTCGGCAAATTCATGGCTTACGTCGACAAAAAACAGCCGTTCAAGGCTGAAATGAACTCCCCCATCCCCGAGATGTTCGACTCCATCGCGCCGTACCTTACATTCCCGCTTCGCGCGCTGATGTCAAATCAGTGGCTTTTCTCGTCTCTTACAAGGACCGCGCTGTCAAAGCTCACCGGAGCTACACGCGCGTTCGTTCAGACTACGGCGGCGTTTACAATGAGCGAGGGTTCCGACGCTTCAAACGTTCTGCCCGACGAGGCTTACGTTATATGCAACGTCCGTCCCTCACCGCATCAAAATGCAGACGAGAGTATCGGAGTTTTAAGAGATATCGCAAAGAAATTCGATATAGAAACCGAAATTATCAAGCAGCGTGACGCTTCGCACGTTACGCCGACGAACAGCGAGGAAATGGCATATCTTAAAAAATGCCTGAACGCATGCCTGCCCGACGCTGTCGTAACGCCTTACCTTATGACGGGAGGTACGGATTCGAGAAAGTACGAAAAGGTTTGCGATAATATTCTCCGCTTCACGCCGACACGCCTTACGTCCGAGCAGTTAGCGGCAATGCACGCGGCAAACGAGAACGTCGGAGTCGAGGCTATCGCCGAGGGCGTTAAGATTTACAGATACCTTATCGAGCATCTTAACGAATTATCTTAAATTAAATAAATAATAACCCCACGAAACACAATCCAAATCAGAGATTCGGTGTGTTTCGGGGAACATTGAATCATACCGCTTCGGCACAACGCGCCTTTGCGACATGGTATAATAACGCGGAGCCGACGGCACAAGCCGAAGGCTCCGCGATTTTTTTATTTTAACGACGGGAAAGAGCCCGCGTTTATACTCCAGATTTTATCCGTGTCGAATCCGTCGAAATTAATACTCTGTGAGAACTGATCTCTTGTTATCGCAGCGGCGTTTACATATGAATTTTCGCCCGAATTCACCGCCTTATCCGATGACGAATCAAGATAAATGCAGTTTTCGATTTTCGCTCTCGACTGCGCGGAGAAGCCGTCGCATATCCCCGCAATCGCGCCGAATGTCGCGTTTTTGCACGTTACGGTACCGACGTTTATGCAGGTTTTAATCGCCGACGAGCCGTTTAAGAGCTGATTCGCTCCGACGATTCCGCCCGCGTTGTCGTTCGACGTAATTTCACCCGAATTCATACAGTCTGCAATATTCGCTCCGCCGTCGGAAACCTCAAGATATCCGATAATTCCGCCCGCGCTTTTCACCGACGCCGAAACCGCCGACTCCGACGAGCATTTATCAACAGAAAATGACGACGACTGTCCGCCGACCGAAACGAATCCGACGATTCCGCCCGCGTAGCTTTCGGACGAAATTTTACCCGAAACGTCGCATGACGATATACCCGCAGAACCGCTTTTTGCCGAGTAATAACCCGCTATACCGCCTGCGTAATTCTCCGCCGAAACGTCGCAGCTGACGAGATTTAAATTTCTGATTTTCGCGTCGTTGAGATAGCCGAACAGACCCGAACACGACGAAGCGTCCGTTTTAAGTCCCGTTATCGAATATCCCCTGCCGTCGAATTCACCGCAGAAATATTTGTAATCGGAATCGGAATTCCTGTACCCTATCGGCGTAAAAATATTGTTTGTATCGGCGTTATTGAGTACGATATCACCGCCGAGCGCGTAGTAACACGCAAAATATTCGACGTTGCCGGAATTTACGACGGACGAAAGATACGCAAGCTGTCCGCCGTCCGAAATTATATACGGGTCGTCCTTCGTTCCGTTGCCCGAGTCGAATTTATCGCCCGTTTCGCCGTTCCACACGCCGTCGGAAACTATATTTTCATTCGGAACCGATACGGATTCGGGTTCTTTTTTATTATTATTAAAATAAATTCCGGCAGCCGAAGCGCATATCACAATCAAAACGGAAACGGTAACCGCGATAACGCGTTTTGCGGTAAGCGACAGCTTCTTTTTAACCTTGGGAATCTCACGTATCGGAACAGGCTCCGTTTTCTTCTCTTCATTATTGCCGTTTTCGTTTTCGTCGTAGCCTATCGACTCTGAAATCGACATCCATATATCATTAGGAACCGTGACACATCGCGCGAGAGCGTCGATAATTACGGCCATGCGCGGAATGTATCCGACAAATTTATATCCCATAAAATCGGCGCGTTTCGCCTGATGAATGAGAAAAGAATAGCTCTCCCTCAAATTATTTTTAACGAAATCCGCGTCGGTTGATTCGCTTTTTGCAATGTCCTCCGCTCCAAGCGACGTAAACGCGGTCAGCATAAGAATTTCCCTGTTTTTTTCGGGCAGGAGCGATATCATTTCATTATAAAAGCTGACAGCCCGCGGGTCGGGTCTGTACGCCGACGGCTCGAATGAATTAAACGATTTTCTTATATCCTCGAACGACGGAACGTTCTTTATCTCGTCGTACACGTCTATGGTTTTATCCTCGCGCGGCATGAGAGAATGTTTCATCCTCGACTTACACACACCGACGCTCAATGTAAACAATAAGTCCTCGAAATTATCCGCCGTGACAGATTCGCACTCGCGCCAAAGCCTTAAAAAAACCTCCGCGACCTCATCCGACAGTTCGTAGGTAACTCCCGCCGTAACGGAACATATATAATAAACGTCGCGTGAATATAACTTAAAAAGCTCGTAAAACGCCTTCTTATTTTTTTGTGATAAAAGTACGACCGCGCTTGCGCTGTCCTTTGGGTCTGTTCGTTTCATCGCGCACTTTCCTTTTTATTTAATAAACCGATATTATTTTATCACATCCGACATAATAAAAACAATATGATATAAAAAGAAACCGTAAAAAACTCGTTTACGGCTTCTAATTTTTATATTTTATAATAAAATGCTTTTTTGCGTTCCGGGCGTTTTTAACATCACCGCCGCGTTATTCGAATGTGACAACCTTACCCGTTCTGCGCGTTTCGTTCATGTCTATGAGTCTCTGATTCGACGAGCCTCTGAACCTTAACGACAGATTCTTCTTTTCCTCAACGAAGCGTCCGTCCACGAGCACATCGATAATCGAGAGAATTTCATCCGTGCATTCGCAGTTCGGATGAGAACCCTTACTCGTCAATTCCTCGTACGTAAAGCCCGAGAACGCCCAAATATTCTTATCGGGGAAACGGCGTTTGACCTCCCTTAAAAACGGAAGAAGCCCGCGCTGATTTTCCGGCTCGAACGGCTCGCCTCCGAGCAGCGTCAGTCCCTGTATATATGACGGGGAGAGAAGCTTGTATATTTCGTTTTCCGTTTCCGTGTCAAATTTTTTTCCGTAGTTAAAATCCCACGTCTGGGGCTGAAAGCAGTTCCTGCAGTGATTCGTACATCCCGATACAAAGAGCGTAACTCGCACGCCCGTACCGTTGGCGATATCGCAGTTCTTAATTTCTCCGTAGTTCATTAAAGATGCAGCACTCTTTCCTTAATCTCCTGCGTTCTGCCCTGGTTCCAGAACTGCGTGCCGATATATCCGCACGTACGTCTTGCAACATTCATCTTATCCTGATCGGTATTTCCGCACTGCGGGCAGACCCAGACAAGCTTGCCGTCTGTTTCTTTTATCTCAATTTCGCCGTCATAACCGCAGACCTGGCAGTAGTCGCTCTTCGTGTTAAGCTCGGCGTACATTATATTGTCGTAAATAAAGCTGATAACCTGCAAAACGGCGTCAAGATTATGCTGCATATTGGGAACCTCGACATAGCTTATCGCGCCGCCGGGGGAAAGCTCCTGGAACTGAGCCTCGAATTTTAATTTATCGAACGCGTCGATAGGCTCGGTAACGTGAATATGATAGCTGTTTGTAATATATCCCTTATCTGTTACGCCCTTGATAATGCCGAAGCGTCTCTGAAGCGTTTTTGCAAATTTATATGTCGTCGACTCAAGCGGTGTACCGTAGAGAGAGTAGTCGATATGCTCCGCCTCTTTCCACTTTTTGCACGCTGCGTTGAGCGCACGCATTACTTTAAGTCCGAACTCCTTGCCCTCGGGATCGGTGAGCTTCTTGCCGGTGACCTCGTAAACGCACTCCCAAAGTCCCGCATATCCGAGCGATATCGTCGAATATCCGCCGTAGAGAAGCTTATCTATTGTCTCGCCCTTTTTAAGTCTCGCAAGCGCGCCGTGCTGCCAAAGAATAGGCGCAACGTCGGACGGAGTACCCAAAAGTCTCTCGTGACGGCAGCGCAGCGCCTTGTGGCAAAGGTCGAGTCTCTCGTCGAGAATCTCCCAGAATTTATCGGGGTCCTTCTTATCCTCAACCGCCGTACATGCGACGTCTACAAGGTTAATCGTTACGACGCCCTGGTTGAATCTGCCGTAATACTTAGGCTTGCCGTTCTCGTCGACATAAGGGGTAAGGAAGCTTCTGCATCCCATGCATGTGTAGCAGTTGCCGTTGCCGTTCTTATCTATCTTTAATTTAAGCATTACCTTTTCGGAAATGTAGTCGGGAACCATTCTCTTCGCGGTGCATTTTGCCGCAAGCTCGGTAAGGTAATAATAAGGCGTGCCGGGATGAACGTTGTCCTCCTCGAGAACATATATAAGCTTCGGGAACGCAGGCGTGACCCATACGCCCTTTTCATTCTTAACGCCCTGATATCTCTGTAAAAGAACCTCCTCGATTATAATGGCGAGATCCTTTTTCTCCTGCTCATTTTTTGCCTCGTTGAGATACATTGAAACCGTTACGAACGGAGCCTGACCGTTTGTCGTTAAAAGAGTTACGACCTGATACTGAATGGTCTGAACGCCTCTGCGTATCTCGTCTCTTAATCTCGTCTCGACAAGGCGTGAAATCTGCTCTTTATTAAGATTTGAATGAATATCCTCATTCTCCGCCTCAACCTCTTTATAAAGACGTTCACGGCTTACCTGTACGAACGGAGCCAGATGCGTAAGCGAAATCGACTGTCCGCCGTACTGGTTGGACGCGACCTGAGCGATTATCTGAGTTGCGATATTGCACGCGGTGGAAAAGCTGTGGGGTCTTTCAATAAGCGTACCGGTAATAACCGTGCCGTTTTCGAGCATGTCCTCGAGATTGACAAGATCGCAGTTGTGCATGTGCTGCGCGAAATAGTCGGAGTCGTGAAAATGGATAATACCCTGCTCGTGCGCGTCGACGATATCCTGCGGGAGAAGAATTCTCTCTGTAATATCTCTCGATACCTCGCCTGCCATGTAGTCTCTCTGCGTCGAGTTTACGACGGGGTTCTTATTCGCGTTCTCCTGCTTTGCCTCCTCGTTATTGCACTCGATAAGGCTCAGTATCTTATCATCCGTCGTGTTCGACTGACGGACGAGCGCTCTTTTATATCTGTATGTAATATATGTTTTTGCAACCTCAAACGTACCGTGAGCCATGATCATTTTTTCAACCATGTCCTGTACTTCCTCAACGCTGGGCGATCTGCCGAGCTGCTCGCACGAAAGAACGACGCTCTTTGCGATACGGTCTATCTGCATGTCGGTAAGTCTCTCGTTCTCCCCGACAGCCTCGTTTGCACGCGAAACGGCTCTGATTATTTTGTTAATGTCGAAATCGGCTTCCGAGCCGTTTCTCTTGATGATCTTCACCTTTTACCCCTCCGAATATATTTACACGATTAATACTGAGAAAAACAGCCGTCCAAAAATATATATATTGTGTATCGGCTTATCTGACTTATGCTATATATTGTATAGCGAGCAAATCTATAATAGTACATATTGTGTTTTATGTCAATACCAAATTGTCTGTTTTTTAAAGATTGTCAACTTTAACAAAAAATCGCCCACTTTATTATCGCGTATATTTCGACTAAAGCTCTATAATCTGTAATAATAACGATTCAAAATTATCAAGCTTCAAATCAGACCTTTTTTTACCATTTCGTCGGCAGCATGCATTATACCGACCTTACCGGTATGAAAATTGAGTCCGCCCTGCATCCAGACGGCATACGGCTCTCTTAACGGAGCGTCGGCGGATAATTCAATGGACGAACCGTTCGTAAACGCGCCCGCCGCCATTATGACCTGATTCGGATAACCGGGCATATCCCACGGCTCAGGAACGGCGTACGAATCTACGGGAGAGCCTTTCTGAATCCCCTGACAGAACGCAATGAGGTTTTCTTTATTTCCGAGCTTTATTGCCTGAATTATGTCGAATCTGTCCTCGTCGTATTTCGGAGTTGTTCCGAATCCGAAGTCGTCGAACAGCGCCGATGCAAACGCAGCGGTTTTCAAAGCCTCGCCGACTACGTGCGGAGCGTTGAAAAAGCCCATCATAAGCTCTCTCGTGTGTCCGAGAGTCGCGCCGACCTCCCTGCCGAGAGACGCGGTCGTCATTCTGTACGAACACAGCTTGACAAGTTCGGCTCTGCCTGCGATATATCCTCCGCACGGAGCGAGTCCGCCTCCTGGATTCTTAATAAGCGAGCCTGCCATGATGTCGGCTCCGCGGGAAACGGGTTCGTCCTTCTGTACAAATTCGCCGTAGCAGTTGTCAACTGCGATAATCGCGTCGGAAACGGCCTTTACCGCATTTGCGACTTCCTCTATTTTTTCAACGCTCAGGCTCGGTCTTAACGTATAGCCTCTCGAACGCTGAATATATACCATTTTAATATTATTTTCCTTAACCGCCTTAACAACAGCGTCTATATCGATATCTCCGTTGTCTTTAAGCTCACACTGCATGTAATTTACGCCGAAGTCGGCAAGCGAACCCGTGCCGAGTGCGCCGTCCATGCCGATAACGGGACATATCGTGTCGTACGGTCTGCCCGTGGCGCACAGCATGGTATCGCCCGGTCTTAACAGACCGAACAGCATAACGCACAGCGTGTGGGTACCGCACGCGAATGAGTGACGTATGAGAGCGTCCTCCGCTGCGAACGAGCGAGCGACTATTTTGTCGAGCTTGTCCCTGCCCTTGTCGGAATTGCCGTAACCGGTCGAGGGGAACATATCCGTCTCGCCGACGGCGTATTCGATAAAGGCGGAGAGTACCTTCTGCTGATTGTATTCCGTAACACAATCTATTTTATTAAAAACGTGCTTCGCCTTTTCGAGGGCGTCTGCGCTCATTTTTTCGACTCTTTCGTCGTAATTGAAGAATTTATAAGCCAATTTAATCACCGAGAATATATTTTAATATTTCCGCGCCGTTATGTCAATTAAATGTATTGAAAAAAAGTTTATTTTATTTTACAATATGACTTGACAAACGATAAAAAGTTTTCGGAGATGATTTTATGTTACTTAATTTAAAGGATAAAAAAGACTGCGCATTCGACATGCTCGCGCTCGGCGAGGTTATGCTGCGTCTTGACCCCGGCGACATGAGGATAAGAAACGCGCGCTCGTTCAGAGTCTGGGAGGGCGGCGGAGAATACAACGTTGCGAGAGGCTTACGACGCTGCTTCGGCATGAAAACGTCCGTTGTCACGGCGTTCGCGGACAACGACATAGGCAGGCTCTGCGAGGACTTTATTTTACAGGGCGGAGTCGATACGTCGCTTATCAAGTGGTACCCGTACGACGGAATCGGCAGAGAGATAAGAAACGGTCTTAATTTTACCGAGCGAGGATTCGGCATAAGGGGTGCGTCGGGAGTCTCCGACAGGGGCAATACGGCTGTTTCAAAGCTCAAAGCCGGAGATATCGACTTTGAGTATATTTTCTCCACGCTCGGCGTCAGATGGCTTCACACGGGCGGAATATTCGCCGCGCTGTCCGACACGACTTCCGACGTTATAATCGAGGCTGTCAAAACAGCGAAAAAATACGGCACGATAGTTTCGTACGACCTTAACTACCGCCCGTCGTTATGGAAAAACATAGGCGGACTCGAAAAAGCCCGCGAGGTAAATAAAAAAATCGCTCCTTATATTGACGTAATGATAGGAAATGAGGAGGACTTCACCGCGTGTCTCGGATTTGAAGTCGAGGGAAACGACGAGGGACTTAAAGAACTTAATCTCGACGGCTATGTAAAAATGCTCGGCGAGGTCTGCAAGGCGTACCCGAATTTCAAGGTTATCGCAACGACATTGAGAACGGTCAAAACCGCGACTGTCAACGACTGGAGTGCAATGGCATATTCCGACGGCAAGGTTTACAGAGGTCTTGACCTGCCCGGACTCGAAATATATGACCGCGTCGGCGGCGGAGACTCGTTCGCGTCGGGTCTTATATACGGTCTGATGACGTATAGCGACGTTCAGAGGGCGGTAAATTACGGCGTGGCGCACGGCGCGCTCGCAATGACGACCCCGGGCGATACGTCGACGGCAAATCTTAAGGAAGTCGAAAAAGTTGTGTCGGGCGCGGGAGCGAGAGTTGACAGGTAAACAATAATTTATCGCATTACCGTGCGATAAATTATTACAGTGGACAGCAGGCAGTGGGCAGTGGTTAGAAACTGTGCAATATACTGACTGCT
>OIYS01000093.1_pt1 | contig 62346 bp, 60 predicted proteins | sample 1588271 | NCBI WGS metagenome assembly OIYS01 (sample SAMN03283286) | human gut metagenome | biome: human-associated habitat; material: feces | host: Homo sapiens | place: Peru | collected 2012 | reverse complement strand
ATACCAAGCTCTACCATTTTTAGTAGGCTTAGGATCTTTGTAAACCGTTAAATAAAAAGTAAAGTGCACAATTCTGTTTATCTTCAATATTTAGGCAATTTATTTGTCGACTAGATATTTATAGTGGTGTATAAATATCTTTTTATTTTAGTAAATTTTTATTTAATTGAACTTCATCTGGTTCAATATAATACATATTTAATGAATTTAAAACATTTTCATCACATAGAAATAGCATTGCTTTAAATGGACAATTATTATTGAGTGATTCTCTACATAAACTATTTATATGATTAGCAATTATACTGCAATCGTTTTGAGTTAAATTTTTAAAAGTTGTTTTTTTAGGTAATACATATCTAATAAATTCATGATTTTTTTCTATACCATCTTTTTGCCAAGAAGCGCCAGGATCACAATAAAATACTTTTGATAATAGTTCTCCAGTTTTATGGTGACATTCTATATTTAATACATCATAAAATTCACGACCATTATCAGTAAGTATTACTTGAAATAATCTTTTATAATCATCTTCTAATAATGTTTGTTGAAGATATTCAAAAACTTTAGTAACTTCATCGGTTGTTTGGCTTTCTAATAAGAACATAAGCATAAAATTTGATTTTCTCCAAAATAGAGTAAGAATACATTTAGAATCTGATTGTAATCCTTCGACAGTATCCATTTCTACAATATTTAAATTAGGGTTATTACTTGTATATTCAATAAAATCTTCATATTCTCTTCCAATTAATATTTCTCTTTCTTGTCTTGTTCTACGTTTTTTATTTTTTTATTTTTGTGTTTAACTATTCTAGGAAAATCTAAAGGACCAAACTCAAATACACCATTATTGACGTAATTATAAAATGGAACTTTAGAAAAATTTAAAACTTCAGGATGATTAATATATAAGTGATTTGTAGTTTGTCCCTTTTTAACAAGAGGAGTAATAATTTTATTAATATCAAAAATTTATTCTTCGGTTAAATTTATACCTTGTCTACAACTAGATATTAATTCTTTGTAAGAATCATCAGCTTTTCTAGCATAATAAGTAAACCTTTCTTTTCTACAACCACTTCTAGATTTACAACCATTACAAACGTGAGGAGATTTTAATAACTTATTACAAGAATAATCTTTACAATTGTCATTATAACAATTATTCCAATTACTAGGTTTATAATAAACTTTGTTTCTATCAATCTCTCTTAAAACAGTTGAATGAGATTTATTAATTTCTTTAGCAACTTGATTAATACTCTTTTTAGAATTTAATCCATCCTCGATATTTTTTCTATCTTCATAAGACAGATGACAAAATTTTGTCATTATAATATACCTCCTTTAAATGACAAATAAATTGCTTGAAGTATATTATATATGTTTATAATATTAACTGCACAACAATTGTGCACTTCCAAATTTATATTACATTAAAAATGATTGTTAAAAATAATTTGATTAACATACATAATTATGTTAATATAAAATTATAAGACATCATAGATAATAAACATATAGAGCATAGTTTATTTTTTAGAAAGGAGGAAAATCTTATGGATTACAGTTATGAGTATACCAGTTTAGAAACAAGTTCTTCATCTGGAGGAATGATAGTTTATATGATTATTATGTTGGCAGTTGCAGTTTTCTCAATTGTTAGTATGTGGAAAGTATTCAAAAAAGCTGGAAAAGAAGGATGGGCAGCACTTATCCCTATATACAATCTAGTTGTATTATTTCAAATAAGTGGAATTGATCCAAAAAAATTACTATGGTTATTTTTACCAATAATAGGACAAACAATTGTATTTGTATATCTAATAATGGCATACATGAAACTAGCAAAAGCATTTGGTAAATCATCTGGATTCGCTGCAGGACTAATATTCTTAAATGTTATATTTATGGGAATACTAGCATTTGATGACAGCGTTTATTCAGGAACATCAGTATAATTAATAAATTTAGGCAACCATGTTGGTTGCTTTTTTCTTGAAAAAATACAGATTATATGATACAATACTAAACTAATTTGAGGGGGATTATTGTGAAAAAAAGCGATTTAGATTTACTAAACTATTTACTATCAGAAAATGTAAGTGATGAAGAAAAAAATAGAGTAGTAAGTAAAAATAATAAAAAACTAATAAAAGGTTCTTCACACTTGGAAAAAGAAAAACTTATAGATTATATTCTTAACCCTAACATGCCAGTAAGTGTGAAAAAAATATTTTCTTCATATATAGATAGTTTAGAAAAAAATGAAGATGAAATGTATGAATTTACAAAAATATTTGATGAAATAGAAGAGTATTCAGAGAATGATTTGACAAAAGAATACTATCCACATAGTCTAAAAGTGGTAATAGCGAGTAAATTATATTCAAATAAAATATATGAAGTAATATGCAATCAAAACTTTCCACTTGAAATAAAGAAACTTGTTATTGATTCAGTAAAAACCCCAGATAAGTTATCAAAAATGCTTTCACTAAATCCACCTAAGGATGTAATAGATTACATAATAGATACTAAAGATAGTAATTATATGATTCCACAACTTTTATCAAATAAAGAAACACCTATGTACATAAAAGATGACATAATTGACAAAAAGATTAATATAAAAAATATTTTTGATATATGTACAAATAAATACACATCAAATTTACAAGCAGAAAAAATAATAAAGAGAAAAAGCACCATATTAGATAAACATATCAAAAGTCTTAGTGGCAGGATAGCACTTGATGAATTAGAACGCACATCTTATCCAGAATGCTATAGAACAAAGCTTTATGAAAAGAAAAGATTAAGTATTAATTTATCAGTATTGTTACTTACAAAATTAGAGCTTTTAAATTATTTAAATATTGATAATGACAATATAAGAAACTTAATATTAAAGTGGAGAAAAATAGGTATAACAATTGGTGCCATAACAAGTGAAGATAGAGCTCTACTTGCATGGTTAAAATGTAAATATGTCCCAGATTACACAAAAAAATTAATGATTAAACTAAACAGGCCAAGAATTATAAGACAAATAAAAAGAACAGATTACAGTGAAATTTCATATCTATTTATGGAAGAGAAAACAAATCTTCCAGAGGAAATAGAAGATGAAATAATTAAACTAAAAAAAGAAGATATTATAAGAGAATGTGGAAAACGTGTTTCTGATGGTAATCCAATTCAAAAAATTGTAATTGAAATTGCAATGGTAAGTAACCCTAAATTTAAAAGACTTATAATAAAAGAAAAAATAAATGAGGAAAATATAATAGAAATATTAAATGCAGGTACATATTTTACAGATACAATAGAAATGATATTTAGCGAAAAAAGTGAACTTTTAGATAATATTATAAAAAGTCATATCAAAAAAAATGGACTTAATTTTAAAGGAATAGGACTTAACTATAAAATAAGAGATAAGGTACTTACAAAAAAAACAAATATAATTGAAGAATACATAAAAAATATTAGTGAAGAAGAAAAATATAATTACTTAAAGTGTGATGAAACATCATTAATAATAAAAAAGTTAATAGTTGATAGTTTAGGTTTTTCCAAACAAGATTCATCTGATATCCTAGCACTAATAAATGAGTTTGATGTAGATAATGTAATAAAGTATTTTAATAAATTAAAAGAAGCAATTAAACTATTAGATATAGACTTTAATTACTTTATGCAATATGGAGTAGGTAGCACTAAATATAAAAATTGGTTTAATGAAATAGTTAATACTATTAAAAATGATGAAATAAACAATTTTTTAACTGCTAAAGATTATTTGTTTAATGAACTATATGATAAAGAAAAAATTAAGAAAAATGAAATATATAAAATAAATAGTTTGCTAGAGGCAATAGATCTGTTTTCAAAATGCCCAGAACTGTTAAAAAAAATATCAGCAACTAACCAAAAATTAACAAAAGAAGATAAGAAAAATTTATTAGAATTTAGACAGTTATCTTGTAATAACCACACTATAAACTCGCTAGAAGAGTTAAATGTAGAGGTACAAAAAGTACATAACTCATATATTGATAAAATAAATGATGAATCTACAAATATAGAAGAATTAAAAGACATATTTAATAATGTGATTTTAAAAGACTCACAAGAATTATTAAAAAATATAGGTGGAACTGCTGGATTAAAAATGTTACAAACAACAAACAAAGAAATTCCAAGTATAAATAATTTATGTGAAGAGTTGTTACTATATGCAAAAATAATTGATATAGTTGATACAACAAACAATGTATTAGGACTAAGAAATACATTAAAGACATTATTTAATTCGGAAAATCTTTCTAATACTCAAGATATGTTTTTAAAATTCGATGAAAAAGTAAGATTATTATTTGAAATGGATTCTATGGAAAACTTAACTAAAATAGATGATATTAAAGCAAATAAAACATCAAGGAGTGACTTAGAAGAAATATATGGAAAAGAAACATTTGATGTTTCAAATAAAAATTATATATTATATGCTCACGTGGTAAGCGATTTAGAAAATATTACTGAATTAATAAATGGTGTTGCGAGCTCAAGTAAAAACTTTATATCATTAAGTCCAATAAGTTATAAAGGACAAAAGCTTTATTGGAGTGGTAGAGAATGTATTTTAGCATATGATGATATCAAAGAAGGGAGCTTTATATATAGTTCAATCGCAAATATGGGAACAAATAGGGCAGTAAAATCAAACTCCTCAGAAGTAGAAGAAATAAAACGTCACCAAAGAGGAATACTTGAAACAAGCGCGGTATTTAAAAATAATCCTGAGACACTATTATATAGAGAAGGATTAAAGCCATGTGGAATAATACTAGTGGGTGGAAAGACACCTAATAAGACTGAAATAATGTGGCATGAAAAATACAATTTGCCATTTATAATTACACAAGAAGCAGAAAATTCTATAACGATTCCAGAGAAAGCATTTACACCAAATAATAATACCAAATATGAAAGTGATAACATAGAACCACTAAAAAACATAATTGGATTATTAGAACCAAACTTAAAAATAATAAAGGAAGATGACATGTATACAGGTAGAGAGGTAGCAATATTCACAGATGCACATGCTCTATATGAGCCAACATTTGCGATTTTAGAAGATATAAGAAAAAGAGGAATTAATGAAATATATTCACTTGGGGATAATATTGGATTTGGACCAAACCCAAAAGAAGTAATAGACTTATTAGATAAATATAACGTAACATCTATAGCGGGTAATAGTGAGTATTATTCAACACTCGGAATAGAGCCATTTGCTAGTTACTTTGATAATGAAAAAATAGAAAATCAACTATATACAGATGAAGAATTAGGAAGTGCAAGAATAGAGAGATTAAAACTTTATAAGCCATCTATTGATATAATTTTAAATAACAAAAAAATTGCACTTTGTCACTTTGCAAATGATATAAGATGGGATTATACTATACATAGTACATGGGCATATCAAAACCAAAATAATGATACTAGAGCCAAACAATTTTTATATACTAATACTAACGAAGCAAAAGAAGAAATTGAAGAAAACATAAGACTTAATATGGGATTAAACAAAGGAAAAGGTTATGAAGATGCAAAGATAAATCCATTATTTGATGGCAAGCTAGTAACAGATTATCGTGCAGTAATTCAAGGACATGTACACTTTGAAATGAAAGATCAGTTAAATGATACTAATATTAGAACATTAAGGGCAGTTGCCATGGGATATAATGGAGAAAAAGCAAACACTGCATGTTATTATGTATTAAAAGAAAAAAAAGATGGACATGTTTCAATAGAAAAAATATTGGTACCATTTAATAAATCCAATTTAATTTGTACAATTAATTCAAGTGCACTACCTAATAAAGCAAAAGTTTTAAGATATATTGGTGCATAATAAAAACTCATTATAAGATTGTAATGAGTTATTTTTTTCTTTATTTTTGAAAATTTATAAAACTTTTAAATACATCTAAGAATAAATCTCTAGTAGTATTATCAATTCCACTTACGCCTTTAATTATCTCAAGAACTTGATTCCATTCTATAGAAGAAACATTATTGAAGCTTTTTATTCCTGCCTTTTGAAGTATGGTAAAGAAAGTATCAACAAGTTCTTCTTTTTTCTTATCATCATAAGAATTAACTATATTATCAATTCTTTCTTTAAACTTTTTACTAAGAGTTCCAAGCTTGCCTTCTACAAAGAAAGAACCAAAGCATTCCCATGAATTACAATCGTGTTCATAAGGACCATTAAATGTAGATTTTATTACCTTAAACGAAGGAGGACTATTAAGAAGGACCCCAACAATACTATCTTCAGGGACAAACATTACAAGTTTACCAAGCATTTCCTTATATTGAAAAGAATTATATTCTGTGTCTCTAAATCCTGGACCATCATTATTAAAAACCTTTTTAACTTTTCTTTTAACTTTGTTATTTGAATACATGTAAGCACACATCGCAAGATTTCCACCCTTGGAGTGCCCGCCAACATATACAGTATTATCCTTCCAACCTATAACCTCATTTAAATAATTAATCGCGTCTTTCTGTGCAAGAGTAGGGAATGTATATGCAAGTGCTAAATCTTCTTTCCAACCTACTAATGTAGAATCAGTTCCTTTAAAACCAACATAAACATCACCACCATTAAAATAAATACACAATGCACCAAATTGTTTCTCTTCATCAACTTGATTCCTAAAGTTTGCTAGAAAACAATTTTGATATCTATTAGAATTTTGTATAATTTTAAGATTTTCAACATTAGACTTCATAAAAGGAGAAAGACCTTCTCTAGTAGAATCATTAAGACTTCCTAAAAAAATATTAATCGCATGATCTAATCTAATTTTAGAAGAGTAATTTGAAACAATATTTTCCCAATTTATATAAGATAATTCAGAAAATAAAATGTTATCAAGTTCATTAAAAGCATATTCATCAAATGAAGTATCTTTATAATAATTTAAATAATCTTTAATAGTTGCCATACTAAATACCTTCCTTAATATAATTATACATAATAAAAAGTTTAAAATGCAACTTGATAATGCAAATATTTTATTTAAAAATATGAAAAAGTTTTCATATTAGATTGAAAAGCATATATTATTGTGATATTATTAATATGAAATAAATTTCATATGGAGGGATTATGAACGATTTTATTAAATTTAAAAATGTTGTAAAAACATATAACATTGGTGAGAAAAAATTTAATGCATTAGATGGAGTGAGTTTTACTATTCCAAGAGGAGAATTTGTAGTAATATTAGGGCCATCTGGGGCGGGTAAATCAACTTTATTAAACTTACTTGGCGGAATGGATAAAGTAACTTCAGGAAGCATAGTAATAGATGGTGAAAACATTTCAAAATTTAATAAAGATGAGCTAACAGATTACCGTGCAGAAAATGTTGGATTTATATTTCAATTTTATAATATACTGCCTACATTAACTGTATTAGAAAATGTAAAAATAGTAGATGATATTGTAAAAAATCCTAGAAGCGCAAAACACATTTTAAAAGAAGTTGGTCTTATGAATCACATAAATAAATTTCCTAATCAATTATCAGGTGGAGAACAACAAAGAGTATCTATTGCTAGGGCAATCGCAAAAAATCCAAAACTTTTATTATGTGATGAACCAACAGGAGCACTAGATTCAAAAACAGGTACTGAAGTACTAAAACTATTAAAAAAATGTTGTGATGCCAACAATGGTGAAAACACAGTAGTAGTTGTAACACACAACGTATTAATCGCAGATATCGCAGATAGAGTAATAAAAATTAAAAATGGAAAAGTAGAAGAAATAATAGAAACCAAACATCCAAAAGATATAGATGAGGTGAAATGGTAATGCTAAAAAGGAAGATGTTTAGAGACATAAAAAACAATATTACACAGTTTCTTGCAATTTTCTTTATGGTATTTCTAGGAGTGTTTGTATTTACTGGAATTCACTCTTATATGGATGGAATGAAAAAAAGCGCAGATATATACTATGAAAAGAATAATTTACAAGATATATGGGTAAGCGGCAAGAACTTTACTTTAGATGACTTAAACAACATTAAAAAAATAGAAAATGTACGTGACGCAGAACGAATGCTTACAATAAAAACAAATTTAGAAGGATATAAAGATATAACACTGGAGACAAATTTTATTGAATCAAATAATATATCTAAAATGCACGTAGTAGAAGGAGAACCATTTAGTAAAGATAAAAAAGGCATTTGGATAGATAGTTATATCGCAAATTATCTTAAGATAAAAACAGGGGATAAAATCAAATTAAAATATCAAGATTATACAATAGAAGAAGTTGTACTTGGTCTAGTTAATACACCTGATCATGTATATTTTGTAAAAGATTCATCAGAAATATTTCCTACTCATAAAGATTATGGATATGTATATCTTTCTATAGATGAATTTCCACAAGATTATATTTATGACGAGATAAAAGATAAATATAAAATAACTGATACAAGCCTGATTAAAAAGATTATTCCAAACTTTAATATAGAAGATTATTATATATTTAATGGAATAATAGTTGATGTAGATAATGAATCAAAAATAGATAATACAGTATCAAATATAGAAAACAAAATAGAAAAAGCAATTGCGGTAACTAAAAGAGACTCCAACCCGTCTTATGAAACATATAATGCAGAAATAGAAGAAGGAGATACTTATTCAGGTATATTTACATTTTTATTTCTATTTATCGCAATATTATCAGTAGTTACAACTATGAATAGATTTATAAAAAAAGAAAGAACACAAATAGGCACATTAAAATCACTTGGATTTAGAGAAAAGAAAACAAATAAATTATATGTAGGATATGGATTCTATATTGCCTTACTAGCAAGCATTCTAGGACTGGTTCTAGGGAGTCTTGTTATGGGGAATATGTTCCTAAACTTAGAAACAGAATATTTTGAAATGCCAAATTGCCACATATATTTAAAACCAATTGTATTTATACTTGCTATAATAGTGGTTTTATTAATAACACTCATATCTTACCTTTCATGTAAAAAAATTCTAAAAGAAGAAGCATCATCTCTATTAAGAATAGAAGCTCCTAATATAACTCCTACTAAGTTTGATTTAACAAATAAAAAAGTATTCAAAAAAGCTTCAATATCTACAAAATGGAATATAAGAGATATATATAGAAATTCAGGCCGTACAATAATGGCAATAATAGGAATAATAGGATCTTGTATGCTTTTAGTTTGTGCCTTTGGTATGCTTGATACTATGAATTCATACATGAGTTGGGAATTTGACAAAATAAATAAATTCAACTATAAATTAACACTAAATCAAGATTATACAGAAGAAGAATTAAATAGTTTAATAGAAACATATGGAGAAAGTACTAGTCAAACATTAGGAATAGAAGTAAAAGATAAAGCTGGTAAGAAGCAAACTAATTCACTAATGGTAAACAATGCAGAAGAACATTTAAAATATACTGACCATGATGCAAAATACATTAATATTTCAAGTGACGGAATATATATAACTGAAAAATTATCTGAAGTTATAAACCTAAAAGTAGGAGATAATATAACGTGGCATATTTTTGGAGATGATACATGGTATACAACAAAAATAATTGGTCTAAATAGAGATCCACAAAATCAGAATTTAAATATGACAAAAGAATGCTTTGAAAAACTTGGATTAAACTATAAAGCAGATACTATATATACAGATAAAGATTTAAGTAAAGTAAAACAACTATCTGGAGTAGAAACAATTCAAAATAAAAAAGCATTAAGAGCCTCTATGGAAAATATGCTTGAGACTACTAAAACTATAGTAGTAATATTAATACTAGTATCTTCAGTATTAGGATTTATCATAATTTATAACCTAGGAATATTATCATTCTCAGAAAAACAATATCAATTCGCAACACTTAAAGTATTAGGTTTTAAAGATAAACAAATTAAAAAGATATTTGTAAAACAAAATATATGGATTACAATACTAGCAATTATAATAGGATTACCACTTGGTTATATAACACTTCATTATATATTTGAAAATGCACTAGGAGACACTTACGATTTCGATGCAAAAATTACAATACTTTCATATTTCTATTCCTGCTTTGGAACTTTTGTAGTATCATATATAGTGAATAAGGTACTATCTAAAAAGATTAATTCAATAGATATGGTATCTAGTTTAAAATCTAATGAATAGGTGAGGCATATGTCAAATATAAGAGAGCCAATTAAAAAAAGTTCTATTGAAAAGAAAAATAAAATAATTGAAAAAGGCTTTGAATTGATGTGTGAACAAGGTTATCACAATGTAAATTGTGTAGATATCGCAAAATATGCAGAAGTATCAACTGGAATTATTTATCAGTATTTTGAAAACAAGCACGATATTTTTATAGAAGGTGTAAAACACTATTCAGAAGGAATAATGTTTCCAATAACAGATGTCCTAGATATTGATAATGTAGGTGAAAACCTAAAACAAATTCTAGAAAATGTAATAGATAATTTTATAAAATCACATAAAATTTCAAAAAAAGCTCATGAAGAATTAATGTCAATGAGTCATATTGATCAAGAAATCGCAGAAATATTCAATAAAAATGAATTGGATATGACCAAAAAAATAGTAGAAATACTAAAAAAGAATAACTTAAATAGTAAAAATATAAATGAAAAAGTCCACATATGTATAGGACTTGTTGATAATTACTGTCATGAAGTTGTATATCATAGACATAATAATATTGATTATACTATTATGAAAAAAGAAGTAATAGATGTAATTTTAAGACTATTGAAAGAAGGGAATACAATTGAATAAATACAAATATAAAATACTAGACTTAGATTGTGCAAACTGCGCTAAAGAAGTAGAAGAAGGGCTAAGTAAAGATGAAAGATTAAATAATGTAATAGTTAATTTTTCTACATCAAAAATATCATTTGAAAGTGATAATAAAATATCATTAGAAGAAATAAATAGACTAGTAAATAATATAGAACCAGATGCAAGAATAACATCTTTAGAAGATGTAAAACAAAGCAAGGAATATCATATATTAAATCTTGTATTAGGAGTAGTGCTAGGAGTATTAGGAACATTAATAACACTTCCATTTAAACTAAATAAAATACTTGTAATTATAGGGTATATACTACTATTATATAGACCATTTATAAATGCAGCAAAAACATTAATAAGAAATAAAACAATAAACGAAAATGCATTAATAACAATATCATGTGTAGGAGCATTCTTACTAGGGGATGACCTAGAAGGCATTATGGTAGTAGCGTTATATATTCTAGGCAAAATTCTAGAAGAAAAAGCAATTAATAACACAAGAAGATCTATAAAAAACTTACTTGATATAAAACAAGATTACACAAACAAATTAATTGGTGAAAATGTAGTTAAAGTAGATGTAGAACAAGTAAAAAGAGGAGATATTTTAATTGTAAAAAAAGGAGAAAAAATACCAGTAGATGGAATAATTACAAAAGGTTCTACATTACTTGATACATCAGCTTTGACGGGTGAATCACTTCCAGTAAATGTAGGAATAAAAGATAAGGTGTTATCTGGTACTATAAATATAGGGGATATAATTTATATAAAGGCAGACGCTGAATTTAAAGATTCAACAGTTGCTAAGATACTAGAATTAGTAGAAGATGCAAGTGATAAAAAAGCACATACAGAAACATTAGTATCAAGATTAAGTAAAATATATACTCCATTAGTTTTAATTCTTGCAGTACTAGTAGTAATAGTATTATCTATATTTACTAATGTAGGATTAGGAGAAAGCATTTATAGAGGACTTACATTCTTAGTTATATCCTGTCCTTGTGCAATAGCTATATCAGTACCACTATCATACTTTACAGGTATTGGTGTATCATCAAAAAATGGTATTCTAGTAAAGGGAAGTAACTACTTAGACAACTTATCTAGAGTAAATAAAATAGTCTTTGATAAAACAGGGACACTAACTACAGGAACATTTAATGTAAAAGAAATAAAAATATATGATGATAGCTATACAGAAGAACAAATAATTGAAATATTAATAAAAGGTGAATCACTATCAAACCATCCAATTGCACAATCACTAATTAAATTCTTTGATAAAAAATACACAAACAAAGATGTAAAAGCATATAAGGAACTAACAGGTAAAGGGATTGAATATGATCTAGGAGAAAATCATATAAAAGTTGGAACCGTAAAACTATGTGATGATTGTAGCAAAGAAGCAAGTCTACATGTAAATATAAATGGTAAACATATAGCATCTATAATAATAGATGATGGTATAAAAGAAAATGCAAAAAGCTTTATAGAAAAACTACATAAAGCAGGTATAACTACATATATGTTTACTGGGGATAAAAAATCTACTGCTCTAGAAATACAAAAAAAACTAGGAATAGAAAATGTAGGGTATGAAATGTTACCAAATGACAAATATCGTGAATATGAAAAGATAAAGAGCGATAATGATGTAATTGCATTCGTTGGTGATGGAATAAATGATGCGCCACTTTTAAAACGAGCAGATATAGGTATATCAATGGGAGGTATAGGCTCATCATCTGCAATAGAAGCAAGTGACATAGTAATAATGAATGATGATCTTGAAAAAATTGATAGAGGTATAGATATTTCAAAATATACAAATAAAACTATAAAACAAAACCTAATTTTTGCAATCGCAGTAAAAGTAATTATCTTATCACTAAGTGTATTTGGTATTACTACTATGTGGTGGGCAGTATTTGCAGATACAGGTGTAACACTTATAACTATCCTAAACACATTAAAAATAATCAAAAAATTTAATAAATAGTTTGATTTAATAAAAAATTAAAGTATAATTATAGTAGAGGTGAAAAATATGTGGTGGATAATCATAATTGTAATTTTAGTATTACTAGTTTTATATGTAATTGGAGCATATAATGGATTAGTAATGGCAAGGAATAGGGCAAAAGATCAATGGGCACAAATAGATGTTCAATTGAAAAAAAGAGTAGACCTAATTCCTAATTTAGTTGAAACAGTAAAAGGATATGCAAAACATGAGAAGTCTACATTTGAAGATGTAGTAAAAGCAAGAAATGCATTTGCATCTGCAAATACACAAGCTGAAGAAATTGAAGCAAATAATCAAATTACAAGTGCATTAAATAAATTATTTGCACTATCAGAAGCATATCCAGAATTAAAAGCTAATCAAAACTTCTTATCATTACAATCTGATTTAAAAGAAGTTGAAGAAAAAATTTCATATGCTAGACAATTTTATAATGATACAGTACTATCTTATAATAATAAAGTTGAAATGTTTCCAACAAACATTATCGCAAATATCTTTGGATTTAAGCAAAATGAATTCTTTAAATTAGATAATGAATCAGAAAGAAAAGCACCAAAGGTTAGCTTCTAAAGACTTACTTTTGTAAGTCTTTTTTTAAAGAAAGGTATGTTTATGAAAAAAATTAGATTTATATTATTTAGTTTATTTATAATGCTTTTACCTATATTTGTATATGCAGATGGAACAACTAGATATTATATAGAGGTAAATGTATTAGATAATGGTGATGCAGAAATAAAAGAATTAAAACTAATGGATGGAGAATATAATGGATATAAAACAGACATTAGATATAAAAGTAATGGACTTACTAAATTTGATGGAAGTAAATCAAGTTTTGAGGGCAGTGATATATATAATGCAAGTGCATTAACAGATGTAAAAGTATATGATGTAAAATTTACTACAACAGATTTTTCTATTATTAATAATAAAAATAGAGAATTTGTATTAGTAAATAGCGCAGCAAAAGGAGACTATGGAGTTTATACTAAAACTACAAATAGTGAAGGAATAGAAATATTGAGTTATCAACCTTCAGTATATAAAAGAGCTTCATTAGTAACATATACATTAAAAGACTTAGTTGTAGTACACAATGATATCGCAGAATTAGCTCATGACTTTATAGGTACAGATTATCAAGAAACCATAAGCAATTTAATAATTCGTATAAATCTTCCATCTTCAAGCAAAGAATTAAGAATATTTTCACATGGCCCACTAAATGGAAAGAATAGAATAATAGATGATAAATCAGTAGAAATAACATATGAGACATTAGATAAAGAAAATGCAGTAGATGGTCGTGTTGTATTTGACAAAAGTATAGTACCAAATGCTACAAAAAAATCAAATGTCGATGGGCTAGGTAAGATACTTGAAGTAGAAAAAGAAAGAGCAAATTATGCAAATAAATTAAGAGAAGCTGCAAGAAAAAGAGAAAAAATGTTACAAACACTTGCGATAATAATGGAAATCTTACTAGGAATATGGCTTATTGGACTTATTGTAATAGTATATAAGTTTTATAATAAAAATGATAAAGAATATAGAAGTGAATTTAATGGAAAATACTTTAGAGATTTTCCTGAGGAGTATACTCCTTCAACAGTAAGCTATTTAATGAATAAGAGTATTAACAATTTAAGTTTCAATGCAGGAATACTTGATTTAATAAGAAAAAAAGCAATTACAATAGAAGAAGTAACTATAGATAAAAAAGGATTGTTTAAAAATAAGCAACAAAAAGATTATAAGCTTTCAAGGAACATGAACTTTAATTTAGATACACTTTCAACTAGTGAAAAAAAACTATTTAATTTATTGATAGGAACAGTTGGAAATGGTGATTATGTAATCTTGGGAGATATGAAAGAGTTTTCAAAAGACTATAATAACGCAAAAAGGCTTATAAGTGGTTATGACGGTTGGCGTTATGCATGCGAGTCGGAAGCAGAAACAGAAGAATTTTATGAAAATACGAAAAAGGAAAAAACTAATTGTATTTTGTATTCATTAATATTTATACCAATTACATTCTTAGCACTTCTATGTGGATCAAACATGGGTAGAGTATTACTAATGGATTTATTTGGTATACTAGCAATAATCTATTTCTCATCTGCCACTAAAAGAACAAAAAAAGGAAATGAACAGTATCATAAATGGAAAGGACTTAAAAACTTTCTAGCGGACTTTGGTAGATTAGATGAAAAAGATTTACCAGAAATCAAATTATGGGAAAGATATTTAGTATATGCAACAATGTTTGGATTGACAGCAAAAGTTCAAAATGCAATGAAAATGAATCTAGAAAGAATGAATTATAGTGATAACATTGATTTTACATATTTATATTTTGACAACTATTATTTCTCAAATTCAATGACAAATGCAGTAAATAGTAGCCTTTCATCCGCAAGAGGAACAATATCTACACATGAGCTTGCAAGTTCTTCAGATAGTAGTAGTGGAGGATATGGCGGTGGATCTTCATTCGGAGGCGGTGGCTTCGGTGGAGGTAGTGGAGGCGGACGCTTCTAATTGACAAAAAAATGAAATTGTGCTAACATAACAAAATGTAGTATTAAGTAGTATAAAATAATTAAACCAAGGGGGAAATATTAATGAGTAGTATTAATAATATCAAATTAACAGAAAGGTACAAAAAATTTTATTCGGAAGAAGCATTAAAATTACAAGTACCAAGCAAAACATTATATGAATATATAACTGAAGGAGCAAAAGGATATAAAAATGTAACCGCATTAAATTATTTTGACAGAAAGATAAGTTATAGAAACTTAGTTAAAAATATTGATGCAGCTGCAGATGCTTATAAAGCAATGGGTGTTAAAAAAGGGGATGTTGTAACACTTCTAATGCCAACATTACCAGAAACAATTTATTCTTTATATGGAGTAAATAAAATTGGAGCAGTTGTACAACCAATTGATCCAAGAATGCCAGCTAAAATGATAAAAGATGCAATAAATGAGGCAGAATCAAATTTGGTTGTAATAGTTGATTCATACCATCAAAAAATTGACGAAATAATGGATGAGATAAATGTTGATAAGATTATAGCAGTCTCACCTGCAGATTCTCTACCTTTATTACTAAATATTGGATATAAGAAAAGAGAAGAAAAAGACTTCGAAAGTGGTATTTCACAACCAATTCCAGATAATGGTAAGTATTTAAAATGGCACGATTTCATAAAACAAGGAAGAGGAACAAAAGCAGAAAAAGTAGCCTTTGAAAAAGATGCTGTTGCTGTTATTGAGAGAACTGGTGGAACTACAGGAGTACCAAAAGGTGTTATGCTTTCAAATGAAAACATCAACTCAGTTGCATTAGAATATAAACACTGTGGAATAAAGAATGAACCAGGACAAGTATTTTTAGATATTATGCCACCATTCTTAGCATATGGTCTAATTGCTGGAATTCATATGCCATTATCATTAGGCATGACAGATGTTTTAATTCCACAATTTGATCCTACAAAATTTGATGAACTTTTATTAAAATATAAACCAGCACATTTTATGGGAGTACCAACACATTATGAACCACTATTAGAGTCACAAAAACTAGAAGGAAAAGATTTATCATTCCTAATTAGCCCAGGTGCTGGTGGAGATGCAACAAATATTGAGTTAGAAAAGAAAGTTAATGCATTCTTAGAAGCACATAAATGTGAAACAAGATTGGCAAAAGGATATGGAATGACAGAATTATCATCCGCTGTTTGTGTTTGTATAAGAAATGAATGCAACGAATTAGGAAGTGTTGGAATTCCACTACCTTTAGTAGAAGCGGAAATAAGAGATCCTAAAACAAAAGAAGTAATTAATACTCCAAATGAGACTGGTGAATGGTATTTTTCTGGACCTAGTGTAATGCTTGGATATTTAAATAATGAAGAAGAAAATAAAAAAGTATTCTTTACTGATGAAAATGGTAAAAAATGGATAAAAACTGGAGACTTAGGCTACATTGATGAGAATGGATTGTTCTATCACTTAGCAAGAAACAAAAGTATGATAGTAAGAGCAGATGGTCACAATGTATTCCCATCAAGAATAGCAAACGTTTTAGCAACTCATAAAGCAGTAAGCGAATGTGCAGTAGTTGGTGTTGATAGTATTAATAACCAACAAGGAAAACTACCAAAAGCAGTTGTAGTATTAAAAGATGAATTTAAGGGATATGAAAAAGAAATTCAAGAAGAGTTAGAAAAATTATGTAGTGAAAATCTACCAGAAAGAGATGTAGCATACTTCTATGAATTTACAGATAAAATTCCTATGACACCAGCAGGAAAAGTAGATTTTAAAAAGCTTGAATCAACAGGAATTGAAAATGCAAATGCTAGTGATGTAAAAATAACTCAACTTGTAAAAACAATAAAATAGTTAATAAAATTATTATAACCAATACTTAATGTATTGGTTATTTTTTTTGGTTAATTAAGTAAAATGAGTTTAATTGTTATATATTTTATGTTATAATCTTTGTAAGATAGAGGAGTGATAATCATGAGCGCTGGTTTTACATTTTCAGCATGTAGTTTTTTCTATAGTGTTCTTCTAACAATAATGTTCTTTTCAAAAAAAAGAATACAAACATTAGAAAACAAAATATATAGTTACTTAATAATAAGTAATTTAATAGGTGTAGTACTAGGAGTAAGTTGTTATACATCGATATTACATAGAGATGCATTTCCAATATTAAATGATTTTATTTCAAAAGCATTATTAATATATTATTTAACGTGGATTTCATTTTTTACTGCATATACATTTGTAATATCATATAGTAAGAAAGAATCAGATAAAGAATCAAAAGAAAAGTATTTTAAAAACATATTCAATATACTAACAGTAATATATGTAGTAATTGCGATATTAGTATTTATCCTACCACTAAATTATTTTAGTAAAGGTACAATAGCTTATTCATTTGGACCAAGTGCAAACCTACTATACATATTAATACCTGTCTATATTTGCATCTGCCTAATAGAAATGTTTAAAAACTTTAAAGAAATTAAAAATAAAAAATATTTACCATTATTTGCCTTTATAATAATAGGTACCGTTGTTATGATAATTCAAAAGTTAAATCCAGGATTATTACTTATGACTTCTATGGAAACATTTGTAACCTTTTTAATGTATTTTACAATTGAAAATCCAGATATAAAAATGATTGAAGAATTAACTAAAACTAAATCATTGGTTGAAAAAAACAACAATGATAAATCAATATTTATATTTAATACTACTCAACAGATTAGGCATCCACTTAACATGATAGAACAAAGAACTGAACAGTTACTAGAAGATGAATTAAATGATGATGAAAAAGAAAAAGTAATAGATATAAGAAATGCACAACAAAGAATTGCCTATATACTAAGAGGTGTAATGGATGTATCAACAATAGATGCTAAAAACATTAAAATAGTTAAAAATCAATATAAAGTAGCGAACTTGCTAACAGAGATAACATTAAGATCAAAACAAGAAGCAACAGAAAAAGGGTTGGAATTCAGAACTAATTTTGATGAGGCAATCCCAGAAATGTTATATGGAGATTCAATTAGACTAAAACAAATAATTAATGCATTAATATCAAATGCAATCAAATATACAAAAGAAGGATTTGTTGAATTAAATGTAAATTCGATAGTTAGTTTTGATGTATGCAGATTAGTTGTTTCAGTAAAAGATTCTGGAATTGGTGTAAATGCTGAAGAGATAAATAAATTATTTCAAAGCAAAACGGATGAAAACGATATTAGTGATAAAGTTGATGAATCAAATGTAACATTAGATGTAGCTAAAAAAATGGTTAACTTAATAGGAGGAACAATCACAGTAAGAAGTGAAAAAAATAAAGGTTCAGAATTTACTTTAATTGTTGACCAAAAAATAGCTAGTTCAAATGATAAAATTGATAATATAATTAATGAATATAAGAAAACAGAAGACAAGATTAAAATATTACTTGTTGATGATAATGAGGAAGAAAGAACGCTTCTTACTAAAAAGCTAGGGGGAATATCTAAACTAACAATAGCTAAAAATGGTGAAGAAGGCTTAAAAAGAATAAGGAATAAAGAAAAATATGACGTACTTTTAATAAAAGAAAGTATGGAAAAACTAGATGCATATCAAACAATCAAAAAAGCAAAAATACTAGAATTTGTCCCAGATAAAATAATTGTTCTAGCTGATAATAAAGAAGAAGAGGAGAAACTAACAATAAATGGATATAATGCAATTTTCTTTGATACATCAGAACAACAATTTATAAAAAAATTAAATAATATAATAAAGAAATAAAGGTGAACTATGTTCATCTTTTTAAATTATATTTTTTGGGAATAATAATATTTGAGTATATTAAAAATTATGTTATAATTAATACAGAATTGGGAGGAATACTTATGGATGAAAACTTTAGCATATTAAAAAGATATGGAGAAAATTATACAGATAAAGAGTATATTACAAATCCCGCAATAGGTAGAGATGAACAAATAAAAGAATTAATATTAGTATTACTAACACCAGAAAAATCCGCGGTTTTAGTAGGTAAACCTGGTGTAGGTAAAACAGCTATTGTAGAAGGACTTGCTTATAGAATAGAAACACATAATGTACCAAACTTATTGGAAGGATATAGAATTATTAATATTAAAACTGCATCACTTTTAGGAACTATGCCAAATGGTGAAAGCAAGGTTCAACTTATGATAGATGAATTAAAACAAGAAGAAAAAATTATACTATTTATAGATGAAATTCATATGTTAATAGGTGCAACCGATACTTCATCAGTAGACTTTGCAAATATATTTAAAGAGGGTCTAGGAAGAGGAAGTATTAAAGTAATAGGTGCAACTACTACAGAAGAATATGAAAGATATATATTAAGAGATAAAGCTTTCACAAGACGTTTCCAAAAGATAGAAGTTCCAGAACCCACAAGAGAAGAAACAATTAAAATACTTATGGGAACACTACCAAAAATAGAGAAGACTACCGGTTGTAAAATGAAGTATACTGACTTTATAAAAGAAAGAATAATGACATTTATAACCGATATAACAAGTGAATATAAAAGGGTATTTGAAATAGGTTCAAGATATCCAGATATTGCCTTAACACTTTTAAAACAAGCATTTTCATATGCAATGTTTGATAATACTAATGAAGTAAACATATTTCACATAGAAAAAGCAATTCAAAATAGTAAGAATATATATCCAGATGTTATAAAAAAAGAATTACCAAGATTTGAAACTGAATTTAAAGATATAATAACAGAAGAGAAAACAGGAATAAGTAGAATTTATGGTACAAGTATTAATCCAGCACCACCAAGTTATACAGAACCAAATCCAACAGAAGCAGTGGAAAAAGAAGAACCTGTAAGATCAAATAACAAAGTACCACAAAGAGAAGCTACAACTGAATTTTCAAGTAATGGAATGAGTGAAGAATTATATTCATTATTAAATGCTAACGCAGTTCCTGTACATGTTCCAAAAGAAAAAGAAGTTGATAATGGTGTAATACCAATAACACCATCAAAAAATGATGATACAGAGATAATATTAGATGATATAGATGATACTGATAATATAAACGATGACTTCTTTGAGGAATAATTATGATTAACCCATTAAGAAAATGTACGCTTTGCCCAAGAAACTGTCAAGTAAATAGATATATTGAAACAGGATATTGTAAAGCAAAAGCAAAAATAAAAGTTGCACTTGCATCAGTACATATGTGGGAAGAGCCTTGCATATCAGGAGAAAATGGCAGTGGAACCATTTTCTTTTCACATTGTAATATGGGATGTATTTACTGTCAAAACTATAAGATTAGTAAAGGCTATGGCAAGGAAATTAGTGTAAAGAGATTTAAAGAAATATGTCTAGAATTGCAGTCAAAAAATGTAAACAATATTAATCTAGTAACGCCAACTCATTATACTCCATTAATAAAAAAAGGTCTTCTTAAAGCAAAAGAAGAAGGACTTACTATCCCAATTGTATATAATACAAGTAGTTATGAAAATGTTGAGACTATAAAAATGATGAATAATATAGTTGATATTTATCTAGCTGATTTAAAATATTATGATGATGCATATGCAAGAAAATACTCTAATGCCCCCAATTACTTTAATTATGCAACTATGGCAATAGATGAAATGTATAAACAAGTGGGTAAGCCTAAATTTGATAAGAAAGGTATAATGAAAAAAGGACTTATTGTAAGAGTTTTACTACTTCCTAATAGAGTAGAAGATGCTAAAAAGATAATTAAATACCTACATGATAAGTATGATGATAATATATTTATAAGTATAATGAATCAGTATACACCAGTAAAAAAATTAAAATATGATGAATTAAATAGAAAAGTACAAGATAGCGAATATGATGAACTAATTAACTATGCATGCGATATAGGTGTAGTTAATGCATATATACAAGAAGGAGAAACACAAAAAGAAAGTTTTATTCCAAACTTCAATAAAACAGGAATATAAAAACGGGTAGTAAATTTACTATCCGTTTTTGATTGAATTAACATAATTGTTTACTTTTTGTGACCAAGTTCTACTTTCAGCATATTTATTATTCATTTTCTCAGGAGTATCAAGTCCATAAGCATAGTAATTATTAGCCAAGTTATCAATAAATTGCTTAATTCCCTCATCAAGTGTTGAATATCTTTTGTATCCACCACCACAATTTGGAGAACCTTTAACTCCACCAACATTATTACATTTTCTTACCATTTGACTACAAGACCATTTACATCCAGTCTCCTGAAGTATAATTGCGGTCGCAACTACTGGATCTACACCTTTTTTCAAAGAATGACTAGCAATTAATTCGCCTTTATTAGAAAGGGTAGAATTAAGAGATTTATCCAATAAACTAGTTAATTCAGACATTGTCATGTCTTCATATACAAGAGCTTTCTTTCTTTGCTCCTCTTTTTCTTTTTCAATGTTATACTCATTAACATCAACATATGCACTGGCAAAATTATCAGCCATATTTTCTGTTATATAAGCTTTATAACTTTTTGAATCACTATCTTTACAAGTTAAAAATATAATAGTTATAACATTAAGTATAACCATTGATATAATTAACCTTCTCAGTAATGGTTTCAAATCATTCACCTCTTATAATTAAATATTATGTAATTTCTGGAAGACATGAACATTTTAGCACAAAAGTACTTATTGGTCAAATTGACAAAAAATAGAATTTGTGGTATAGAAATTTTTATTTTGCTTGAAAATATATAGTAGGATATTATATAATTAGCAAAGAATAACAAAATGATAATGGGGTTATTATGAAAATTATGAGAAGTAAAAAGAAGAAAAATATAATGATTATAGTCCTTTGTTTTGTATTATTGTTAATGGGAGTAGGGTATGCAGCCGTATCTCAAAGATTAACAATAGGTGGAACCGCTAAAATGCAAGGAGAATGGGACGTAAGAATTACTAATATACAATTATCAAGAAAGACAGGTCTAGCTAAAGATAATAGTCATAAATATGAAAATTTAAGCGCATCATTCCAAACAGAGACCCTAGCACCAGGTGATATGCTAGAATATACAGTAAGTGTAAGTAATAGGGGAAATATAGATGCGAAAGTATCAGAAATTAACGCAACACTAGATGGACCAGAAGCAATAAAATATACAGTAGAAGGAATAAAAAAAGGAGATATAATTAAAGAAGGAGTAACAAAAGAAGTAATAATAACTATAAAGTTTGATGAAAATGCAACAGTTATACCAAGTAATAAAACCTCAACTCTAAATATTAATTTCACATGTATTCAAAATACGCAAAGTATTCCAACAGAGAACCTAACAGTTTATAAAACAAGAATGAAAAAGGTAGAAAAAGTACCTACTGAGACAACAAACTTTTTTGATGGGCCAATCGCAAGAAATAAAATAAAAAAAATAACATTTTATGACACATTAAATGTAGAAGGATATTCAAATAACTTTGATATATCAGAAGATAGTAGTGGAAAAGTACTAGCGTGGTATAAAACAGATTCAAATGGATATTATGAATTAGCAATAGGACAAGATGGTGGAGTAATAGCAAATCCAAATATGTCATATTATTTTCAACAATTAACTGCATTAGAGGAAATTAATTTAGAAAAACTAGATACATTTGGCGTTATAACCATAGACCATTTATTTTATAATTGCAAATCATTAAAAATGGTAGATGTAACAAACATTGATACGGGCAATGCAACAAACATGTCCCATATGTTTTATAATTGTAGCTCATTAACTTCTATAAATCTTTCTAATTTTATAACAACAAAAGCAACTAATATGTCAAACATGTTTTATAACTGTAACTCATTAACTGAGCTTAATATTAATAATTTCGACACTAGTAATGTATCAAATATGTCAAGAATGTTTTATGGTTGTTATCGTTTAACGAAGTTGGACTTGACAAACTTTAATACCTCAAAGGTAACAAATATGGCACTTATGTTTACTGGATGTGCTAGCCTAACAAAACTAGATTTAACAAAATTTGATACCAGAAATTTAACAAACATGCAAAGCATGTTTTCTAGTTGTACTAAAATAAAAGAGTTAGATATAAGAAATTTTAATACTTCAAAGGTAACGAATATGTTAAAATTATTTTCTGATTGCACCTCATTAATAGAAATTGATTTAACAAACTTTAATACTTCAAATGTAATAGATATGTCAAATATGTTTTTCAATTGTAGAAGTATGGAAGAAATTGATGTTAGTAGTTTTGATACTACAAAAGTAAATAATATGTCTGAAATGTTTGCAAACCTACTTAAGATAAATACAATATATGTAGGAAGTAAATGGACGATGGCAAATGTAACTAATAGTAATGATATGTTTTTAAACTCAAAAGTACAACAAGTAACTTTAAAGACATCATAGAAATATCTATTGCAATTTTTAAAGTTTTGTGCTATAATACGCGGTATAAAGAGAGGGGAGTTTTAAAATGAAAGATAAGAAAACGATATTATTATTACTTGTAGGTATATTACTTGGAGTAACAATTATGGGAGGAGTAGTATGTTTTGCTGTTAGTAAAGTTAAACTAGTAGATAAAACATATGCTGCTAAAGTAAATAATTCAAACGAAGGAGCTACTAAATCCACAAAAGAAGTTCCAGTATATGAATACTATGAATCTAAAGTAGAAGAAAGTAAAAAAGAAAATCAAACACCTAAAGCAAATACAAATACTAGTACAAAATCAAATACAACAAAAACACAAACAAATAAAACTACTAAATCTACAAAAACAGAAACAATTAAAAATACAGTAACAAATACAACTGTAAAAGTAGATAATGCATCAGAAAAAGTAGTTAAATATATAGAAAATGATGATAAAAACGTATTTACTGATGCTAATATTGAAGATTTTAATTCTAAAGTAAAAGCAGAAATTATTAAAATTACAGATTTCGTATTTAATGGTACAGAAATCAATGGACATACATTTGATGAATTAACTGAACAAGCTAAATTATATGTTATGGATTTATTAGTAAAAATTGATGCTAAAATAGAAGAAGTTCATCCAGGATATAAAGATGAAATCAAAATTAAAGTAAAAGATTATACTGATAGAATGACAGATAAATATTATGAAATAACTGAAAAAATATGTACTGAAATGGGTACTACTGCTTGTAATCAGGCAAAAAAAGATGTAGAAAAAATGAAAGTAAACTTTAATTTAACACTTGATCTTGCTAAAATTATTGGTAAATCAGCTGTTGAAAGTTTAAAAGAGTGGTATGAAATCTTTAAAAGCACTAATTAGTGCTTTTTTTCTTGATGAAAAAATGTTTATATAGTAAAATTTATATTAGTTTTGAGGTGAAAAAATGATTCAATTAAATAATGTAACATTAAAATTTGGTAAAAGAACGCTTTTTGAAGATGTTAATATAAAATTTACTCCAGGTAATTGCTATGGACTAATAGGAGCAAATGGTGCAGGTAAATCTACTTTCTTAAAACTATTATCAGGAGAGCTAGAAACAACACATGGTGATATAGTAATCACAAAAGGAGAAAGAATCGCAGTTTTAAAACAAGATCATTATAAATATGATAATGAAAGAGTAATAGATACAGTTATTATGGGAAACACCAAACTTTATCAAATAATGAAGGAAAAAGAAGAATTATATTCTCATACAGAATTTACTGATGAAGATGGTATAAGATTAGGTAACCTAGAAGCTGAGTTTGCTGAACTTAATGGATGGGAAGCAGAAAGTGAAGCAAGTGAATTATTAAATAACCTAGGAGTAGAACTAGACATTCATTATTCACTTATGAAAGATATTCCAAATAATAAAAAAGTAAAAGTATTACTGGCACAAGCACTATTTGGTAATCCAGATATATTATTATTAGATGAACCAACTAACAACTTAGATATAGATGCAATTGAATGGTTAGAAGAATTCTTAATTAACTTTAATAACACAGTAATAGTAGTCTCACATGATAGGCATTTCTTAAACAAAGTGTGTACACATATTGCTGATATTGATTATAACAAGATTAAACTTTATATAGGAAATTATGATTTCTGGTACGAATCAAGTCAATTAGCGCTAAAGCAAATGAAAGAAGCCAATAAGAAAAAAGAAGAAAAAATAAAGGAATTACAATCTTTTATCGCAAGATTCTCTGCAAACGCTTCAAAATCTAAACAAGCAACATCAAGAAAAAAGATGCTAGAAAAAATAGAATTAGATGAAATAGTGCCATCATCAAGAAAATATCCATATATTGACTTTAAAATAGAAAAACCAGCAGGAAAAGAAATACTATCAGTAAATAAATTATGTAAAACAATAGATGGAAAAAGAATACTTAACAAAATTAGCTTTACAGTCTTAAAAGGAGACAAAATAGCATTTGTCGGTAGTGATAACATCGCAAAAACAACTCTTTTTAAAATACTTATGAGAGAAATGAAAGCAGATAGTGGAGAAATAACATTTGGTAAAACTATAGTAAAATCATATTATCCACAAGACAACACAGAATACTTTAAAGAAGATGAAACCATAATGAAATGGATTGGTCATTATTATAATATAGATGATGAAACAGTACTAAGAGGATTCCTAGGTAGAATGTTATTCTCAGGAGACGATGTTTTTAAAAGAGTACCAGTATTATCAGGTGGAGAAAAAGCAAGATGTATGTTATCAAAATGTATGCTTGAAGCTCCTAACTTTCTTATACTAGATGAACCAACAAACCACCTAGATCTAGAAAGTATCACGGCACTTAATAATGGACTTATGAGATTTGAAGGCGAAATATTATTTGCTTCACATGACCATCAATTTATTCAAACAGTTGCCAATAGAATTATTGAAATAAAAAGCGATGGAACAATAATAGATAGAAGAATGACTTATGACCAATATCTAGAAGAAAAGAAAGGTAAATAATATTTGCCTTTTTTTCATATATTGAAAATGGGTGATAAGTATTTTTAATGAAGAAGATATAAATAATATTATAAAGAAATTAAATATAAAATTTGATAAATTTACAAAAGATGACTTTATAACAGGTATAAATATAGAGTTAGAACATGGAACAATTAACAAAGTAACTAATGTAACAGATAATGATCTAGAAAAAACCTCAAAAATAGCACTTGCACATTTAAATGAATTTCCTAATTATTATAATAAAGAATATGGACTACCAATGTTTGAAAAATACCTCCAATATAGATTAAATAATTAATTGATAATAAAAACCTACATATAATAAAGTGGAGGTATAGCAATGAATGACATTACTGTATTACAGTTAAAAAGTTTAATTCCTGGTGTAAAAATAATAGATATTAGAGATAATTATCAATATAATTTAGGCAATATTCCAACCTCAAAAAATGTACCAGTTAACTTTTTACTGACTAATCCAAACCTATATTTAAATATGCAGGATAGATATTATATTTATTGTGAATATGGTAGTACAAGTAGTAGTGCTTGTGAGAAATTAAGAAGAAAAGGATATAATGTAGTTAATATCATTGGGGGATATAACGAATATAAGAGGCTGTAAAGCCTCTTATTTTATGTATCCATTTTGTACATATTTAGTTTCGGTTACAATAAAGAATGAATCTTTATCAACTGAGTAAGCAAGAGCCCTTAAATGTTTAAGACTCTTGTTTTTGATTTCTACAAACAACATATATTTATCTTCTTCATTCATTCCATTAACATTAACAACTGATACCCCATATCCATTTTCCCTAATAACATTAACTAGCTTATATTTTGTGGTAATTATTTGTATACTTAAAATAGATTCAATAAAATGTTTAGATAATATAGAACCAATATAAGTCCCAGTAGAAAATCCAAGTGAATAAGATATCGCAATCCATATACTACTCTCATTAGTACTTAATGCTTCTCTTACTACTAAAAACCAAACAAATACTTCAATAAATCCAATTATACTAGCATAAATTGCCTTTCCCTTAACTGTAATTATAGTTCTAAAAGTACCTAAAGATACATCTATTATTCTAACAAAAAAGATTTTAACGCATAATAAAAACAAAGCTAAATTCATAGAATCACCATTAATATTATTCCTAATTATTAAGTTATTATGTTTAAAATAATAGTAAAGTGTATTATAATAATTAATGGTGATAATATGCAAGAAATTATAAATTCATTTGTAAATAATATAGTAACCTATTTGCAGACATTTGGAATACCATTTGGCTGTTTTATAGTTATATTAGAATCAATTATTCCAGCACTTCCATTAGGAGTATTTATTGCCTTTAATATGATGGCATTTGGCAATGTAGTAGGATTTTTAATATCTTGGTTATCAACGAGTTTAGGATGTACACTTTCTTACTTTTTCTTTAAAAACTTTGTTGGTAAGAAGATGGAAAAAGTAATAAAAAAATATCCAAAAGTAGAAAAGCCATTAAAAGCAGTAAAGAAAATAAGCTTTAGTAATTTAGTACTTATAATTGCACTTCCATTTTCACCAGCTTTTCTTATAAATATAGCGTGTGGTTTATCTAAAACTGATTTTAAAAAATTTATAACAGCAATATTAATAGGTAAATTATCAATTGTATATTTTTGGGGATTTATATCAAAAAGTTTGTTAGAAAGTATTACAGATATAAAAACACTAGTAATAATTGGAATACTATTAATTGCTAGTTATGCATTATCTAAAATGATAAATAAAAAATTAAAATTTGAGTAGTTTTACTTAATTTACATCTAAAATTATAAATGATATAATATAGTAAACTATGGAGGTAAATATGGAATACATAATAATTGGACTACTAGTACTATTAATCGTTTTAGTAATTGTATTAATTTCTAAAAATAATGTCAAAAACAGTAATGAAGCTAACATGACAGAGCGTCTTGGCAGATTTGAGGTAAATATTAATAAAGAAATAAATGACTTTAAAAATGAACTAAATAGGGGATTAAATGAAGATTTTGATAAATTAAATAATAAAATAGAGACTAGACTTAACTTAATAAATGATAAAGTAAATGAAAGACTAGATCAGAATTTTGAAAAAACAAATAAAACATTTACTAATGTATTAGAAAGACTAAGTAAAATAGATGAGGCACAAAAAAAGATAGATGGATTATCCAATGATATAGTATCTCTTCAAAGTATACTTACTGATAAAAAAAGTAGAGGTATCTTTGGTGAGGTAAATTTAAAACATATACTAGTAAGCGTTTTTGGTGAAAAGAATGACAGAATATATTCTCTTCAATATACACTTCCAAATGGTACAATCGCAGATTCAGTTTTATTCGCACCAGCACCATTAGGAACAATCGCAATAGACTCCAAATTTCCATTAGAAAGTTATAGAATGATGGTTGATAAAAAACTTCCACAAGAAATAAGAGAACGTTATGAAAAACAGTTTAAATCAGATGTAAAAAAACATATAGATGCAATTAGTAATAAATATATAATTGAAGGAGTAACATCTGATCAAGCAATAATGTTTTTACCAGCTGAGGCAATATTTGCTGAGATAAATGCATACCATCAAGATATAATTGAGTATGCCTATAGAAAGAAAATATGGATTACTTCTCCAACAACATTAATTTCAACACTAACGGTTATTCAAATGATTATTAAAAATATAGAAAGAGATAAATATACATCAGTAATCCATGAAGAATTAAATAAATTAGGAGTAGAATTCTCAAGATATAAAGAACGTTGGGATAAACTAGCTAAAAGCATTCAAACAGTTAATAAAGATGTAGAAAGTGTATATATAACAACAGAAAAAATATCTAAGAAATTTGACGTAATAAGTGGAGTAGAAATAGATAAAATTAATAATGAAGATTATGATAAATTAAATGTATAAACTAAGAGAATCAAAAGAATTGATTTTCTTTTTCTTTTGAATAAAAAATAGATATAAATACATAATATTATTGTAAGAAAAACATAAAATCTAATAGGTGAAATTATGATAAGGACACTTCTTTTTTTACTGGGTTTTGGTCTAACAGTAGTTGGATTCATGTATATAATCTTATATTTAAATTTACTTACTATGGGATATTCAGTAGTTGATTATATTATGTTTATTTTAAAAAGAAGAGAGTGTATCTATGCCATAATTGGACTTATTATAATAACTATTACTATTTTTTGTAAGGGAGAAAACGATAATGTTATATATATATGATATTTTACTAAATTGGTGTAGAGATAAATTATATGATTTCTTTGAATGGGAAAAAACCGACAAGCTAGAACACGTTAAAAAGATACCACTAATTAGGGTAGAACGAGGACTAATTAATAAATTGTCAACAGAAACAATAAAATTAGACGAATCATTTCCTTCAAAGATTTATAACTTAACAGAAATATATAATTCAAAAAATGTAACAAAAGTACCATACGCAATTTTACTAACTGATGGCTTATCTGCACTAGCAATTAAACTTGACAAATCAGGAAACATAAAATTTAGAAGCAAACTATTAGTAGATGAAGAAGAGGAAATATTATGCTTTTGTAATAGACTAGATAAATATAAATTAAAGTATACTGAAAAGCCAGGAAATACTATAGAAGACTTCACAACAAGAAATGAGAAAAAAATAAGAACCTTTTTACTTAATGATATAGAAACAACATATAAAAAGAAAGATTATGAAAAACTAAAATATTTATATAATGAATATTGTGGTATTACAACAAATAATATGGAATTAATCTATAATAACTTAATAGAAAGTATCCATTATGAAATAAATAGTGGGCACATAAAAATTTACAATTTGCTTCAACTAATAGGGAATAAGAACTAGTTTGTATTGGCACTAGTTTTTATTTATGCTATAATTAAGAAGAATAGAGGGTGTAGCAAATGAAAGATAAAAAAGGATTTACATTAACTGAATTATTAGCAGTAATTGTTTTAATAGGTGTAATACTAGCAATAGCAGTACCATCATATCAAAGTTATGTTACTAGGACTAGAAAAGAAGTACTAGAGTCATATAAAGCAAATATAATTGATGCCGCAAATCAGTATGCAGCAAAATGCTTCCAAGAGAACAAATTAGGTGAATGCAAGGAAAATGAAAAGATATGGGATGAAATTAAAACAAACTTAAAGAATGGAGATGACATAGCAAAAGAATATGAAGTTACAGTTAAAATAGATAATGGACCTTCTAACGTAAGTGATCTTTATAGTATAAGTTTAGTAATGAAAAAAAGAAGTTCAAATGAGGAAACCCGTGTAGATACTGCTGTTAATAATACAAGTGATTCTACAGGTAATAAAACCACTTCAAGGATTAGTATAAATGATAATCTTTTAAATATCGAAAGTAAAACTATTGAAGGAATATTTCCTGCAACCCCAACATTAAGTATAACCGGTAACGTACAAGAAGTAACATTAAAGGAAATCAAAAGCTCTTGCAAACTTGAAACTAACTTATTTAGTTCTACAACAAAATGTAATTTGAATTTAGAAAATGGAGAAAACAAAATTAAAATCACATATAAAGATGGAAATAAAGAAGAGATAACCATAAATGCAGACACAATTAATCCGAAAATAGAAACAAGCAATATTAATACATCACCAACCAATAAAGTAGAATTTACAGTTACAATAACCGATGAAAATTTGGATTCAGTAATACCACCTGAAGGATGTAAAATAGAAGAGGACAAAGGAAACGCTAAAAAATATGCATGTGCTATAACTGAAAATGGTAAATATAGTTTTAGTGCAATCGACAAAGCTGGTAATACTGCAACAAAATATATTACAATATCAAACATTACAAGTGAAAAACCATCTGTAATCTTAAATATAGATAATGAAGCAGTGTCAAAATCAAAAAGCATAGAAATAGAATACGTATCAGGATCAAATGGCAATGATATAGGATTTAATACTGATCAAAAACTTAAGTGGAAACTAATTAATACATCAAACAATAAAGAAGAAAAAACAGGCGAAATTCCTAATCTAAGTAATAGAGGAAGTCAAAAGGTTGAAATAAATGGTCTTACTGGAACATACAGATTCATTGTTGAAGGTTTAACAAACAAAGCCGGTAATAAAAATAATGATGAAGAACGTACAATTCGTTTGGATAATACACCACCTTCAGCTGTTGTAGTTACAGCTCCAAATAAAGAAGAGTGTAATAATAAAAATCGTGTATGTGAAGCAAAGTGTGAAAGTCCAGATAGTAATGGAAATAGAGCGTGCACAGTAGAATTTTATGGAGGCGCTGTTGGTACCCCTGTAAAAGCCGAAGTTAACTTTGTAGTAGAAGACGTTGGAAGTAGTGGAGTAGGAAAAGCATATTATAGGACTACAACAACAGGAAACTTTACAGAAACAACAATTGAAGCAATTAATAGCTTGGAACATAAAGACTATCTTGGTAATAAAATGAATTTATATATAGAAGTGGTTTTTGCAGATGCACTAGGAAACATTGACTACACTAAAAACATAACAAAAATTACATTTATTAAACATAAATTATAGGTGAGTGATAAAATGAATAATAAAAAGAAGATATATATTGCACTTGCAATATTAGCAATTATCATATTGGGAATAGGAATAATACTTAATTTTACATCTAATAATGAAAAGCAACCAGCTAAAAGTAATTCCACCGCTAAATATAGCTCAAATGATGCGATAGTAGAATTAAATAAACTATATAACTTAAAAGGCTATTCATTAAATCTTGTCACAGAAACAAAAGAAGAATATGTATTTCAAGTAGTAGTGCAAAATAAAACAACCATTTATAAATTTAATAAAAATACTGGTGAGGTTAAGACCTCAACAAAGTTTGAATAGTGTAAACTTTACTATTAAAGGCTGTAAATGTATTTACAGTCTTTTTCTTTTAATATATACTATTAAATAGAGGAAGATTATGAGAAAAAATAATAAAGTTATATATATATTAGATTTTTTAGTAGTAATTGCAATAGTAATAAGCATTATTTCTGCAAATTATATAAAAGCACCAAGTAAAAGCGTTATTGCTAAAAGTGAGTCTCTTACAACATATTTAACCACAAATTACTTTGCAAAAGAAGAAGAAACTGATAATTCTAGCGAAGAAAAAGAGTCAGTTGAAGAAAAAGAAGAGACTACTAAAGAAGAACCAGTTGAAGAGGTTAAAACTAAGGAAAAAGTAAAAGAAAAAAAGCAGATAAAAGAACCAGTAAAAACTGAAGAACCTAAAAAAGAAGAACCACAAAGCAATACAAAAGAAGAGGTAAAGCAAGAGAATAAACCATCAAGCGAAGAAAAGGTTATAGAAAAACTAACAGGCTCTCTTGCTGGATATGGTCCAGACTGTTATGGATGCACTTCATTTAGAACCGCATCAGGCAAATATATTGGTGATGGAAATATATATTATGATGATAAAGAATTTGGAAAAATAAGAATAGTTGCGGGTGATAGATCTTATCCATATGGAACAATAGTAAAATTATCTAATACCGGATATTATTCTAAGCCAATATATGCGGTAGTATTAGATAGAGGTGGAGGAGTAGGTAAAGGTAGGAAATTCTTATTTGATTTACTCTTTGAAACAGAAAAAGATGCTCTTAAAATGGGAAGTAGAAAAAACGTTACATTTGAAATATTAAGATTGGGATATTAAATTTCAATCTTTTTTTAATCTTTATTTTATGTTAATATTAAAATAGGAGAAGTGTATGAAAGATAGAACTATATTTAAAACAATTTTAGCAATAGCATTTTGTATAATTCTTTTAATAGGATTATATATTTTAACAAACTCATTTAATAAGGAGCACACAAATGAAAACGAGAAAATAAAACAAGAAAACATCATAAAGGAGATAAATTCTTCTTATAATAAATATGTTAAAACTAATAAAGAAGCAAAACTTTATACATTAGATAATAATAAATATGAAGAAATTGGCACAATATCACCTGATGTAGAACTAGAATTAAATGAAAAGAAAGATGATAATGAATACTTTTCTATAAAAGGAATGGACTATTATATAAACTATAAAAATGTACAAAAAATAAATAAAATTAGTGAAAGTAGTAATACAAATTATAAAAAGTATATTCCGTTTAATGAAAATATAATAACGAATTCACCAACAAAATTTTATAAAGATGGAAAAGTAAAATATACAATAAACAAAAGTATAGAAGCAAAAATAATTATAAAAGATACTGATAAGTATTATATTGAATACAATAATGAATTATTATATGTAACAAAGAATAATGTAAAAGAAATAAAAAAATCAAAAAACTCAAATGAAAAGCCAAGGACTAACATAAGAACACTTACATATCACACTATTTATAATACTAAAACCGAAACATGTACTAATACAGTTATATGTCATCCAATCGAACAATTTAGGGAACATATGAAGTATTTAAGTGAGAATAATTACTTAACTTTAACAATGAATGAATTAGAACTTTACTTAGATGGTAAGATACAAGTTCCTAAAAAGAGTATAGTAATAACATTAGATGATGGAAAATATGCAACTAATGCGATAAAAATTGTAGAAAAATATAAAGTATATGCAACTTATTTTATAATTACTGGAAGATATGATGTGCCACCTAAAAGTGAATATATGAAATATGAGTCTCATACTGACAATCTACATAACAACTATAAATGCAGTGGAGGTAATCAAGGAGGAGAACTTCTTTGTGCTAGTGAAGAGAAAATTTTAAAGGATTTAAAAACTAGTCAGGAAAAATTAGATGGTTCTTTTGCAATGGCATATCCATTCTTTGATTTTAATGAAAGAGCAATAAAATTATTACGACAAGCAGGATTTAGACTAGCATTTATAGGCCAATATGATACAAATGGTTATTCAACACCAAAAACAGATAGAATGAAATTAAGAAGAAAAACTATTTTCTCTAGTGACCCATTATCTAAATTTGTAAGTTATTTAAAGTAGGAGAAAAAAATGAAAAAATATAGATGTAAATCATGTGGATATATAACTGATGAAGAAATAAAAGAAGATTTTTTATGTCCATTATGTGGAGTTAATAAAGAATATTTTGAAGAAATAATTGTATTAGATGAAGAGGAAAAGCCAAAATCAATTCCAGTTGATGAGGATAATCCATCAATACAAAGAATAGTAAAAAGATGTATTAATTGTGGAAGATGTAAAACTATATGTGAAAATATAGTTGGAATAAAATATGATAGAGAAAGATGTAAAAACAATATTTGTATAGGATGTGGGCAATGTATTTTAAATTGTCCAGTAGGTGCACTTGTCCCAAAATATAATTATAAAGCAGTAGAGCAAGCAATAAATGATGATTCAAAAATAGTTATATGTATCACTGCACCAGCTGTAAGAACAAGTCTTGGTGAGTCATTTGGAATGGAGCCAGGTACTTTAGTTGAAAAAAAGATAATCTCATCATTAAAAGAAATTGGTTTTGATTATGTATTTGATGCGACCTTCGGAGCGGATTTAACAGTTATGGAAGAAGCAACTGAATTAATTGATAGAATTCAAAATAATAAACGACTTCCAATGTTTACTAGTTGTTGCCCATCATGGGTTAAATATGCTAGAGTTTTCACTCCATTCTTATTAGATAATTTATCCACAACAAAAAGTCCAATTTCTATACAAAGTACAATTATAAAAAAGTACTTTTCAAAGTTGAAAGGCATAGATGAATCTGATATAATTGTAGTAGCACTTACACCTTGTACTAGTAAGAAATTAGAAAGGACTATAATTGGTCTTGATACTACTGATTTTGTAATAACTGCAAGTGAATATAGTATTTGGTTAAAAGAAAGAGGAATAGATTTTAATAGATTACATAATAAAGAATTTGATTCTCTATTCGGACGTGGTAGTGGTGCAGGTATAATATTTGGTGCCAGTGGTGGAGTATGTGAGGCAATTGTAAGAACAATGTATTATATGCTTACAAATAAAACTCCTTCTAAAAGATTATTAGAGTTTACTGAGGTAAGAGGATTATCTACAACAAAAGAGGCATCAATAATTATAGGTGAAACCAAAATAAATGTCCTTGTAGTACAATCTCTACCAGCCCTTTCCAATATTATAGATGAAGTAAAAAGAGGAAACTCAAAATATCACTTAATAGAGGTTATGAACTGTGTAGGAGGATGTATTGGTGGAGGAGGAGAACCACTAAGCATAATATCAAAACAGGATGAAACAAGAATAAAAAGATGCAAAACTCTTTATGAATGTGATAAAGATACTAAAATAAAATCATCATATGAAAACCCTGACATTAAAAGAATCTATAAGGAATTTATTGGAAAACCAAGTAATGAAAAAGCACAAGAATTATTACACATAAAGTATAAAGATGAAAGTGACTTATTAAATTAGGAGAGAGAATATGAATATAAAAGGAACAAAAACAGAACAAAATTTAATGACTGCATTTGCAGGTGAATCACAAGCTAGAAATAAATATACTTATTTCGCAAGTAAAGCTAGAAAAGATGGCTATGAACAAATTGCGGCAATATTTGAAGAAACAGCTAATAACGAAAAAGAACATGCTAAAATTTGGTTTAAATTACTAAATGGTGGAGAAATATCTGGAACAGAAGAAAATTTAAAAAGTGCAGCTGAAGGTGAAAACTATGAATGGACAGACATGTATAAAAACTTCGCAGAAACTGCAAAAGAAGAAGGATTAGATGATATCGCAACTTTATTTGAACAAGTTGCTGCTATAGAAAAAGAACATGAAAATCGTTATAAGAAATTACTTAAAAATATAGAAGATGAAGTTGTATTCTCAAATGATGGAGATACTATTTGGATTTGTCGTAACTGTGGACATATAGTAGTTGGTAAAAAAGCACCAAAAGTATGTCCAGTTTGTAAACATAAACAAAGTTTCTTTGAAAGAAAAGCAAATAACTACTAATACAAAGTTGCCAAAAGCAACTTTTTTCTTTTCTATAAAAAGCAAGACATGATATAATAATAGAGGAGGATAATATGAATACAGATATAATTAAACAAATAGGAAAAGATTTAAATATTAAAGAAAGACAAGTTGAAGTTGTATTAAACTTATTAAAAGAAGGAAATACAGTTCCATTTATCGCAAGATATAGAAAAGAAGCAACTGGTTCATTAGATGAAGAAGTAATAAGAAGTATTAATGAGGTATATGAATATCAAGTAAACTTATTAAAAAGAAAAGAAGATGTAATAAGATTAATTGATGAAAAAGGTATGCTTACTGACGAATTAAAAGAAGAAATATTAAAATGTCAAAAATTAGTTGAAGTAGAAGATCTATATAGACCATTTAAAGAAAAGAAAAAAACAAAGGCTACAGAAGCAATAAAAAATGGATTAGAGCCACTTGCTAATATGATTATGGAATTTAAAAATAGAGATATCAAAAAAGAAGCAAAAAGCTTTTTAAATGATAAAGTAACATCAACAGAAGAAGCAATAGAAGGTGCAAAATATATAATCGCAGAAGCAATTAGTGACAATGCAGAATATAGAAAATACATAAGAGAAAATATTGTTAAGTTTGGAATTATTACAAGCAAGGTAAAGAAAAAAGCCCAAGAATTAGACCAAGCTAAAACATATGAAATGTACTATGATTATAGTGAAGCTATAAAATCTATAAAACCACATAGAGTTTTAGCAATCAATAGAGGAGAAAAAGAAGGAATATTATCGGTTAATATTGATGTAGACTTTTCATATATAATTAATTATTTAGAAAAGAGAGTAATAAAGAAATCAAATACTAGTGAAGAAATTTATGTAAAAGAAGCCATATTAGATAGTTACAAAAGATTAATATTTCCTAGTGTAGAAAGAGAAATAAGAAGTGAATTAAAAGAAACCGCAGAAATAACTGCGATTGATAACTTTTCAAAAAATGTAGAAAATCTATTACTTACACCACCTATGAAAGGAAAAACAGTACTAGGATATGATCCTGCATTCCGTACAGGATGTAAATTAGCCGTATTAGATTCAACTGGTAAGCCCATAAAAATAGAAGTTATATATCCAACACAGCCACATAATAAAATAGAAGAAAGTAAAAAAATTGTACTTGATTTGATAGATAAATATAATATAGATATAATTGCAATAGGAAATGGAACTGCATCACGTGAATCAGAAGCCTTTATCGCAGATTGTATAAAAGAATCTAAAAGAAAAGTAGAATACATAATAGTAAGCGAAGCAGGTGCAAGTGTGTATTCAGCATCAAAACTAGCAATCAGTGAATTTCCTGATTTAACAGTAGAAAAAAGAAGTGCAATTTCAATTGGTAGAAGACTACAAGACTCGTTATCAGAACTTGTAAAAATAGATCCCAAAAGCATTGGAGTAGGACTATACCAACATGATGTAACACCTAAGAAATTAGATGAATCTCTAAACTTTGTAGTCACAAAAGTTGTTAACCAAGTAGGTGTTAATGTAAATACCGCATCATCTTCACTTTTAAGTTATGTCTCAGGGATGACTAAAAAATCAATAGACGCTATTTTAAATGAAAGAGATTTAAAAGGAAAATTCACTTCACGTGAAGAAATAAAAAAACTAAAAGGAATAACACCTAAAGTTTATGAACAAGCAATTGGTTTTATTAGAATACCTGATGGAGTTAATCCACTTGATAAGACATCAATCCATCCAGAAAGCTATGAAGTTGCAAAAAAATTACTTGAAAGTATTGGAATGAATCTTAATGATATTGGTACAGACAAATTAAAAGAAAAACTAGATAACATTGACATAGATAAGGTATGTCTTGATATAAAAACAGATAAGTATACACTAAAAGATATAATAGATGACCTAGAAAAGCCAGGAAGAGATTTACGTGATAATATGCCAAAACCAATATTAAAAAGTGATGTCTTAACACTAGATGATTTACATATTGGTGATAAACTTCAAGGAACAGTAAGAAACGTAGTTGACTTTGGAGTATTTATTGATATTGGTCTTCACAACGATGGACTTGCACATATTTCAAAACTAACTAATAAATATATAAAACATCCAAGTGAAGTAGTTAGTGTTGGTGATATAGTAGATTGCTATGTTATAGATATAAATAAAGAAAAAGAAAAGGTAAGTTTGAGCCTAATAGAAATTTAGGCTTTTCTTATTGAAAAAATTGTGAATTTATGGTATAATATGCCGTAATTAAGGGGTGATAGTATGTCTGAAAACGAAAAAATACTAAAAGCTGTTGACCAAGTAGGGGCAGAATTTCTTATTAGAGAAATTTTCTTAGGATATAAATACAGAAAAGATTGTGGGATATTATATGATACTGATTCTGATATTCCTGAAAAACTTATTAGCTTATACTATGGTTTAAAACCAGATGACATAACATTTGATTGTATGAAAAAAGCCTTTGTTAGGCATTATATAAGAAATGAAAGTGAAATAGAAGGAATAAACGATAAAAGCATACATGGTGAAGAAGAAATGAAAGGTTTAGAAGCAATGTATGACTATATTCACTCAGAGGATGTTAATTATTTATTTGATGTTTATACATTAAAAGATTTAAATCGTATGTTATTCTCTTTTGCTCCATTCCCTGAATATGCAGGAGAATTTAGAAACTATACAACATTTTTACCAACAACAGGTACTGACCTTTGTCCATGGGAAGATATACGTTTCTTATTAGAAAATGTAGATGTTGATGTTCAAAAATTAGTTAAAAAAGCACCTTTAGTAAAAAATCATAATGATATGAATGCTATGCTTGAGTATCTAGATGATTCTGTTGAAGTAATGTGTAAACTTATTAAAATTCATCCATTTGGAGATGGCAATGGTAGAACAATAAGAGGATTTACAAACAAATTATTTGAAGATGCGGGACTACCACCAATATATATAAAAGCAAATGAAAGAACTGAATATCACAAAGCAATGAACCTTGCAAATAATGAAAATGATTATACTGCAATAAAACAATTCTACAGATATAAAGTTTGCGATTCAATAATTGAATTAGATATAAACGAAAGATTAAAAGAAGAAGAAAAACCAAAACAAATGAAAAAAGCCAAATAAATAATTGGCTTTTTGTTTTTTAGTAATCAATCATCATAGCAGATTTAACACGTTTCATTACTTCTTCTGCTTTTTCTTTTGCAATTTTTGTTCCATCTTTTAATATTTGGTCAACTTCATCAGCATGTTCTTCATAATATTTTCTTTTTTCTCTAATAGGAGCTAGGAACTGATTCATATGATTAATTAGTTCCTTTTTACATTGAACACATCCTCTTTTTCCTTCCTTGCATTCACTACAAACAGTATCTAAATCAGGATTTTGTATTAATTTATGATAATAATAAACCATACATTTATCTGGATCAGCAGGGTCATCCTTTCTAATTTTGTTAGTATCAGTAACCGCACTCATTATTTTTTTACTTATTGTCTCTTCATCATCTTTAAGATAAATTGCATTTCCTAAGCTTTTACCCATTTTTTCATTACCATCAAGACCTTTAATTCTAGGGAAAGGACTTAATAATGGTTCTGGTTCAATTAGAGTAGGGCCATATATATTATTAAATTTTCTAACAATTTCACGACATTGTTCAATTAGAGGAAGTTGGTCCTCTCCAACAGGAATTAATTCTCCACTAAATGCAGTAATATCAGCTGCCTGGCTAACTGGATATCCCACAAAACCATAAGTAACACTCTCACCATCATTACCAAATATAGCTTTCTTTTGAGCAATTTCAGTTTTAACAGTAGGATTTCTATAAAGTCTAGCCATAGTAACTAAATTAGAATAGAAAACAGTTAATTCAGCAATCTCAGGTATCTGTGATTGAATAAATATAGTTGCCTTTTTAGGATCAATTCCAACAGATAATAAATCAATTGTCAACTCACGAACGTTAACTCTAACTTTTTTAGGGTCATTAAAATTATCAGTAAGAGCCTGTACATCTGCGATTTCAATATATGAATTATATTCATCTTGTAATAAAACCCAATTTCTAGTTGCTCCAAAATAATGTCCTAAATGTAGATTACCAGTAGGTCTAATTCCAGTTAAAATATTTTTTTTCATGTTTCTCACTTCCTAGATAAAGTTTAACACAAACTATAAAAAAAATTAATAAAAATTTAAAATAAGTGTTAAAAAATTCAAAATATTTGCTATAATTATATGCATAGTAGTAAACAAATCGTTAACAGAGAATAAAGAGGTATTATATGAAGAATTTATTTTATAAAGTTTTTTCTCCAGAAAACATTAATATATTAATTTTAATATTTATTATTCTAATAATATGTTTATTAACATTAACCCTTTTTACTAAATATGATAAATAATTTTGCTTTTTTAAATAAATGTGTTATAATATGAAACACATTTAGGGGGATTATTGTGAGAGACATTATTATAAAAAAGGAGTTTGAAAAAGCAAAGTCTGGTGATAAAGAGGCAAAAACTTTACTTTTTAAACATTACTACAAAGCATATTCTGAATTATTTGAACTTAATAAAGGTATACCAAATATTGAAGAAGAATATGCAAGAATTATCAATGAGAGTATAGATAAGTATTTTGTTTCATTACCAAAAATTGATCTTAGTGCGTATATAACAACGCAATTATATACATACATAAAAAATTACAATGGTAGAAGAAATTTAAAAAGAAAAGAATCAGAAGAAATAAGCAATTTATTAAAAAAGGCAAAAGCATCTGATGAATCAAGAAAATTACTTATAGAAAAATGCATGTATTTAATTGATGAATATCTAATAAGTGCCCAGTTTGATTCTAACTTTACTAAAGAGGATGCTAGACAAGAAGGATATTTATTTTTAACTAGAAGAGTTAATGCATTTCTAGATTCACACCAAGAAAGCGGATTAGAGTATGGACCGTTTACAATCTATCTAAGACAAGCAATTGATAAAACATACTTAAATTTAATTTTAAGAGAAAGACAAAAAGAAAAAGAACATCAAGAAGTAAAGAGCGTGTTGAAATTAAAAAATGAATTTGAAGAATTTGAAACAGAATTTGAATTTATAGATTATGTTAAAAACTTAGACATAAGTAGTTCAATAAAAGATAGTATAATAAAATCTATTTATTATACTGTAAAAGAATTAGCGGAAGCGGAAAATATAACAAGACAATCGATAGAACAGAGAATAGAAAGTAAAAAAGTATTAATAAAAAAATTCTTTGATATGGAATAAAATTAAAAAAATGGATATAATAAAATATAGAAAATGTAGCTTGACAACAAGAAAAGAATTTACTATAATCTAGTCAAACGATGAACAAAAGAAGTAACAATAGATTCTTTTATAGAGAGTTAGTGATTGGTGTAAACTAACAAAGATATATTGTGAATAACATTTGTGAGTGCTTAAAGAAATTAAGTAGACTAAGCCGTATATCTACGTTACAGATAAGAGTGATCAATTTTGATAACTAGGGTGGTACCGCGGATTCAACAGTTATTCGTCCCTTATGGGATGTTTAACTGTTTTTTTTAATTTTAGGAGGGTAAATATGTTAGATGTAAAAGATTTATATGAAAAACTAGATGAATATTTAGGCAAAGAAGTAACATTACAAGGATGGATAAAAAACCATAGAAAACAAAAAGAATTTGGATTTATTGATTTCTCAGATGGAACATATTTTAAACATGTTCAACTAGTATATGATAACAACCTAACCGATTTTGATACTATTCAAAAATATCATATTGGATGTGCAATAACTGTAGTAGGAGAAGTAGTAACTTCAGAAGGTGCTGGTCAAGAGTTTGAAGTTAAAGTAAAATCTATAAAATTAGAAGGGGATTGTCCTGAAGATTATCCAATGCAACCAAAACGTCATTCAATGGAATTTTTAAGAGAACAAGCCTATCTAAGACCAAGAGTAAATTTGTTTCAAGCAGTATTTCGTATAAGAAGTATCGCAGCTCATGCAATACATGAATATTTTCAATCACATAATTATGTATATGTTCACACACCACTAATCACAACCGCAGACTGTGAAGGCTCAGATCAAATGTTTAAAATAACTACATTAGATTTAAATCATCTACCAAAAACAGAAGATGGAAAAGTTGATATGTCAAAAGATTTATTTGGAAAAACTGCTTTTGTAACAGGTACAGGTCAATTGCATGGTGAAGCTTTCGCAATGGCATTCAAAAAGATTTATACATTTGGACCAACCTTCAGAACAGAAAAATCAAATACAAAAACACACGCAAATGAATTTTGGATGATAGAACCAGAAATAGGATTCTGCGATTTAAATGGATTAATGGATGTAGAAGAAGAAATGTTAAAATTTGTTGTAGGATATGTACTAGATAATTGTAAAACTGAGATAGAATTCTTAGATAAATTTGTTCAAAAAGGCCTAAAAGAAAAATTAGAAAAACTAGTGGGTTCTAAATTCACAAGAATTACTCATCATGATGTTATAGACATACTAAAAAAGGCAGATGTAAAATGGGAATTTACTCCAGATTATTCTTCTGATATCGCAAAAGAACATGAAAGGTATATTACTGAATATTTTAATGGACCAGTATTTATAACAGATTGGCCTAAAGACATAAAAGCATGGTATATGAAAGTTAACCCAGATAATAAAACAGTTGCCGCAGTTGACCTAGAAGTCCCAGGAGCTGGAGAATTAATGGGTGGATCACAACGTGAAGAAGATTATGATAAATTAATCAAAAGATGTAGAGAAATGAATGTTGACTATGATACAGTTGATTGGTTCTGTAATCTAAGAAAATTTGGAGGATGTTACCACTCTGGATTTGGTATGGGCTTTGAAAGATTATTAATTTATCTAACAGGTGTAGAAAATATTAGAGATGTAATTCCGTTCCCAAGAACACCAGGAAGCTGTGATTTTTAAAAAATTGTATAAAAATAAAAAAAGTGTAAAAAATACTACTGAGGAGGCAAATATGAAAAAGCTAATTTTAGTAGTATTTTCTTTATTATTAATTACCTGTGGTTGTGATAGTATGATGAATACCCCTACAAAAAGAGTAGAAGAATTTCTAAATAAATATCAACGACTTGATTCAGATGTTCTAACTCAATTAGATGAAGTAATAAAAAATGCAACATATACATTTAATGATACACAATCTACTTCATATAAAGAACTTATGAAAAAACAATATAAAGATTTAACTTATACTATCAAAGAAGAATTAATTGATGGAAATAACGCAACAGTAACTGTTGAAATAGAAGTATATGATTATAATAAAGCCATTAATGACGCAGAAACATACTATAAAAACAATCCAAATGAATTTAAAAATTCTGATGGCGGAATAGATGAAGAAAAATACATGGATTATAAAATAAAGAAAATGGAAGCAGTTAAAGATAAAATAAAATATACACTTAATTTAACATTAACAAAAAAAGATAAAAAATGGGTACTAAATGATATATCTGAATCAGATAGACAAAAGCTTCATGGATTATATAATTCGTAATAAATGTAAACTATTGTAAAAAGAGACAAGAGAATATGTCTCTTTTTCTATAATATGGTAAAATATAATTGGAGGGTAATATGGAATATAAAAGAGTACTTCTAAAATTAAGTGGAGAAGCAATAAAAAATAAAAAAGATGGAATAGTTGATTTTGATTATGTATTAAAAATATGTAAAAGTATTGCTTCTATAAAAGATAAGAAAGTATCAGTCGCAATAGTTGTGGGTGGTGGAAACATATGGAGAGGAAGACAAAATTCCTATATCGACTCTTCATCATCAGATAAAATAGGAATATTAGGAACAAGTATAAATGCATTAATACTAAAGTCAGCATTTGATAAATTAGGAATAAAATCATGCCTATTTAATTCATTTGAAGCAAAAAATATAATGGAAAAAACACCAAACGATGAAGAACTTATTAAACTAAGTAGAGACAATATAATTATATTCGGTGGAGGAACAGGCCATGTGGGTTGTTCAACAGATACTGCTTCTATATTAAATGCCATAAAATTAAAATCTGATTTAATTGTAAAACTAACAAATGTAGATGGAATATATAATAAAGATCCACACATCTATAATGATGCATTAAAATATAACGAAATAACATTTGAAGAAGCAATTAATAAAAATTTAAATGTAATGGACATTAACTCAATAAAATTAAGTAAAGAAAACAATATAAAAATACTAGTGACAAATATAAATAGTTTATTTGATATAGATAAAATGATAAGTACTAAAGCTTATAGTATTATAAAGTAACATCTACCACTAGGTAGTGTAAATAAAGGAGGAAATATGGAAAAACTTAAAGTTGTTCAATATGGATGTGGAAAGATGTCCAAATACACAATGAAATACGTACTTGATAATAATTGGGAAATAGTGGGTGCCGTTGATATTAACCCTAATGTGATAGGTCATGATATTGGTAGTGTTATTGGTATAGAAAGTCAAGGTATAACTATAACAGATGCTGCTAAAACAAAAGAATTACTATTATCTACTAAACCGGATATATGTATTGTTACTACAATGAGCTTAATGAAGGATGTAGAAGATATATTACTTTTATGTGCTAGTCTTGGAATTAATGCCATAACAACATGTGAAGAAGCATTCTATCCGTTTAATTCATGCCCAGAATTAACAAATAGAATTGATTCACTAGCAAAAGAAAATAATTGTACAATTACCGGAAGTGGGTATCAAGATGCATTCTGGGGAGGATTAATTACAACACTATGTGGCGCTACTCACAATATAACTAAAATTAAAGGTAGCTCATCATACAACGTAGAAGACTACGGAATAGCACTTGCTAAAGCACATGGCGCAGGATTAACTAAAGAAGAATTCGATCGTGAAGTAGCTTCAACTGATAATATAAGTGATGAAGAAAGACAAAAATTAATTGATAATGGTGATTTCTTACCAAGCTATATGTGGAATGTTAATGGTTGGCTTTGTGATAAATTAGGATTAACTGTAAAAAGACAAACTCAAAAATGTATTCCTACAACATGTAGTCATGATATAACATCTTCTACATTAGGAATGACTGTGAAAAGTGGTATGGCAACAGGAATGAGCGCAGTAGTAACTACAACTACTGAAGAAGGAATAACTCTAGAAACAGAATGTGTTGGTAAAGTTTATGCAGAAGAAGATTGTGATAGAAATGATTGGACTATTGAAGGAGAACCAAATACAAATATGGTTATAACAAGACCTTCAACAGTTGAACTTACTTGCGCAACTATAGTAAATCGTATAGAAGATGTAATATCCGCAAGACCAGGTTTCGTCCCAACATCACAAATGAATGAATTAAAAAGCATTATTAAATAAATAAAATAAATAAACAAGGCTATCAATATATGGATATTTTTGATAAAACTTGTTTTTTTTAAAAAAAGTAAAAATAAAATTTGACCTTCCAGTTAACTGTAATGATAATCTCACTCTTGAAAAGGAGGAGATTATTTTGGGTTGTTGTAGTTGTAAATATCTTAATGAAAATAAAAAAATAGAAGGTAGAGTAAATGGTAGTTTATATTATTGCTCTAAATTAAAAACATATGTAAATGGTGCTAGTGGTAGCTGTGATAACTACTGTATAGACCATGGAAGAAAAATATATACACGAGATGAAATATATGATGATGGAAAAAAATATTATAATGATACAACACCAGTAGGTTTTTATTTAGTAGTGTTAATAATATTAATAATACTAGGCTTATTTTTAGGAGTATTTAATTAACAATAATTTAGGAGGTGACTCATGTTATATAGAATAGGAGATTTTTCACAAAAAACAGGAATTCCAGTAAAAACCCTAAGGTATTATGATGAAATAAATCTATTCAAACCATCTTACACCGAACGTTTTTCTGGATATAGATATTATGAAATAAATCAAATAAAAGATATTAAACTAATTTCAAAACTAAAAGGACTTGACCTATCATTAGAAGAAATAAAACAATTTTTAGAAACTAAAGACATTAAAATAATACTTAACAAAAGAAAAACTTTTGAAGAAAAATTAGAAAGGATAGAAGAATTTATGAATGTAAAAGAAGATACACCTGTTTACAATATTGAAGAAGGTGACTATAGAAAATATATTGAAATTAATGGTATAAAACATTCTAGATGTGCACAAGCACTAGCTGTTAAGGATTTAAATGCTAAATATTTTATTGTATATAAAGATGATGAATTCTACACTGATTTCTGTATTTATAAAAAAGATAATTGGCTTACTCTTGATAAAAAGTACTTTTTTGAAGATGGACTAATTGATTTAATAACTAGTTATATAAGCGTAGAAGTAAATTATGTTACAATTTATCTACCAATAGAAGATACAATGTATAAAAAATTAAATGATGAACTTAAAAATAAATTTAAGAATGTAGAAGAAAGCGAATTTATACAAGGAGAATATAAATACAGAAGTTTAAAAATAACACTAGAATAAAATTAGGACTATAAACAGTCCTTTTTTCATATAATTTCTTAGGTGAGTAACTATATGAAAAAACTAGTACTTTTTTTATTGCTTGTAATTGTACCTTTAAAAACTTATGCATTAACTGATACTGCCAAATCAACAATCGTAATGGATATGGATAGTGGAAGAATATTATATGAAAAAAATGCTAACGAGCAAAGATTAATTGCTTCTATAACAAAGATTATGACCGCAACGGTCGCAATAGAAAATGGAGATTTAAATAAAAAAATAACAATAGGAGAAGAAGTACTTAAGATGTATGGCTCAAACATATATGTTGAATTAGGAGAAAAAATGACTCTTAAAAATCTTTTGTATGGATTATTACTTAGAAGTGGAAATGATGCAGCTGTAGTAATCGCAAATAATGTAGCTAAAGATGAAGAAACTTTTGTAGAAATGATGAATAAAAAAGCAAAAGAATTAGGTATGAAAAACACAATATTTAGAAACAGTCATGGTCTAGATGAAGAAACAAAAAACTATTCAAGTGCGAAAGATATGGCAATACTATCAAGCTATGCCAACACATTACCTGCTTATAAAGAAATTTCTAAAACAAAAAAATGGACAGTGCAAAGTGATAAAAAAAGCTATGTATGGAATAATAGAAACAAATTACTTTATTCCTATAAGTATGCAACTGGTGGTAAAACAGGATATACTCCAAAAGCAGGTAGAACCTTAGTAACAACTGCCTCAAAAGATAATTTAAATCTAACCATAGTAACATTAAATGATGCAAATGAATACCAAACACATGAATCATTATATGAATATTGCTTCAACAAGTACAAAAATTTTCTAATAGTAGACAAAGATAATTTCGACATAGATGATAATTTCTATAAAGGAAATTTATATATAAAAAAGTCATTTAGTTATCCTCTTACCAAAGAAGAAGAATCTCTTGTAAATATAGTGATAAAATTAGATAAATTGGATAATTATAAAAATAATGATCAAGTAGGAAGTGTAATAGTAAATTTAAAAGATAAAAAAATATTTGAAACAGAAGTATATGTAAAAAAAGATAAAAATAAAAAAGAAAATCTATTAAAAAGAATAATAAAATTTTTAAAAAAACTATTTAAGTAAGCCTATTTTTAAATAATAAACTGTGTTATAATTCTACTAGGTGATTTAAGTGGAACGATTACAAAAAATAATTTCAAATAGTGGAATTGCATCTAGAAGAAAAGCAGAAGAATTAATTAAAGAGGGCAGAGTAAAAGTAGACGGAGTAGTAGTAACAGAGTTAGGAACTAAGGTAAGTAAAAAAAATATAGTTGAAGTAGACAACGTAAAAATAGGAACTGAAGAAAAAGTTTATTACTTATTAAATAAACCAAGAGGAGTTGTAACTACTACTAGTGATGAACATGGTAGAAAAACAGTTGTTAGCTTAATTGAAACAGATAAAAGAATATATCCAGTTGGAAGATTAGATTATGATACTACCGGACTTATATTATTAACTAATGATGGAGAATTTACTAATAATATTACACATCCTAAAAATAAAATAGACAAAACATATGTTGCGAAAATTAATGGTATACTAACAATCGCAGATATTATGGCATTAAAAAAGGGTGTAATGATAGATAATTTTAAAACATCCCCTGCAAAAGTAAAAGTAAGAAAAATAGATAATAAAAATAAACATTCAATTGTAGAAATAACAATTCATGAGGGAAAAAATCATCAAGTAAAAAGAATGTTTGAATCCCTAGGGTATGAAGTGTTAAAGTTAAAAAGAGAAAGAATTGCATTTTTAACATTAAAGGGATTAACATCAGGAGATTATAGAATGCTTACACCAAAAGAGGTAAACCAACTATACGTATTATCTCAAAATGTAGGTAAATAATATTGGTAAGTATATTTTAATATTTGAATAGAAAAGAATGTTTTCATTAAAAAAAATATAGCACCACGCTATATTTATTCTTCTACACTGATTGCGCCAGTTGGACAACTTTCGCTAGCATCAATAACTTCATCCTTATTAGATTCAGTAACTTCACCCTTAGCGCATGCTAGTCCATCATCTTCAACTTCAAATACATCAGGTACAATTGCGGCACAAGCACCACAGCCAATGCATTGATCTTTATTAACTTTAGCTTTCATTATTTAAACACCTCAAAACAATTATATAATAAAAAAAAGATTAATACAATCAATGAATATAAATATCTTTTATATCTTTAAATTTTTATTAAAGTATGATAAAATGAAACAGAATAGAGGTGTGTATATGAGAAGAAGAACAGATAGGCACATTGAAGAATCAGGATCATCTCCTACAAGATTAAGCAGGATGTCTAAAAACAAATACCTATATGATGATATAAACAATGTAATTGGTTATGAAGAAATAACTGATTTTAATCCAGAAAATGGAATTGATTTATCTAATATAAGAAATACAAATAGTAGAGAAGAATATAAAAAATATAAAGACTATCAAGATATATTTGGTAAAACAGAAGAAAAAAAAGAAGAAGCTGTAGAGGAAGAAGAAAAGAAAATCTATGACATAAATAGTGTGTTAGAAGATGCTAAAAGAAATAGAACTAAATATGATGAGTTAGAAAAGAAAAGAAAATTAAAAGAAAATAAATATGCGACACTAGCAGATACTGCACAATTGAATTTAGAAAATGCTGAATCTCTAGAAAAAGCATCTGGAAATGACATAGATGAAAAAGAACTAACTGATTTGATTAACACAATAACTTCTCATAATTTACTAAAAGATATAAAAGATGCAGAATCATCAAACGATGAAAAAGAAGATGAAGCAGATCTATTATCCGATTTACTCGCAACACATGTTGATTTGAACTTAGAAGAAGGAATAGCTAGTGAATACCTTGCAAAAGAACATGAAGAAAGTGAAAAAGAAGAAAAAGAAATAGATAATTCCTTTTATACAAAATCAATGGATTTATCAGAACAAGACTTTGAATTTAGTGATGAAATAGAAGCAGAAAGAAAAGCCAAAATTAAAGTTATAATAATAATTGTAGTAATACTATTACTTATAGTTATTGGAGTAGTTACATTTTTATTTTTAAAACAAAAAGGGATTATTAAATAACCTAAATTTCAAGTAGAAACTGGAATTTTGAATAAAAAAGTGTAAATTAGTGATAAAATTAAGTTGTCAATTGAGTTAGTTTATCTAACTCAATCATAAACAAGTCTAGGGAAGATTTATAGCCAAGAATCTTCCTTATTTTTGTGTTTATAAGATCATTAGCATTCATAACATAATCATCATCATATTCATTAATGTTACAGCTTTTTGGAAGAAATATTCTAAGTAATTTATTACCATTTTCATTTGAACCTCTTTCGCATGAAGAATATGGGTGTGCAAAATAACATTTTGTTTTAAGATATTTTTCAATATCTTTCCATTTTGAAAATTCAACTCCATTATCGAATGTTATTGATTTAAAAATATCTTTAAGATTATAATCTTTTAATTCAGGATATTTTCTTTTTATATTCTTAACTGCTTTATAAATAGTTAAAGCTTTTCTGTTCTCACATTTAACAGTTATTTGAAATCTAGTTTTTCTTTCAACTAATGTAAAAACTGCTCCAGAATTCTTAATGTTAGTACTACCAACTATAGTATCACCTTCCCAATGACCAAATTCAGACCTATCTTCAGGCTTAAATGGTCTTTCTTCAATGCTTGTACCTTTAGGATCAGTTTTACCCTCTTTTTTATTATTTTTTTCTTTTCTAATCATAGGTAATTCTTTTCTAGAGAAGCCTTCAATTTTACCATCCTTAGCATAATTATAAAATGTAGAAGTACATATGGTTTCCATGTCTTCAATTTCATTAGTTCTATTAAGTTTAAAATCATGAATTATTTCATCTATAGAATTAATATTATAAGGACTCCTAAACTCTTTAATTACTAAATTAATAAAGTCTTTAGCAGATAATCTTTTAGAAGCGTTGCTTTCAATAGATTTTTTAGTTCTTTTATTGTAAGCAGTAGTAGCACTAAATTCAATTCTTTCTCTATATTCATAATCTCTAACAGTAATTAAACCATCTTTAATAATCTCATAAATATTAGATGTAGTAGTACCAATCATTTTAGCTAATTTTCTTTTAAATTCAGTTATTCCTATGTCTTTGACCTTAGAAGACATATAATGATTATATTCAGATTCAATTTTTTGATACATTTTTAAAGATAAATGTTTATTTTTTTCTTTCTTTATATTAGAATAAATATTGTTCAAGTAAATCACTTCTTTCTATATTTTTGTGGTCAACTTAATTATAGACGATTTACTTGAACTTTTTTATGTAAATTTATAAGATTACATCTGTAAACCTCCTTCAAAAATAATTCCAGTTTTATTTTAAAATGAAAGGGATTATTAAATAATTCTTTTTTTCTTTGTATTTTTAAAAATTTATATTATAATACGTTTGTACAAAGAGGTGAACTTATGTCAAAGGTTGTCTTAGTAACAGGTTCTAGTAAAGGACTAGGCAGTGAAATAATAAAAAAATATGCAAAAAATGGTTATAATGTAGTTATAAATTATAACAAGGATAAAATATCCGCAGAGGAATTAAAAGACTTTGTAGAAAAAAATTATAAAGTAGAAGCACTTGTTGTAAAAGCAGATGTTAGTGTAGAAGAAGAAGTAATTAATATGATATCTACTATAATAAAGAAATTTAACCAAATAGATGTAGTAGTAAATAATGCCGCAATAGAGTTATCTACAGAAATAAAAGAAAAGAATGCATCTTCCTTTAGAAAAGTATTAGATACAAATTTAATTGGAACTTTCCTAGTAAGTAAGTATGCATCAGTTGAAATGTTAAAAAGAGAATCTGGTAATATTATTAATATTTCATCTAACAATGGAATAGATGCATTTGATCCTTCCACAATGGAATATGATGCATCTAAAGCTGCAGTAATAAATCTAACTAAAAACCTAGCTAAAGAATTTTCTCCATATATAAATGTAAATTGTGTGGCTCCAGGTTGGATTAAAACAGAAAAGGTTATAAAATTAGATAAAGAATTAAATGGAATGCTTATAAAAGAAGAAAGCAAAAAAATATTACTTAAAAGATTCGCAGAAAAAGAAGAAATCGCAAATGTTGTATATTTCCTATCAAGTAAAGATGCAACTTATATAAATGGAACTATAATAAGAGTGGATGGTGGATATTAATGAATTATGAAATAAATGATGAATTTTTAAATATAGTAAATAAAGTAGATAATAAGATTAAACCAAAATTAGATGAGATAGACACATTATGTGAAAAGAATAGTCTAAAGGTATTAAATGCATTTAGAATAAATCATGTAAGTGAATCAGATTTTAATTCAACTACCGGATATGGTTATAATGATACAGGTCGTGATGCAGTAGAGAGAGTATATAGTTCTGTATTTGGTGCTGAAGATAGTCTTGTTAGAAACCAATTCATCTCTGGAACACATGCCCTAACAGTCGCACTTTTTGGGATATTAAGACCAAATGATATAATGCTATCTGTAAGTGGTAAGCCATATGATACATTAGATGAAGTAATTGGTATAAAAGAAAATGCAAGTTCATTAAAAAGTTTTGGAATAAAGTATGACCAAATAGAGTTAATAAATGATGACTTTGATTATGAAAAAATAAGAGAATATATTAGTAAAACACAAGTAAAAATAGTATATATACAACGTTCAAAAGGCTATTCAACAAGAAAAAGTATATCAGTAGAAAAATTAGAAAAATTAGTAAAACTTATAAGAGAAATAAATAAAGACCAAATAATAATGGTAGATAACTGTTACTGTGAATTTGTAGAAGAAAAAAGTCCAATAGAAGTAGGAGCAGATATAATAATAGGTTCACTAATTAAAAACCTTGGAGCAGGTATAGCATCAAATGGTGCGTACATTTCTGGTAAAAAGAAATATATTGAATTAATAGCGGAAAGATTAACAACACCAGGACAAGGTAAGGAAGTAGGGCCAACGCTAGGAGCAAACAAAGAATTTTTAAAAGGAATGTTTTTTGCACCATCGGTTGTTGCATCAGCTTTAAAAACTGCCATATTTACAAGTGCACTTTTAGAAGAATTAGGATATAGGGTTGAACCTGGTTATAATGATAAAAGAGTAGATATAGTACAAAATATAATATTTAATGATCCAAATAAGTTAATTAAATATGCACAAGGAATACAAGCATATTCACCAATAGATTCAAATGTTTTACCAATACCAAGTGATATGCCAGGATACAATGACCAAATAATAATGGCATCTGGTTCATTTACTCAAGGCTCATCAATAGAATTATCTTGTGATGGACCACTTAGAGCACCTTTTATTGCGTATCAACAAGGCTCACTAACATATCAATATGGACATATTGCGGTTATGCATGCGGCAAGCAGTATCCAAGAATAAATATTACTAAAAAAGTAATATTTTTTTTGTTAATATAATATTATTTATTGTAAAGGAGAGAACTTTTATGATAAATAAACAAAATTTATGGTTTTTGACATTATTTAGTTTGATATTAGTATTAAGTGTATATTATATAACAATGCCAAATGATTTACTGTTAACAAATAATGGTGCGGTAGGCTCTAAGAAAAATGAACAAACAAGCGTGTCAAAAGATACAAATACAGACACAACTAAAAATGAGGATACAAAAAAAGATGATACGAAATCTACAACCACAAAAGATAATAAAGACACAAATACAACCACAAAAGATAATAAAACCGATAATAATACAACAGTTACAATAAAAGAAAGTGAAACACTAGAGGCATTAAGAGTAAGCTTAAATCAAGAACGAGAAGCAGAAAAGACGAAATTACAATCTCTTCTTACTAATAGTTCAGCTACTAGTGAAGAAAAAAATAATGCCTATGAGAAATTACAAGAAATAAATACTGTGACAAGTGAAGAGGCAACTCTAGAAAAGAAATTAAAAGAAAAATATAAAATGTCAGTATTCGTAAAAATAGAAAATAAAGAAATCACAGTGGTAGTTGATAATGATAAACATGATACAACACTTGCGAATAACATAATGAGAAGTGTACAAGAAAATTTTAAAGAAAAAAGATATATAACGGTACAATTTAAATAGCGCAAGCTATTTTTTTGGTTAAACACCCTCAACTAAAATGTACTACAACATAGAATATTATGAGACAAAATATATAAAAGAGAGAGGGTTGAATTTATTAAAGGAATATTAACACTTCGTGAAAGAGAAGTTTTTGAACTTTTGATTCAAAATTACAGTACAAAAGAAATCGCATCGAAATTAAATATTAGTGAAAAGACCGTCAGAAACCATATATCAAATACAATGCAAAAACTTGGTGTAAAGGGAAGGTCAGGAGCAGTAGTAGAATTATTAAGATTAAAGGAACTTTCGTTGTGATGAATAAATGTTAAGTATTTTCATATATATTTTATAGGTGATATAATGCTTAAACAAAAAGCTCTAAGGAAAATGCTTATTACTTCAATAACGGTCGTTATCCTTTTAATGATATATTTAATGCCAACTAATTCTAAAACATCTACAAATATATTAGATGTAGATAAAAAAATAGAATATACACAAAAAGATGTTGGATATATATATTTATTAAATGATAACGACCTATTAATTAGGGTAAATGTTTTATTAGATAGTAAAGAATCCTTAGAAGATAGGGTAACATCAATTATAAATAATTTGTTAAATACAAATGTGGGACCTAAAAACTTAAAATCATTACTTCCTAATAAAACTAAATTAGTTGATATAGATATAGATGATGATTACTTATCAGTTAGCTTTTCAAAGAACATATTAGAAATTGACAAATTGTATCAAGAAAAGTTAATAGAAGAAATTGCTTATTCAATATTTGATCTAAAAGAAATAAAAAAAATAAGCATATATGTAGAAGATGAAAATATAAATAAATATTTTAAAGACATCCCAGAAGTAATAACAAGAGATTTTGGAATAAATAAAAAATATGATATTAAAAGCTTTAAAAACATTCAAAAAGTAGTTGTATATTATATGGAAGAAATAGATAAAAATAAATATTTTGTCCCAGTCACAAACTATATAAATGATGATGAGGAAAAAGTAAAAATAATAATTGAAAACCTATCAAGTAAATATATATATGAGCCCAATTTAATAAGTTTATTAAATAGTAATACAAAATTACTAAATTATGAGATAAATGATGATATAATGACACTAAACTTTAATAATAGTATTTTTATAAGTGATGGAAATGTGCTAGAGGAAGTGGTTTATACAATAAGTAATTCTGTATTTGATAATTATGATATAGACAAAATAATCTTCAATGTAGAGAATAAAACTATCAATGAGATAAAAAGGTAAAAACTTTTAAAAAAAGTAAAAAATGTATTGAATAATAAAAATTAATGGTGTATAATCTAGAATGTATCTTGATTATGTCCTGCTAGCTCAGCTGGATAGAGCAACGCCCTTCTAAGGCGTCGGTCGGGGGTTCGAATCTCTCGCAGGACACCATATGATAATAAAGCGACTTTTAAAGTCGTTTTTATTTTTGTCTAAGCATGCATATAATTAAATGGTGAAGTCCATTGAAAAGAATAAAATTAAAGAAAAACACTAAATTAAAACGTATAAAAATATTTATAATAATTATTATAAGTGCCATCATATTTGCGCTAGTACAAGTAGAATATGTAGCAAAAAAAGTTGAAAAAAAATTATTCATATTCGCAGAAATAGAAGTAAATAAATTATCAAAAGCAATAGTTAATCAAGCAGTAAATGATGTAATAGCTAATAAATTTGCTGATGAAGACTTATTTGAAATAGGAAAAAACTCTAATGATGATATTCAAATAGTAGACTTTAACCCCCAAAAAGTTAATTTAATATTAAACGCTATAAATGAAAATATAAACTCTTATTTTGAAAGGTTAGAAAATGGTGAAAAAGATATATTAGATATAAAAAGAAATACTATAACAAACACCCTAATAAATACTAACAAAAAAGGAGTAGTATTTGAACTACCTATTGGTATGGTAAGCAATAATGCTTTTCTATCAAACCTAGGGCCAAAGATTCCTGTTAGGGTATCACTAAATGGAGAACTAGAGTCATGTATAAAAACAAGAGTAGAGAACTATGGAATAAATAATGCAGTTATAACGGTATATGTTTACATAGAAGTTAGCGAACAAATTCTACTTCCAATAACCAGTAAAAAAATAACAATAAAAAATGAAATTCCAATATCAATAAAAATGATGCAGGGAAACGTTCCTAATTACTATTTCAATGGATTAAATACAACCTCAGATATCAAAACCTTTTCAACAAAATAAAAACTATGTTATAATCAAGAAAAGAAGGTATGAAAATGAAAATATTACATTTAGGAAAAAATAACTATGAAATAGTAAAAAATAATAAAGATTGTATAGATGAGGAAGAATTAAAATCTCTATTTACTGAATATTTTGAAACATTTGACTATGTACTTGGAGATTATTCTTATGGAAGATTAAGATTAAAAGGATTTTATGAATCAAAAAATAAATTAACAAAAAAAATTAATGATATAAAGTATTTAGATGATTATCTAAAAGATTTTTGTGCGTGCCAATGTCCATATTTTTTAATAAAAAAACAAATAAATATTGAAAAAGTACAATAAATATATTAAAATGATACTAGAATATAGGTAGAATAAATAGGAGGAATATATTTTATGGATACAAAAAAAGAAATTATGTCAATTGTACAAGAAGATGGTTCAATTGATGAAGTTGAAGTGCTAGTTTCATTTGAATTTACTGATACTAAAAAAGCATATGTTGTATATACAAAAAACGAAGTAGATGATAGAGGAAATATTACTGTTTATGCATCATCATTAATTGACGGTCCTAATGGAAAAAGATTAGGTGGAGTAGAAACAGATGAAGAGTGGACTAGAATAAAAGAAGTCCTAAGAAAATTAGCAAAAGAAGGACAAGAATAGTTTAGAATGGAGGCACTATTATGAATGAGAGTGGACACATCGTAAAAGGTTTTAATGGTGAAAAAGAAAATACAGAAGGCCAAACTAGATTTACAAAGCCGCCAAAAAAAGCAAAAGTGTCTTCTAGAAGCTTTGCACTTATTAAAAAAGCAGTCTCGAAAATAGGAGAAAGTTTAGCACAAAAAATGAAAGCACAAAAAGTGGAACTTGCTAAACAATATCAAGAGGCACATGAAACAGTTAGAGCAGAAGCACAAAACCAAAATACTAAAAATAGAGATGAATATGATGGAGATAGATTACAAAGACTTACAAATGCATTAGGAAGTATTGGAGTAAAGTTAATCTTATCAGATTATGCAGCATCTAGGTTAAGCGTATATGGTCAACCAAAAGCAATAAAAATGCCAAACTTTTGGAGTAATATAAAGAATGTATTATCAAATGCTCATATGGTAGACAGAGAATATAAAGATATTGGACGTGCATTTAAATATGGTGGAAGTGAAAGAGGAATCGAAGGTTTAGACAGCATGTATAAGATGATGAATGAATCTAAAAATATTCAAAATCCAGTAAAAAGAGAAACACCGGTACAAGAACCAGTCCAACCTAAAGTACTAGAGCAACCAAAATCAGAAATCAATATTGATAATTATCTTAAAAAATTTGCTCCACAACAACCAAGCATTGAAGCTGTAAATAAAAAAGTAGATGCTCGATTAGCAGAAACAGAAGCTGGCATAAATGATAGATTTTCACAAATGATGTCAAATCTTGGAGGAAATGAACATGAACAAGCTGTACAACCAGTTGAAACACCACAAATAGAAAAACCTGTAAACCAAGCATTTATTCCTTCAGAGGCTAAAAAGGAAGAACCAAATAGATCAGAACTTAATGCTAAAGTAGCAAATGTATTTGAGAGTTTACTAGAAAAAAGAGTTAAAGATGAAGCAAAAGCTTCAAATAGTGAACCAGTTACCACTTCAACAACTGCTACAACTAACAAATCAGGAGAAAATTTAGATAGAGAAGCACTAATGCAAGACTTAATAAATAGGTATGGTATAAATCAAAGCGTTGCAACACCACCGGTTACGTCAACACAAGAAGCCGATACAAAGGTTCCAACACAGCCACCGGTATACTATCTCAACTCTACAATAGGTGATGTTTACACCACTGAAACAAAAGATTCAGAAAAAATACCATATAATGTTTCCCCAGAAGAATATTATAGAGAAGAAAACGAAAATTTAAGAAAACAATTAGAAGAAGCAAGAGAAAAATTAAAACAATTGGAAGGCTTACCTCCACCTAATTCAAACGAAGTAGTTGGCTCTCCTAAAAGATAATAACATTTAAGAATTAAGATTGAATTCAACTTAATTCTTTTTTTTCTGTGCAAGCATATACTTAAGTGTGATACTATGAAAAAATATATAGAATACTTTTATGATGTAGAACTACAAAAAATAATTAATGTAGGAGATAATTACTTCTTTAACATTAATGGAATTAATTACTGTTTATATGAAGTAAAAGGGGAGAACAATAGAGTCAATATAGAGACCATATTGAGACTAACTTCATTTATGTACGAATTCCATAATGTCATTCTAACAAAAGATAATCAGATTTTCTGCGTTGTAGAGGGTAAAAAATATTCACTTTTGAAGATAAATTTAAAGTCAAACAGAATAATAAACTTAAATGATCTACTTAGATTTAAAAATTACACAATAAATATGTCTAAAAAAGCATATACACCAAATTGGATAGATTTATGGAGTAGAAAGATTGATTATTTAGAATACTACATTAATAATAAAGATAATTTAAAAAGTGAAATAAAAGGTATATTATACTATTTTATAGGATTAGGAGAAAATGCAATTAAGTATATAAAAGACAGTCTAAAAACAAGTGGATTTAATCAAAACAAAATAGTATTATCTCATTATAGAGTTGATTCTGATAGTACATTATATAGCCTATATAATCCATTTAATTTAATGCTAGACTATTCAGTAAGAGATATCGCAGAATATATAAAATCAATGTTCTATAGTGATAAAATAGACTATATTGAGATAGAAAACTTAGTAAATAAAAATATATTATCAGAAATGGAATATAAATTATTATTTGGAAGACTATTATTTCCTACCTTCTTTTTTGATATGTTTGATAAATATGAAGACAATAAATTGGATAACAAAAAATTAATTTCTATATACAACAAGACAACAGAGTATGAAGTGTTTTTACACAATGTATATTTAATAATAAAAAAAAGGAACAACATTATAAGCGTTCCATGGTTAAATAAATAATTAATCTTCAATTTGAACAACGCTTTTAACCTCCGGTATTTCATTAATAAGCATTGCCTCAATTCCATCTTTTAAAGTAAAGTCAATCATCGCACAATGGCTACAAGCACCAAGCATTTTAATATATACAATTCCATCTTCATATTTAACAAATTCCAAATTACCACCATCCGCAATTAGATATGGTCTAATATCATCAATAATATTTTTAATTTTTTCTTCTGTTTTCAAAATAATCACCAAGAAAATTATACAATGAATTAATTCTATAGTAAAGAAATTTGCTAAAAATTAAATCGTTTGGTATAATACCTATGAAGGTGTATAAAATGAAATATGAAAATGGAAAAATTATAAAAGGATGTGTAACGGGAATTGAAAGCTATGGTATATTCATGAGTTTTGATGAATATTATAGTGGATTAATTCACATATCAGAAATTTCAAATAATTTTGTTAGAAATGTTAATGACTATGTTAATATTGGTGAAACAATAAGAGTAAAAATAATAGATACTGATCATGAAAATTGTCAATTAAAACTAAGTATAAAAGATATAAATTATCGTATAAATAATAAAAGAAGAACAAAAATTGTTGAAACAGGCACTGGATTTTATTGCTTAAAAGAAAATCTAGATAGGTGGATTGAAGAAAAAAAACAAGAAAAATAAAATAAATTAAAAAAATAAGTTGACAAAGCCTTTTGGAAATGTTATAGTTTTATTTGTCAATGCGATGTTAATGGGCGATTAGCTCAGTTGGTTAGAGCACTTGCCTTACAAGCAAGGGGTCATAGGTTCGAGTCCTATATCGCCCACCATTAAGTGCCGAAATAGCTCAATTGGTAGAGCAACTGATTTGTAATCAGTAGGTTACGGGTTCAAGTCCTGTTTTCGGCACCATTTTTGTGGAGAGGTAGCGAAGTGGCTAAACGCGGCAGACTGTAAATCTGTTCCATTTGGTTCGATGGTTCGAATCCATCTCTCTCCACCACGTATTTTGCCTCGTAGCCAAGCGGTAAGGCACGAGACTTTGACTCTCGCATGCGCTAGTTCGAATCTAGCCGAGGCAACCAATTTGTTTTATGTCCCGTTAGCTCAGTAGGTAGAGCATTTGACTTTTAATCAAAGGGTCGTGAGTTCGAATCTCGCACGGGACACCATTTATTTATGCCTGAGTGGCGGAATAGGTAGACGCACAGGACTTAAAATCCTGCGAGCATCAAAACTCGTGTCGGTTCAAGTCCGACCTTAGGCACCATTTTTTTATTGGAGGAATACCCAAGTCCGGTTGAAGGGATCGGTCTTGAAAACCGAGAGGTCGTGCAAGCGGCGCAGGGGTTCGAATCCCTTTTCCTCCGCCAATATATGTTTTAAATTTATCGCGGGATAGAGCAGTCTGGTAGCTCGTTGGGCTCATAACCCAAAGGTCGTAGGTTCAAATCCTTCTCCCGCAACCAATATGGTCTCGTAGTGCAGTGGTTACCACGTCTGCCTGTCACGCAGAAGATCGCGGGTTCAATCCCCGTCGAGACCGCCATTTTTTTTGGCTCTGTAGCTCAGTCGGTAGAGCAAGGGACTGAAAATCCCTGTGTCGGTGGTTCGATTCCACTCGGAGCCACCATTTAAAATTTGTAATGTTTCTTTTGCGCTCATAGCTCAATTGGATAGAGCGTTTGGCTACGGACCAAAAGGTTATGGGTTCGACTCCTATTGGGCGCACCATTTTATTAAGTTCGGGAAGTGGCTCAATTTGGTAGAGCACTTGGTTCGGGACCAAGAGGTTGTGGGTTCAAATCCCATCTTTCCGACCATTTTTTAGGAGGTTTATTTATGAAAGTATCAAGAATGGGTTTAAAAAATATTAAATTAACAGAATTAGATAAAATGTATCCAGGCCAAGATATATTGTTACAAACTGGTCAAATAAAACAATTTGGTAGTGGTTTATATGCTTATGACAATATTGTTTTAAGAGTAGAAGATAATATTGAAAAAATTATAAAAAAACATATGGATAAAATCGATGCCATTGAAGTAGAAATGCCACTTTTACAACAAGAAGAATTATGGCGTTCATCTGGTAGATTTGATAAATATATTAAAGAAGGTGTAATGTTAACAGTAAAAACTGACAAAGGAAATTATTGCCTTGCACCAACAGCTGAAGAAGCTGTAACTAAATTTGCTGAAAATCGTATTGTTTCTTATAAACAATTACCAGTTTCTTTTTATCAAATAGGTAAAAAATTCCGTGATGAAATAAGAAATCGTGGTTATTTATATCGTGGTAAAGAATTTTTAATGTTTGATCTATATTCTTTTGATCAAGACGAAGAAGGCTTAAATAAGACTTATGATCAAGTAAAAAAAGCTTATTTTGATGCTTTTGAAGAATTGAATTTAGATTTAGTTGCCGTTGCTGCTGATAATGGAACTATTGGTGGGACTAGATCTGAAGAAATGATGGTTATATCTGAGTCTGGTGAAGATACAATTCTTTATGATGGTAAAGTTGGATTAAATACTGAAGTATTAGAAAAAGAAAATTATCAAGAATACCTAAAGAA
>OIYS01000092.1_pt1 | contig 62749 bp, 41 predicted proteins | sample 1588271 | NCBI WGS metagenome assembly OIYS01 (sample SAMN03283286) | human gut metagenome | biome: human-associated habitat; material: feces | host: Homo sapiens | place: Peru | collected 2012 | reverse complement strand
TATATAGAAAAATGCTTGAATTCAATACTTAAAGCAATAGACACAGATTGTGAAGTAATTTTAGTAAATGATGAAGACAGTATAAATATGTCAAGAAAATTGGCATCAGAACTAGGAATAGGGGTTGGAATTTCATCAGGTGCAAACTTTTTAGGAAGTGTATTACTTCAAAAAAATATAAAAGAACCAGTAGTAACAGTATTTGCAGATGATAATAAAAAATATCTAAGTACAGATTTAAGCAAACCAATAGATAATAACGAAAAATATATTTCAAACAAAATAAAATTACTGCAATATGAAGTGATATGAGGTGAATAATATGAAAAAAATATTGAAATTATTATCTATTGTAATAATGCTAACAGTTGCAACAATATACACAATGCCAACAAAAGTGATGGCATTTGGACCATCAAGTGACGAAATATATAACGGAATTGATGTGAGTGGATATCAAGGAAATATTGATTTTGTAAAGGTAAAAAAGGATGGGATACAAGTTGTATATATACGTTCGAGTGAAGGTACAAATTACATAGATTCAAAATTTGAACAAAACTATAAAAGAGCAAGAGATGCAGGATTAAAAATTGGATTTTACCATTATGTAACAGCAAGAAGTGTAAAACAAGCAGAAAAAGAAGCACAGTTTTTTGCCTCAGTAATATCAGGAAAAGTAGCAGATTGTAGACTTGCAATGGATTTTGAAAGCTTTGGAAATTTGAATAAAAGAGAGATAAATACAATAGGCTTGGCTTTTATGAAAAAGCTAGAAGAACTGACAAAAAAAGAAGTTGTACTATACAGTAATGCCTATACAGCAAGTCGTATTTGGGAAGGAGAAGTAACAAATTATCCTTTATGGATTGCACAATATGAAGTAAATGAACCTGAGAATAGTGGAACATGGAATAGCTGGGCAGGTTGGCAATATACAGATGTAGGAAGAGTAACTGGAATTTCAAATCATGTTGATAGAGATAAGTTTACAAAGGAAATTTTTATGTCAGAAAGTACAGAAATCCCAGAAACAGAAAAACCGAAACCAGATGATGAAGAAAACAAAACAACTAAGAAAATAAAAATAAAATGGGGAGACACATTATCTCAGCTAGCTATAAAATACAACACAACAGTTGCGGAGCTTGTAAGGTTAAACAATATTCAGAATCCAAACTTGATATATGCAGGAAATTATTTAATAGTTCCTGTTAAAGGAGAAAATACAAGTAACACAACAATTTATACCGTTAAAAGTGGAGATACATTATCTGAAATAGCCCAAATGTTTAATACAACAGTTAGCAAAATTGCACAAGAAAACAATATACAAAATGTAAATTTAATTTACCCACGGCCAAAAGCTAGTTGTAAATAGTAACTGTAAACACGACTGTGGACATAAGTTATACACAGTGAGAAGAGGAGATACATTATGGTCAATTGCAAGAAGATACAACACAACTATAGCAAATATAGTAAGACTAAACCGTATACAAAACGCAAACCTAATATATCCACGGTCAAATATTTAGAATTTAATTCACTAAATTATGTATACCTTCATAAGATGTATTATGATAAATTTGAATTAGGAGGTACTTATGAAGGAAGTATTGAAACTAAAGAATGTAAGCAAAAAGTACCAAGCGAAAAATGGTGAAGTAGAAGCTTTGTCTAATATTTCATTTAGTGTAAATGAGGGAGAATTTGTTAGCATAATTGGACCAAGTGGGTGTGGTAAATCTACATTACTTTCAATAATATCAGGTCTGGAACCTAAAACTTCTGGTGATATACAAATTGATGGTGGGCTTGGCTATATGCTACAAAAGGACAGTCTTTTAGAGTGGAGAAATATTTATGATAATATTACATTTGGCTTAGAAATAAGAAGAAAAAAGACAAAAGAAAATGAAGCTTATGTAATAGAATTACTAAAAAAATATGGGTTATATGAATTTAAAGACAAATACCCAAATCAGTTATCTGGGGGAATGAGGCAAAGAGCAGCGCTGATAAGGACTTTAGCTATCAAGCCTAAAATTTTATTATTAGACGAAGCATTTTCAGCGTTAGACTATCAAACTAGAATTATGGTTACAAATGATATTTTTCAAATATTAAAAAATGAAAATATTACAGCTATTATAGTGACACATGATATATCAGAGGCAATTAGTATGAGTGATAGAATAGTAGTGTTAACCAAAAGGCCAGCAAAAGTAAAAACCATTCATACTATTGATTTTGAAATGGAAAACAGAAATCCAATCAACTGCCGTGAGAGCCCTAAATTTAGTAAGTACTTTGATACTATATGGAAGGAGCTTGATGTGCATGTATGATAAAAATATGTCTGAGGACAGAAAAAAATACCTAAGAAAAATAAGAAAAAACAAAATATCTGTTATTTTAACTCAATTACTTATCCTAATTATATTTATAATAGGGTGGGAATTACTTGCTAATAAAGGAATAATAGATAGTTTTATTACAAGTCAACCTTCAAGAATATTAAATACCTTTTTAAATTTATCAGCTAATGGACTGCTAACACACTTAGGAGTAACACTTACAGAAACACTAATAGGGTTTATTTCAGGAGTTATACTAGGTGTATTTATAGCAATTTTGCTATGGTGGTCTCCATTTTTTTCGAAGGTATCAGAACCATATTTAGTTGTATTAAACAGTTTGCCCAAAGTAGCTTTGCGGACCAGTTATAATCATCTGGGTAGGTGCAGGAATGGGAGCAATTATAACAATGGGCCTTGCCATTTCATTAATTGTAACTATATTAGAAATTCTAAATGGATTTTTAAATACAGACAAAGAATTAATAAAAATGGCACAAACATTTAATGCAAGTAAATTTCAAATATTAACAAAAATAGTAATACCTGCAAACATATCCACATTTTTCAACTCATTAAAGGTAAATATAGGCCTATCTTTAGTAGGTGTAATAACAGGAGAATTCTTGGTATCAAAAGCAGGTTTAGGTTACCTAATTGTATATGGTGGTCAGGTATTTCAACTAGACTTAGTAATGACAGGAGTAATTATTCTTGCAATAGTTGCTGCAATTATTTATGAAGCAATAGTACTTTCAGAAAAAATTGTTATGAAAAAAATGTCTAAAAGAACTTAAAAATAACAGATAAAAATGTTACTTATAGGAGAAAAGTATTATAAGTAATAAGTAAGGTTAAATAACATGCCAAAATACTTGAAATCTCCTTTGGCATGAATAGATTAGAAAGGAATGAAAAAACTTGAAAAAGTATTTGATTATTGTATTAGTTATTATAATAGTAGCAGCAGGAATAGCTACTTATATACTACTTAATAAAAATACAGAAACAGTAGGGTTACAAAAAATTCGTGTAAATGAAGTAACACGTTCTGTATTTTATGCTCCACAATATGTGGCAATTTCAAAAGGTTATTTTGCAGAGGAAGGTTTAGAGATAGAATTAACAACAGGTCAAGGAGCTGATAAAGTAATGACCGCAGTTTTGGCAAACCAAAGTGACATAGGCTTTGCGGGACCAGAAGCTTCAATATATGTATATAATGAAGGAAAAGAAGATTATACACAAGTATTTGCACAAATGACTCAAAAGGATGGATCATTTTTAGTTAGCAAAGAAAAAACAGATAATTTTAGTTGGCAAGATTTAAAAGGAAAAACTGTTATTCCTGGTAGAAAAGGTGGAGTACCATACATGACTTTTGAATATGTGCTTAAACAAAATGGTCTAGATCCTAAAAAGGATTTAATATTAGATGACAGTATTAAATTCGACTTAATGGCAGGAGCTTTTGCTGGTGGAAATGCTGAATATGTAACATTATTTGAACCAACTGCTTCAGCAACAGAGAAAGCAGGTAAAGGATATATTGTTGCATCTGTTGGAGAAGCATCAGGAGAAATACCATATACAGCATATTTTGCTAAGAAAAGTTATATTGAAAAAAATCCTAATATAATTCAAGGATTTACAAATGCAATATACAAAGGAGAACAATGGGTAAAATCACATAGTGCTAAAGAGATAGCAGAAGCAATAGTGGACTTTTTTCCAGATACTGATTTGAGTATGTTAGAAGCAGCATTGCAAAGTTATATAGATATTGATGCTTGGAGAGATAATCCAGTATTAAAGCAAGAATCGTTTGCGCTACTTCAAAAGGTTATGAAAGAAGCGAGAGAACTTGAAAAAGAAGCTGACTACGGAAAAGTAGTAAACAACAGCTTTGCAGAAAAAGCTATTCAAAAGTTAGGTAAATAAATTTAAGGCGGAGAATAAAAACTCCGTCTTTTATTGTGTGCATTTTATAATTTATGATATAATAAAAAGCAAGGAGGAATACAAATGTTAAATAATATTGAAGTTTTATACCATAGTAGTATAAGAATAAACAAAGAAAAAATAATTTATATAGATCCATTTAAAATAGACAGAAATTATAATGATGCAGACATTATTTTTATAACACATGATCATTATGATCACTATTCAGAAGAAGATATTGATAAAGTTATAAATGAAAGTACTGTTATTGTAATACCTGAAGAGTTATTAACAAAAGTGTTAAAAAAGGGAATAAATAAAGATGCAATTGTTACTGTGGAGCCAAATAAAAAATATATGGTGCAAGGAATTAAATTTGAAACAGTACCAGCATATAACACAAACAAAACATTTCATCCAAAAGAGAATGATTGGGTTGGTTATGTTATTGAATTAAATGACATTAGATATTACATTGCAGGTGATACTGATATAACAGAAGAAAATAAAAAAGTAAAATGTGATGTGGCTTTTGTGCCAGTGGGTGGAACGTATACAATGGATTTTAAAGAAGCGGCACAATTAGTAAATGAAATACAACCCAAAGTAGCTGTTCCAATTCATTATGGTAGTATAGTTGGAACAAAGCAAGACGCTGAAGAGTTCATAAAGCTGTTACATACAAATGTAAAAGGTGTAATCCTAATGAAATAATTGAATACACATTCTTTATTTGCCAAAATTATGTAAATGTGTTAAAATATAAATGTATTTTAAATTTGAAGGGAGAATAAACAATGCAACAAGTTATAGACATCTTGGGAAAGGCAGGAATTGCAGCGCTTATATTTACATTACTATATGTATCCATTCTTTTTTTGCCGAATGGGCAAAAAATTGTGGATACCATAAACGCAAAATTCTTCCATAGGTATGCGGTAATTACGCGTACCATAATGATTTTTAGCTGTATTGGAATTATATATGTGGCTTTTAAAAACATATAGATTCCAAAAAAGCAGGAAAACTGCATCAGAAATGGTGCAGTTTTTTGTACATTTTAAATAAAATAAAAATGTTGACAAAGAAAGTTACACAATATAAAATATAAACAAATATAAAAGTTTAAATAGCTAGAAAGTGAGATTGAATTTTATGAGTGGAAATAGAGTTGAAAACCTAGCATGGCTTATATTTACAATTGTTGGAACAGTATTTGTGGCAATTGGCATTATATTGTTTGGAAGTGTTTTTAATTATACTAATAAAATAGAAACAACAGGAATTATTACTGAAATATGGTCATCTAGAGATTCTGACAACAATAGAAATCATAAAGTATATGTTTCATATGTTGCTGAAGGAAATGAATATGAATCGACATTAAATGGATATTCTTCTAGCTTTTATGAAGGGAAAGAAATAGAAATATATTATGATAAAGATAATCCAAATAAAATAGGTATGAAATCCTTAGATTTATTGTTTTTATTATTTCCAGGACTTGGACTAATTTCTCTAATAATAGGTGTAACAGGAATATCATCAAAAGCTAGGGGTAAAAAATCAGAAAAAAGATTAAAAGAAAATGGAGAACTAATATATGCAGACTATGTTGAAACAATAATAAATATCTCATATAGTGTAAATGGAAGACATCCATATAAAATTATTTGTGAATGGACTAATCCATTAGATGGCGAAGAATATACGTTTAAAAGTAAAAATATTTGGTCAAATCCAGAAGACATAATAGAGGAAAGAAATATAAAACAATTTCCAGTATATATTGATAAAAACAATAAAAAGAAATATTTTGTTGATATAGATATTTTGACAGAGTTAAGTTAAAAGGTAATTCTACTAAAATTTTTAAATAGGAAAGTAGGGAAAATAATGGAATTAAAGATTATGTATTTTGTACATGGAACGACAACCGATAATGCTTCTGGAAAATGTAGTGGATGGAAGCAAGTAGAATTGAATGAATTAGGAAGAGAAAGAGCAATAAAATTAGGAGAGTTACAAAAAGATAAAAATTTTGATGTGATATTTACATCAGATCTAGTAAGAGCAATTGATTCAGCAAAACTTGCATTTCCAAATGTAAAACACATTCAAGATAAAAGATTAAGAGAATGCAACTATGGAGATTTAGATGGTAAAGATAAGTCTTTAGTTGTTTATGAAGAACATATAGACGAACCATTTCCAAATGGAGAATCTCTTAGAGACGTGGAAAAAAGAATTAATGATTTTATAGAATTTTTAAGAACAAATTATCAAGGTAAAAAGATAGGGATAATAGCTCATAGAGCACCGCAATTAGCGTTTGAAGTCTTAACAAAAAATATATCATGGGAAGAAGCAAACAAAAATGATTGGAGAAAAACTAAATCATGGCAACCTGGCTGGGAATATGTAATAAAATATACAAGTTAAAAAATACTGCATCAGAAATGGTGCAGTATTTTTGTAAGTAAAGGAAATATATACGTACTTTTAAACATCTCTCCAAACCCTTCCTTCCCATACATTTAGTGGCAAAAACGCCAAAAATTGACAAAAAAGATAAGAAAATGTAAAAAAACGGCTCAAGACTTGAATTTCCGTAAATACTCAGGAACTTGAAAACCTCTCCACTCCAACAATTGCCATTTACAATATATATAAATATAAGTAAAATATAAGTATATATAACCTAAAATAAAGAAGTACGTAAGAGGAGCAAAAAAACTATGGGAGAAAAAATTAGTAAAATAATGCTAAAAAGAACAAGCCAAATTATTGCACTAATAGTGTTAATAATAACAGCAATTGGAGCGATAGCGGTAAGTAGAAATAAAATAAAAAACATTACTAATTTGGATAGTGAAACAGCAAGGGCAATGACATATGGAGAGGTACAATCAGGAGACGAAAAAACAGAAACACCATATGTAGAATTTAATAGCTATTTCCTAAGAGATTTGAATAATGATGGAATAGCAGAAAAAATAAAAGGAACATGTAAAGAGGTAAACCAAACAGATACTCTATACATGGATATTAACGTGCTTACAAATGGTTATTTAGAAAACGGAAAAATAGAAATACAAGGGGAAAACTTTAACTTACAAACAACAATAGTAAAAGATGCAGTAGTAGCAAAAAATAATATATCAGAAAATACAAAGAAAATAGAATTAAACAAAATAAATAACGGAACACAAAAGTTATTAATGGGAAAAATAAAAGCAAATATTGGTAAAAACATAAACAATTACAGTAGTAACAATAACAAAATAATATTAACAGGAACACATGTGGCAGAGAATGGAACAAGAACAGAGATAATAAAAGAAATAGTATTATCAACAGATTGGTATGGAAAAGTAGAAAATGAAATATACCCATCAAATACATCATATGATATTGAAAAAGTATTAGACAAAGAAAATGGAAAAATAAACTTGGAATTTGCAATATCAAGTTATGAAACATTAAGTCAACTATTATTAAAATCAAATACAGTTGAAGGAACAATACCAGAATTAAATGGATATAAACCAATAGAAGTAAAAATAACAGGAGAAGATATAGAATATACATATGATGAAACAACAGGAAAATTTAAAGCAACAAGAAATGCAGAATTAAACACAAATACAGGGGAGCTAACAAAAGAAGCATATAATACAACATATTATGCAAATAAAGGAAATAGATACAACATAAAATTGGTATACCCATATGAAGCATATGAAACATTGGAATCAGATACAATATCATTAAATATACCAATAAGCTCAGTATATGAAGGATATAACAACCCAAATACAGAATTTGAGAATCCAATAAAATCAAATGTAGCAACATATACATATACATTTATATGGAAAGAAGAAGGAGCTAGATACACAGTTGATATAGGAACATATAGAGCATTAGATTACCAATATGTAGTATCAAAAAAAGAACCATTGAAAATCTATAATGGTGAAACAAATAGTGAAATAGAGGATAAATATCAAACAAGATGGTATTTTAATGCCAAAGAATCACAAAAGATACAATTAAAAGAGCCAACAACAAATTATGGAGATAAATTCTTAACAACAGAAAATAAATATATAAATATGACACCATATACAAAATATATAGGAATATATTTCTATGGAGCTACAAACTTAATAAAAAAAGATGGATATATTAACCTATACAATGATGAAACAAATGAACTAATACATACATTTACAAAAGAAGAACTAGAAAAATACACAAGAACAAATCCATATATGTATGAGCAAGGAGTAAAACATATACGCCTAGAAACATCTGAAGTGAATGATGAATCAACGACTGTATGTAATATAAAACAAATAGATGATGAAGCATTAACAAATGCATATACAAAAACTGAATTTGATAAATTACAATATATATATACATATTTACAAGTAAATACTATGCAAACAAATGGAACATGGAGCCAAAGTGGAAGCGATACATCTAGAGCCGAATATGAAGAACCAGTATCAAAAACATCATTATCAATTAGTAGAACTAAGTTTTCGACACAAGAAACAGAAAAAAATTTAGGAATAAAAATAGATACAGAAGCTAATTATTTTAACATAGAAAAATGGCAAGATGGAGTATTTTTAGTAAAATTACCAACAGAAATATTAGATGTTGAAATAAATAGTGTGAAGATTTCAAATAACAATGTAAAAGTATTAGGTTATGAAGTATTAGAAAAAGATGGATCAAAATTCATAAAAATATTAACACAAAATGATACACCATTAACCTATACAATAACAATAGATACAAATATAACAGCAGATCCAAGGATAGCTACAACTACTAAATCAATAGAACTATATGCATATAACAAAGAAGCAAATAACTATTTAGAAAAAGCAGTAGATAAATATGATGTAAATGATAATGGCAATACAAGTGAAAATGTAAACTATATTTCTGAAAAGATAGATTTAATTTCGCCAACATCATTATTAACAAATGAGAAAATGAGTAATTATGATAATAAAAATAGTTTCATAATCTCGCCACAAGTAGCAGAAATAGATATAGATGAAACGAGAAATGCAACTGTAGAAGTAAGCATAACAAATAATTATTCTAGAACAATAAGCGATATATTAATTGTAGGAAAAATACCTTTTAAAGGAAATAAATATCAATTACAAAATACAGCAGATCTAGGAAGTACAATAACAACAAACATAACAGGTCCAATAGCACTACCGACAGAATTACAAGGAATAGCAACAGTATATTATAGTGAAAATGAAACAATAACAAAAGATACAACAGACAGTGGTAATAATTTCAAAAAAGAATCACAGGTAACAGACTGGAGCAAAATAAAGACATACGTAATAGATTTAGGAGAACATAAATTAGCAGTAAATAAAGAATATAAATTTACATATAAAATAAAATTACCAACAGTATTAAATTACAATGAAGTAACATATAGTACACATGCTGTATACTTTGCATTAGACACAGAAAACGGAAAGTTATATACACAAACAGAAGCAGGAAAAGTAGGAATAAGAATAGCAAGAAAGTTTGATATAAATATAACAAAAACAAAATTAGGTAAAGATATAGCAGTACAAGGAGCAACATTTAATATAGTAGAAGAAGGACAAGAGATAGGAAAAGTAGCAGTAACAAATTATGAGGGAAAAGTAGTAGTACAAAATTTATATGCAGATAAAATGTATATATTAAAAGAAATATTGCCAGCAAGAGGCTATTCATCAAGTAATACAGAAGTAAAATTTAGAACATATGTAGAAAACAATGAACTAAAATATGAGATAGTATCAGGAAAAGTAAAAACAGATAGTGTAACACAAGCAGAAGGAAATACTAAAGCACATATAGACTTTGGTTTTGAAAACGTGCCAAAATACAAGTTGGTATTAAACAAAAAGGATACAGAAGGAAATAACCTAAAAAGCATAAAATTCAACATAAAAGGAAATAACTCTGACAAAAATATATATACAAGCAAAGACGGAATAGCAACAATACAAGACTTAGAGGCAGGAGTAGAATATACATTAACAGAAGTAAGAGCAACAGGATATTATATTTTACAGGAAACAATAAAGTTTAAATTAAATAACGATAATGGAACATTAAGCTTTACAGTAATAAGTGGAAGCTTTAATAGTAATGCACAAATAACAGAAAGTACAGAAGTAAGTGGAAAACAAGCTGAGGACCAAGTAGAAGTAAACTTAGTAAATGAAAAAATACCAACATATAATCTAGAATTAACCAAGTATGAAAAAGACCAAGAAAAAACATTAGAGGGAGCACAATTTAAAATAGAAGGTGATGGACTAAAAGAAGGTGGAGAATATATAACAACAGATGAAAAAGGTGTATTAACAATAGAAGGATTATATCAATATGTAGAAGGAAAATACATAACAGGAGAATACACAATAACAGAACTAACACCGCCAGAAGGATATAAACTAACAGAAGAACCAATAAAAGTAAGATACAATAATGGAACATTAGAAATAATAAGTGGAACAATAAAAGGAGAAGCAACAGTAGAAAATGGAATAGCAAAAATAGAAATAGAGAATGAGCCACTATTTGTATTAACGAAAATAAATGAAACAACAAAAGAACCAATACAAGGGGTAAAATTTGCAATATATGAAATAGATGAAAGTAGAAATATAGTAGATTTTGCAAAAGATATAAATGGAAATTATGTTGGAGAAGAAGAAACAATAAATGGAAAAACATATAAAGTATTAACAACAAATAAAAAAGGAATAATAACAGTAGGCCTAAAAGAAGGATTATATAAGGCAGTAGAAGTTGAAGCACCAAAAAGCTTTGAATTTAATGAAAACGTAGAAGCAAGAACAAGTTATTTTGGAATAGGCAAAAATATATCAGCAGTAAAAGGTATAAAATCACTATGGGAAAACAATGAAAAATCATACTATTATAGAGATGTAACAATAGCAAATAAAGATATAGTTGCTGTTGGAGATAATGGAAAAGTAGTGAAGTATGATTTAGAAGGAAATGTAGTATGGGAAAATAGTGAAAAAACATATAAATATTATAAAGTAGTTACGGTAGATAATGGAATAATTGCTATAGCATCTGGAGGACAGGTCGTTAAATATAATTTAGAAGGAAATGTGGTATGGGAAAATACTGAAAAATCATATTTATATTATGGAGTAACTGCAGTAGATGATGGGATACTTGCGGTAGGATATTCGGGAAAAGTAGTGAAATATGATTCGAATGGAAATATAGAATGGGAAAATACTGAAAAATCATATAGCTATATTGCAGCAGTGACATTAGAAGATGGAATAATTGCGATTAGTGAAAATGGTTTAGCAGTAGAATATGATTTTGACGGAAAATGCTTATTTGATAAATCAATTGGAATAACTAATTTGTCTGATGCTGTAGTAACAGAAGATGGTATAGTGGTTGTAGAATATGGTGGTTTTGATTGGAATGGCAATATTGCAAAAATTGATTTTGCAGGAAATCAAATATGGGAAACAAGTGGAGAGAAAACAGGCCAAAGCATAATTAATCGCTACACAGCAGTAACTGCAATTAATGATGCAATAATAGCTGTAACAGATAAAGGACAAGTTGTAAAAATCGGCGAGGCTGAAACAGCACCAGAAATAGCTCAAAGCCAAGAAATAACAGTACAAAATATAGGAAAAGCGCTAAAGATAAAAACAGAAGTAGAACAATATCAAAAAAATGGAGTAATAATAACAGGAGGAACAATAACAGGGCAAGACGAAGAGTATGTAGAACAAGTAGAATACAAAAAAGACAGTACAAAAGAAATAAAAGCAGTACCAGACACAGGATACAGAGTAGAAAAAATAACAGTAAATGGAGAACAAATAGAATTTACTCCAAATGAAGATGAAAGTGTAACTCTAAGTAAATTTATACAAGTAATAGAAGACAAAAATATAGTAGTAAAATTCAGTGATACAATAGGACAAGTAAAAGTAAATCACTATATAAAAGGAACTACAACAAAAGTGCTAGATGACGTAATAGACACAAGAAGTAAAACATTGACAGGTGAAATTGGAGATACATATACAACAGAGCCACTAATTGGATTAAAAGAATATGAACTAGAAAAAGATAGTAATGGAGAATATGTAATACCAGAAAATGCAAGTGGAACATATACATCAGAAGCACAAGAAGTAAATTACTATTATGAATTAAAAGATTTAACACTAACAGTACATCACTATTTAGTAAATACAGAAACAAAACTAGCAGAAGATGAGCAAAAAACAGGAAAAATACATAGTGAGTACACAACAGAAAAATCAAGTACAATAGATTATACAAAATATGAGTTAGTAGAAGAGCCAGAAAATAAAGAAGGAACATTAGAACAAGATACAGAGGTAATATATTACTATAGACTAAAAGAAGGAAAAGTAATAGTACACCACTATATCCAAGGGACAACAACACAAGTACCATCAAAAGATGGAAGCACAGTAGTAGATGAAACAATAATAGGCAAAGTGGATGAAACATATACAACAAAGGCATCAGAAGATATTGCAACAAATTATGAATATGTATCAAAAACAACAAATTCAACAGGAGCAATAACAGCAGAAACAATAGAGGTAACCTACTACTATAAAATGAAAGAAGGAACAATAGAAGAAAATAACATAACAAAAGAGGGAACAACACTAGTACAAAATGTAGAAGAGGTAATAACATATAACATAAGCTATACAACTAAAATAACAAACTACAAAGGAAGAGTACAGGTAATAGTAACAGATAAATTACCGCAAGCAATAGATGAAACAAAATCAAATATAGCTGGTGGGGAATATGACAGTACAAATAAAACAATAACTTGGAAACAATATATTCCAGATGTAGATACATTGAATGGAGAAGCAAAGGTAATAACAATTAATGAACAAATTAGTTTGGTATACGATTCAGTAGAATTAAGAACAAAAATAACCAACAAAGTAGAAGGAAGCATCAAGCTATTAGACACAAACCAAGAAGAAACAAATACAGATGAACAAGAAACTATAATAAATGGTTATGAAACAATAACTATAACAAAGGTATGGTCTGATAACAACAATGCAAATGGCAAACGCCCAGAAAGTATTAAGTTACAAGTAAAAAACGGTCAAACAGTAGTAAAAGAGCAAGTAGTAACAGAAGCAGAAAACTGGAAATACACATTTACAGATTTACCAAAATATAATTCACAAGGAAATAAAATTGTGTATACAGTAGATGAAGCAGAAGTAAATACAGATGACTTAAAATTCTATACAAAAGCAATAACTGGAGCCACAATAACAAATACATTCACAGTGCCAGATAAGAAAGGAAAAATAACAGTAAACAAAGTATGGGATGATAACGAAAATGCAAATGGTAAACGCCCAGAAGGCATTAAGTTACAAATAAAAAATGGACAGACAGTGGTAAAAGAGCAAGTTGTAACCGAAGCAGAAGAATGGAAGTATATATTTACAGACTTACCAATATATGATGGACAAGGAAATAGAATTGCATATACGGTAGATGAAGCAGAAGTAAATACAGATGACTTAAAATTCTATACAAAAGCAATATCTGGAGCCACAATAACAAATACATTTGTAGTACCAGAAGAAAAAACAGAATTAACAGTAAACAAAGTATGGGATGATAACGAAAATGCAAATGGAAAACGTCCAGAAAGTATTAAGTTACAAGTAAAAAACGGTCAAACAGTAGTAAAAGAGCAAGTAGTAACAGAAGCAGAAAACTGGAAATACACATTTACAGACTTACAAAAATACAATGCACAAGGAAATGAAATTGTGTATACAGTAGATGAAGCAGAAGTGAATGCAGATGATTTGATGTTCTATACAAAAGCAATGAACGGAACGACGATAACAAACACATTTAGTGTACCAGACAATAAGATATCAATAACAGTAAATAAAATGTGGAATGATGAAAACAATATGTATGGAAAAAGACCAGAATCAATAAAGTTACAAATAAAAGAAGGAAACAGAGTAGTACAAGAAGCAACAGTAACTGAAAATGATGAATGGAGATATACATTTACAGACTTAGCAAAATATGATGAGCAAGGAAATGAAATAAGTTACATAGTGGATGAACAAGAGATAAATACAGATGATTTAAAATTCTATACAAAAACAATAGAAGGAACAACAATAACAAATACATTTAAAGTACCAGATGAGAAGGTAAATGTAACAGTAAACAAAGTATGGAATGATAATAATAATGCAAATGGCAAACGACCAGAAAAAACTAAACTACTAGTAAAAAACGGAAATCAAGTAGTAGCAGAACAAGTTGTAACCGAAGCAGAGAACTGGAAATACACATTTACAGACTTACCAAAATACAATGCACAAGGAAATGAAATCGTATATACAGTAGAAGAAGCAGAAGTAAACAGTAATGATTTAGCAAGATATAAAGGAGAGATAAGTAAAGTAATTGAAAACGAAGTAATAGTAGTAAATACATATAACTATGGTAATATCTTAATAAGATATGTAGACAGAGATACAGGAGAAGAATTAGGAAGAGACGAAATAGAAGGTAAAATAGGAGATGGCTATGTAACAGATGCAAAAGAAATAAAAGGCTATAAGAATATATCTAAAACAGAAAATTCAAAAGGCGTAATAAATGAAGGAACAACAGAAGTAATATACTATTATGAAAAGATAAAAGAAGAACCAAAGCCAGTAAATCCAATATTACCAACAACAGGAGACACCTTTATATCAGAAATAATTATACTAATAACATCTGCAACAGCATATTTAGTAGTACTAGCATTAAAACACAAAAGATGTAAATAACAAAATAAGAAGAAAGTGATTCATAATTGAGTCACTTTCTTTTTAGATATTATTCTTTTAACAAGTTTCTAATTAATTCATACAAATAAGGTTTAAATTCTTCAATTGGGAGAGGTTCGTTATATAAAATAGAATTAAAACAAGTTGAACTAACTAACTCTATAATCATATATAATGTTACTTCAGGATTTTTTAGCTTGATATTATGTTCTTTAACCCCATTTAAAAATAAATAAACAAGACCTTCCTCAGAATTCTTATTTTTTTCATATAAATTTAATACAGTCTGGCTATAAACTCCCCATGATAAATTTTTAGATATGAATTTCAAAAGCAAAGGAGTTTTGGCAAGTTTATCAATAATGTAATTTATAACAAAAATCATTTGATCAGCAAAATTTTCTATATAAGTGCTTTTTACAGCGTTTGTTGCCTCAGAAAATAATGACATAGACTTTCTTGCAATTAAAACATCTCTTAATTCATATTTATCTTTAAAATATAAATAAAAAGTACCTTTTGCGACATCTGCATTATCAACAATGTCTTGAATAGAAGTATCTTTAAATCCTTTTTCAGTAAAAAGTTTGAATCCTACGTTTAATAATCTTTCTTCTTTATCATTTTTTTCTTTCATAATCTTGCCTCCAATACAATATAATTATTACATAAAAATGACGTATAGTCAATAGAAATAAATAAAAAAGTAATAGCAAATTGTTCTTTGAAACCAACAGATAATGATGAAAAATCACAACAAATATCAATTTGTTAAAAATTTTTTATAAAAACTATTGACTAACGGTCATAAAAGTAGTATATTATGAAAAGTGACTAATGGTCATAAAAATAAGGAGGCAGAAAAATGGAAAAGTTTGGACAGTTTATATGTAAACACAAAGTTGCTATTCTAATAATATCTTTGTTACTTTTAATTCCATCAATTATTGGATATAAAGCAACAAGAGTTAACTATGATATACTAGTATATTTGCCAGACAACATTGAAACAATAAAAGGCGAAAATATATTAGCAGATGACTTTAACATGGGAGCGTTTTCAGTAGTAATACTAGAAAATATGCAATCAAAAGATATTATAGAATTAGAAAAACAATTTAGAGAAGTAGGCAATGTAGAAAAAGTAGTTGGACTAACAGACATTATAGGAACCGACGTACCGCTAGAAATGTTACCTGATGAAATTAAAGACAAATTATATAAAGATAACACAACACCAGTATTAGTAACATTTAAAGATGGAATTTCAGAAGATACAACAATGGAAACAGTTGAAAAACTTAGAGAAATATCAAATGAAAATTGCAAAATAAGTGGTATGACTGCAACAGTACTAGACACTAGAAATTTATCAGACTCAGAAGTAATAATATATGTAATGATTGCAGTAGCTTTATGTCTAATAATATTGCAATTAGCATTAGATTCATATTTAGCACCAGTACTAATGCTATTAAACATAGGAATGGCAGTATTATACAACATGGGCACAAATGCATTTTTAGGTCAAACATCATATATAACAAAAGCAATAAGTGCTGTATTGCAACTTGGTGTAACAATGGATTTTGCAATATTCTTATACCACAGTTATAAAGCAGAAAAAGAAAAAGCTTCAAATAATGATGAAGCAATGGCAACTGCAATAGCAAAAACATTAGTATCGGTACTAGGAAGTTCATTAACAACAATAGCTGGGTTCTTAGCATTATGCAGTATGAACTTAACATTAGGAAAAGATATAGGCTTAGTAATGGCAAAAGGTGTTTTAATTGGGGTAATAACAGCAGTTACAACATTGCCAGCAATGTTACTTGTATTTGATAAATGGGTAGAGAAAACAAAACACAAAGAAATATTACCAAGATTTGAAAAAGTTAAAAACTTCAATTTAAAACATTACAAAGCAATTTTAGTTGCATTTATAGTAATTTTACCATTTGCTGTATATGGATATACACATACAGAAAGTTACTATAACCTAAGCAAATCTTTACCAGATACTTTAAACAGTATACAAGCAAACAATGAGTTAAAAGATAAATTTGATATGGTTTCGACAGAATTATTACTAGTAGATAAAAACATGCCAGATTATAAATTAAATGAAATGTTAGATAAAATAGAAAGTTTAGATGGAATTGAATGGACATTAAGTTATTCTAAAATTTCAAAAGAAGTAAACATACCAAAAGAAATGCTACCAGAAGATATAAGATCAATATTTGAAAGTGATAAGTATCAAATGGTAATTATAAACTCAAAATATGAAATTGCAACAAATGAATTAAACAGCCAAATAGAAGAAGTAAATAAAATAATAAAAGAATATGACGATACAGCAATACTTGCTGGAGAGGGACCATTAATGAAGGACTTGGTTGAAATAAGTGATCATGATTTCAACAGTGTAAATACAGTTTCAATCGCAATTATACTTGTAATAATGGTATTTGTTTTAAAATCAGTAAGTTTACCAATAATATTAATTGCTGCAATAGAGTTTGCAATATTTATCAATATGGGAATACCTGCATATACAGGAACAGTAATACCATTTATAGCATCAATAGTAATTGGTACAATTCAATTAGGTGCAACAATAGATTATGCAATTTTAATTACAACAAAATATAAAACAGCAAGAATAGAAGGAAAAGACAAACATCAAGCTATAGATGAAGCTTTAGGAACATCAATTCAATCAATAATTGTTAGTGCATTATGTTTCTTTGGAGCAACATTTGGAGTTGGAATGTATTCAAAAATTGAAATGATTGGTTCTTTATGTAGCTTAATGGCAAGAGGCGCAATTATTAGTATGATTACTGTATTAACAGTTTTACCAGCATTCTTAATTGTATTTGACAAAATAATTTGTAAAACAACTGCCAATATGCGCAAACTAAGCAATTAGTTTTTTAGTTTTAGTTTTGCTTTGAAAGGTAGTAATATTCTAAAATAAAAAAGGAGAGGATAAAAAATGAAAAGTAAAAAAATAATTGGAAGCATATTATTATGTACAATGCTAGGTTATGCAACTCCAGTATTTGCTGTAACAAAAGAAGAAACAGTATATTCAAAACTTAACAATAGTGGAACACAATATGAAACAATAGTAAATGAACATATAAAAAATGATGAATTATTAAAAACAATAGATGACATATCAAACTTATTAGACATAACAAACGTAGGTGGAAACGAAACATATGAGCAAAAAGAAAACAAAATAATATGGAATGCTGATGAAAAAGATATATATTATCAAGGAAAAACAGAAAAGAAATTACCGATTGAAACATCTATTAAATATGAATTGGACGGAAAAGAAATGTCAGCAGAAGAAATAGTTGGCAAAAAAGGAAAAGTGAAAATTACAATAACATATAAAAACAATGAAGCTCACAATGTAAATATAAATGGAACAACTGAAAAAATGTATACACCATTTATAGTAATAACAGGAACAACACTTGATACTAAAACAAACAAAAATATTAAATTAACTCAAGGAAAAGTAGTTGAAAAAGGAGAAAAAACTATACTACTTGGAGTTGCATTCCCAGGATTAAAAGAAAGCTTAAAAACAAATGAAATTGATATACCAAACAAAGTAGAAATATCAATGGAAACAGAAAAATTTGAACTAGAGAATATGATTACATATATAACACCAAGAGTATTAGAAGAAAATGAATCAAAAATAGCAGATAAACTAAATGAGTTGTATTCATCAATGAATGATATGAAATCAGCTAGTGAAAAGCTTGCAAAAGGAGCAAATACATTACAAGAAGGAACAAGTCAATATGCAGAAAAATCTCAAGAATTTACAGACTATATGAATGAATTAACACAAGGAACACAAGACACAAGTGAAGGAGCAAGCAAAGTGGCTGATGGTGTAAATTCATTAGCAACAAAATCAAGTGCTTTAATTCCAGGAGTAAGTAAGTTATCAAATGGTGCAAAAACTTTAAAAGAAAAAGTGGAATATATGGCAGAATCAAGCCAAGCATTAGCAGCTGGAGCGACATCAATAAACATAGGAATTACAAATACAAGTAAGGCGATAGATGCAATGAATGCCAGATTATCAACTATTGATGTAAAAACCAAAACAGCAGAGTTAACAAAACTTGTAGACGCAGATAAAAAATTAAAAGCAAACTTAGAAACTATGCAAACTGTATTAACAGCTCAAAAAAACAGTGCAACAGATGAACAATTAAGAGTAACATTAACACAACAAATAGAAATGAATGAAAAAACTATTAAATTATTAGAACAAAATATATCAGCAAATGAACAATCAATAGAATTATTAAAATCAGTAGGTACAGCTCAAACAACAGTGGCATCTATTAAAGAAGGATTAGACGGAAAAGGAACTAAAGAAGAACCTGGATTAAAAGCAGGAGCAAATTCTTTAGATAAAAACTTAACAGCATTAGCTAAAGGCTTAGATGCAATGAATACAAAATCAGATGAATTAGTTGCAGGAACAAGTGAATTATCAACAAAATCAGCAGCATTAATTGAAGGAATAAGTACATTAAAAACAGGTGCAAATAAACTAAATGCAGGCACAGTAGCTCTTAATGCAAGTGCAAAAGAATTATACTCAGCAAGTGAACAATTAACTAAAAAATCAGGGGATATAGCTGACGGCGCAAAAGAACTATCAGAAGGAATAAAAGAATTTAACACAAAAGCAATTAGTAAACTATATTCTACAGTAAATGGAGACATTCATAACCTTACAAGTAGAATCGATGCACTAGAAAAATTATCAAAAGAATATATGAATTTCGCAGAAATGAATGAAGAAATGAATGGAAATGTTAAATTCATTTTAATTACAGATCCATTAAAACAAAATAAGGAAAAAACTAATAATTAGTCTTGAAAAATATTAAATTTAGTGATAAATATAATAATATAAATAAAAATGAAAGGAGCAACAAATATGGAATATCTTGAAAAAATATTTAAAAGAACAGGATGGACATCTTTGTTAACATCATTAGTATTTGCAATACTTGGAATACTTTTAATTACAAACCCAGAGGGAAGCACAAAGGTAGTATCGTTGATTGTAGGAATACTTTTCATTATAGTAGGACTATACAAATTAGTAGATTATTGCCTAACAAGAGGAAAATATAACTTTTACAATTATGACATAGCATATGGAATTATAGCTATCATCCTTGGAATTATAACAATAGTTTACAAAAGCCAAATTGAAACAATATTCAGAGTTTTAATAGGAATTTGGATAGTTTACACAGGAATAATAAGATTAAGCTTGTCATTTAAATTAAAACTAGTAGAATCACCAACTTGGATATGCAGTTTATTAATTTCTATTGTAATGATAGTATGTGGACTATATACAATATTTGTATCAAATGCCATAGTTGTAACAATAGGAATTGTAATTCTAATTTACTCAATATTAGATATGATAGAAGACATTATATTCTTATCTAACATAAAAAAACTAGAAAAATAACTACAACAAAAAGACAACGACATAAAATACTATTAAAATACAATAAAAAATAATGTTAAAAAATAAAAAAATCAAAAAACTCGTTTTTTCAAAAACGAGTTTTTTAGAATAAAATCATAATGGAAAAAGATACAAAAACATTGAAAAAACGGGAAAACACCAAAATATACATTTAATAATAAAACAAAAAATGAAAAATATGCAAAAAATCATTTTTAAAAAACTTTAAAAAATAAAACAAAAATATTTTTACCATTTTTTTGAAAGAATTGAAGCGAAATTTACTGAAATATCAAGCAAAATCAATGTGGATACAATTTATAAAATGCTAAAAATGTTTAGAAATAAGCGATTTTTAAACAAATGTAATAAAATTGTAATAATAATTGCTATAAAAAATAAAAACGTGTAAAACAGACAAAAAATTACAAACAAATTGACTGAAAGACACAAATAAGACTAATTGACAAAAACGCATAACACCATATATATCAAGCAAAACACAGAACGGTTACATAAACTGTAACTGCTTGACATTATCTTTTGAGTGATATAAGATAATGTCAAACAAAAGAAAAGATATTGTTTAGAGATTATAAAAATATCTAAACTATTATAAGCTATAAGATACATATAGGGGGAAATAAAAATGCAAGTAGTGAAAAGAGATGGGAAATTAGTAGATTTTGATCAATCAAAAATCAGAGTAGCAATTGAAAAAGCTAACAGAGAAGTGAGACCAAGAGAAAGAGCAACTAAAGAGGAAATAAATCAAATAATTGATTATGTTGAAGATTTAGATAAAAAAAGAATTTTGGTAGAAGATATTCAAGATATTATAGAAGAGCAATTGATGTCTTTTGGAAAATATCTACTAGCTAAAAAATATATTACATATCGTTATACCAGAGAATTAGTAAGAAAAGCAAACACGACAGATCAATCAATTAAGGAATTAATTGATGGTGAAAGTGATTATTGGAACAATGAAAATTCAAATAAAAATGCAAGAGTTGTTACAACTCAAAGAGACTACTTAGCAGGAATTACTAGTACAGATATTACTAGAAGATTTTTACTACCAGAGGATGTAGTGAAAGCTCACGACGAAGGAATTATCCACTTCCATGATGCAGATTACTTTGCACAAAATGCATTAACTAATTGTGAATTAATAAACTTAGAAGATATGCTACAAAATGGAACAATAATGAATGGAGTTATGATTGAAAAACCACATAGATTTTTAACAGCTATGACAATTGCTACACAAATTATATTAGGTGTTACATCATCTACTTATGGTGGAGCAACAGTATCATTAACACACTTAGCACCATTTGTAAGAAGCAGTTATGATAGATATTATAAAAAATACAAAAAAAGAGGCTTAAGCGAAGCACAATGTAAAGAATATGCTGAACAAGATACTAAAAAAGAGGTATCTGACGGTGTTCAAACTTTCAATTATCAAGTAAATTCAATGACAAATACAAATGGACAAGCACCATTCTTATCAGTTTGTATGTATTTAGGAGAAACTGATGAATACAAAAAAGAATTAGCAATGATAATTGAAGAATTCTTAAAACAAAGAATAGAAGGATTTAAAAATGAAAAAGGTGTATATATTACACCAGCATTTCCAAAACTTCTTTATGTATTAGAAGAAGACAACATACACAAAGAAAGCAAATATTGGTACTTAACAGAACTAGCTGCCAAATGTACAGCTAAAAGATTAGTTCCAGACTATATTTCTGAAAAGAAAATGAAGGAACTTAAAATAGATAAAAATGGAAACGGAAACTGCTACCCATGTATGGGATGTAGATCATTCTTAACACCATATGTAGACCCAGAAACAAATAAACCAAAATACTATGGAAGATTTAATCAAGGTGTTGTAACTATCAATTTAGTTGATGTTGCATTATCATCAAAACAAGATGAAGAAAAATTCTGGAAAATATTTGACGAAAGATTAGAATTATGCCATAAAGCACTACAAATTAGACATGAGAGATTAAGTAAAGTTACAAGTGATGTTGCACCAATATTATGGCAACATGGAGCTTTAGCAAGACTTGAAAAAGGTGAAAGTATTCACAAATTATTACATGATGGTTATTCAACAATATCATTAGGATATGCAGGATTATATGAATGTGTAAAATACATGACAGGACATAGCCATACTGATAATGGTGAAGGAGAAGAATTTGCAATAAAAGTAATGCAAAAATTAAACGACAAATGCAAAGAATGGAAAGAAGCAGAGAAGATAGATTACAGTGTTTATGGAACTCCAATTGAGTCTACAACATATAAATTTGCAAAATGCTTAAAGAAAAGATTTGGAACAGTTGAAGGAATTACAGATAGAAGCTATATCACAAATTCATATCATGTACCAGTATTTGAAGATATAGATGCTTTCTCTAAATTAAAACTAGAGAGTAAATTCCAAAAACTAAGCCCAGGTGGAGCTATATCTTATGTAGAAACACCTAACTTACAAGACAATTTAGAAGTTGTACTACAAATAATTAACTTTATTTATGATAATATTATGTATGCAGAATTGAACACAAAATCAGATTATTGCCAAAAGTGTGGATTTGATGGAGAAATTTTAATAGACGAAAATTTAGAATGGTATTGTCCAAACTGTGGAAATAGAGACCATAACACATTAAATGTAGCAAGAAGAACTTGTGGATATATTGGAAGCCAATTCTGGAATAAGGGAAGAACACAAGAGATTAAGGAGAGGGTTCTTCATATTGATAACAAAGACGACGAGTAGATTAGAAAGAAGGATTTATTAACTATGAAATACAATAAAATCAGAAAAATGGATATAGCAGATGGACCAGGAGTAAGGGTATCTATATTTATGCAAGGCTGTGCATTTAATTGTAAAAATTGCTTTAACCCAGAAACACACGATTTTAATGGGGGAAAAGAATTTACAGATGCAACTATTGACAGAATAATGGAGCTTTGCCAAAACGAAAATGTAGAAGGATTATCAATTTTAGGTGGAGAACCAATGCATCCAAATAATATAGAAGGAACAACAAAACTAGCTAAAACTTTTAAAGAGAAATTTCCAGATAAAAATTTATGGGCTTGGTCAGGTTTTAAGTTTGATGACTATCTAAAGGACAAAGAGGTGGTAAAATACCTAGATGTTCTTGTAGATGGACAATATGTTGATGCACTTCACAATCCTAGATTGGATTGGAGGGGCTCAGAAAACCAAAGAGTAATTGATGTACAAAAGAGCTTGAAAAATGGAGAAGTGACAGCTTGGAAGAGTGCTTCTTAATTGAAGCTATACTGTAAGAGGTTGGAGAATAATTATAATTATTTTCCAACCTAATTTGTGTTCAAAGGAAGGAATGAATTAAATATGAAAAATATTAAAATATTCGCATGTCCTACAGCAGAAGAGTTTACAAAAGAAGTATGTAAAGAATTAGATTTACCAATGGGAAAAGTTGAATGCTATAAATTTGCAAATGACAACAACTTTATACAATTTAAAGAAACGGTAAGAGAACAAGACATTTATTTGATACAAACAACAGAACCACCAGTTAATGAAAGAATAATGGAACTATTAATTATGATTGATGCTGCCAAAAGAGCATCAGCACATAGAATAAATGTAGTACTTCCATATTTTATATATTCAAGATCAGATAAAAAGGATCAACCAAGAGTACCTGTAACAGCCAGACTATTTGCAGAACTTCTAGAAGCTGCAGGAGCAAGTAGAGTGATCACCTGCGATTTGCATAATCCGGCAATTCAAGCATATTTCAATATTCCATGTGATAGATTAACAGGGCAACACATATTACAAGCATATTTTGACGGAAAAGAAATTGCAAACAAAGTAGTAGTAGCAACAGATGCAGGAAGCTCTAAAAAAGCATATAAATATTCAATGTATTTCAAATGTCCTATGGCGTTAATAGATAAAAGAAGAACTGGCAATGACGATAAAGCAGTAGCAGCAAACATTATAGGAGATATAGAAGGAAAAACAGCATTAATATTTGATGACGAGGTAAGCACTGCAGGAACTATGGTAGAAGCAGCTAAAATCTTGCAAGAACATGGAGCAAAAGAAATATATGCAGCATGTACCCATGGAATCTTGTGTGGTCCTGCAATAGAGAGAATTAAGAACTCACCAATAAAAGAATTGGTAATTACAAATACAGTGCCATTAACTACAGAAAAACAAACAGACAAAATCAAAGTATTATCTATTGCACCATTGTTTGCAGAAGCTATAAAGAGAGTAAATGAAGCCCAACCACTAGGTGATTTGTTCGATTTTGATAAATAGTACAAGTATTTTCTAGAAAATTTTATATAAATATTGACAAATTTACCCAATACAGTTATAATAATTAACGTAAAAATAATAATTTTCAGTTAAAATCCCACACGTAAGAGTGTAACTACTGAAGGGAGGGGAACAAAAATGTCAGAGGTTAAAGTTAATAACGGAAATATAGAAGATGCCTTAAAAAGGTTTAAAAGACAATGTGCTAGAAACGGAGTATTACAAGAAGTAAGAAAAAGAGAGCACTATGAAAAACCAAGTGTAAAAAGAAAGAAAAAATCAGAGGCAGCAAGAAAAAGAAAATTTTAAAAAGTAAGAGATGGATTGAAAGTTATTAGAATTTTTCAATCCATTTTTGCTTAATAGGGAGGTAAATGTATGTTAAAAGAAAAATTGTTAGACGATTTAAAAAACTCTATGAAAGAGAAAAATGTAATTAGAAAAAATGTCATCCAAATGGTTAGAGCTGCTATTCTACAAGTTGAAAAAGACAAACAAATAGAAGTTACAGATGACCAAATAGTTGAAATAATTGCAAAAGAAGCTAAAAAAAGAAAAGATTCAATTGCAGATTATGAAAAAAGCGGAAGACAAGATTTGCTAGACCAAATAAACCAAGAAATTGCTATACTAGAAGAATACTTACCAGAACAATTATCTGCAGAAGAAATAGAAGCAAAAGTAAAAGAGATAATTGCAGAACTAGGTGCAACATCAATGAAAGAAATGGGCTTAGTAATGAAAACAGCAAAAGAAAAATTAGGAGCATCAGCAGACGGAAAAACAATAAATGAAGTTGCTAAAAAATTATTACAATAATTTACAAAAAAATATAAGAATCATTTAAATTAGTTTGACATATAATAAAAAAAGTAGTATACTATGTTTAACTTAAGTTAATGATTATCAGGTGTAATCATTTTGTAGTATGAGTTGAGTGGATAGCGCCATTCAACTTTTTTTATTGTATCCTCTTGAATAATTTTCCAAAATTAGATTATAATATACATGAATTAAAAAAGAAAAGAGGAGAAAGAATGAATTATCAAAAACAAGAAATAAAACCAGGTATAACTTTACATCAAATTTATACTGAAAACTATAAAACAAACTTAAACGCAATATTCCTAGCTACACCGCTAAAAAAAGAAAATGTAACTTTAGATGCTCTACTTACAGCAGTATTAAGAAGAGGAACTAAAAACATACCATCACAAGATTTAATTAGTCAAAAATTAGAAATGTTATATGGAGCTAGTTTCGATTGCGGTGTTGAAAAAACAGGTGACAATCACATTATGAAATTCTATTTAGAAACATTAAGTGAAGAATTTCTACCATCTTCAGAAGATATACTAAAAGAAGCAATGGACATTTTAACAGATATAATATTTAATCCATTAATAGAAGGTAACAAATTTAAACCAGAATATGTTGAAGGGGAAAAGAAGAATCTAAAACAAATTATAGAAGCCAAAATAGATAACAAAGCTAGATATGCTTATGACAGATGTATTGAGGAAATGTTTAAAGACAAGCCATATGGATTATATAAATATGGTTATATAGAAGACCTAGAGAAGATAACACCAGAAGAATTATATAACTACTACAAAACATTAATAGATAACTGTAAAATTGATATATTCTATTCAGGCACTATTGATAAAGAAAAAGTAAAACAAACTATAGAACAAAATGAAAACATTAAAAAACTAAATGCTAGAAAACCAGAATATGTTGTAAATAATGAAACAACCGAACAAACAGAAGTTAAAGAACCAAATATAATAAATGAGAGTATGCAAGTCACACAAGGAAAACTTGTAATGGGCTTAAATATAAATGAAACAGCAGAAGGCAGTAGATTTGTAGCAGCTGTGTATAATGCAATACTAGGTGGAGGAGCAAACTCAAAATTATTCCAAAATGTACGTGAAAAAGCAAGTTTGGCATATACAACAGGTTCAAACTATAATAGAACTAAAAATTGTATATTTATTCGTGCAGGAATTGAAATACAAAATTATCAAAAAGCTTTAGATACAATAAAACAACAACTAGAAGATATGAAAAATGGCAATTTCACAGATAAAGATATCAAAGACAGTAAAGAACTAATAATAGCTTCTATTGAAGGAATATCAGAAGAACAAGATACAGAAATAACCTATTATTATGGTCAAGAATTAGCCAATAGATTTGTAGACTTAAAAGAATACATGGACAAAATAAAAGCTGTAACAAAAGACCAAATTGTTAAGCTAGCACAAAACATAAATATCAATACCATTTATTTTTTAAAAGACTAAGAGGTGAAAAGATGAAAATTATAGAAAGTTCAAAAATTAAAGAAAAAGCATATGTTGAAAAACTAGAAAACGGTATGCAGGTAATTATAATACCAAAACAACATACAAAAAAGAAATATGTAATATGGGGAACACACTTTGGCTCAATTGATAATCATTTTATAATGCCAAAAACAGGAGAAGAAGTATATATACCAGATGGAGTAGCGCACTTTCTTGAACATAAAATGTTTGAACAAACAGATGGAACAAATAGTTTAGATACTTTAATGGCACTTGGAATTGATGCAAACGCATATACAACAAATGACCACACAGCATATCTATTTGAATGCACAGACCATTTTGAGGAAGGCTTAGATGAGCTTATGGACTATGTACAACATCCGTATTTTACAGACGAAAATGTTGAAAAAGAAAAAGGCATAATAGGCCAAGAAATAAAAATGTATGATGATGATCCCGGCTGGCAATTATATATGAATGCTTTAGAATGTATGTATAAAGAAAATCCGATAAAAATAGATATAGCAGGAACAGTAGAATCAATTAGCAAAATAGATCCAGATGTATTATATAAATGCTATAACACATTCTATCATCCATCTAATATGACAATGGTAGTATGTGGAGACTTTGAACCAGAAAAATTATTGGAAGAAATAAAGAAGCGTTTATTACCAAAAGAAAATCAAGCAGATATAAAAAGGATATATACTGCAAAAGAAGATAAAATAAATATGCCAGAAAAAACAGCACAAATGGAAGTGAGTACACCAATATTTATGATGGCATACAAAGACATTGAAAATAATCAAGAAGCGGCAATAAAAAAACATATAGCTATTGAAATATTATTAAATATAATCATAGGTAAGAGCTCAAAACTATATAAGGAATTATATGAAGAGGGACTATTATTAGCACAACCAGATTTTGATTATGAATTTAGTGCACAATATGCACACACATTGATATCAGGAGCTTCAAAAGAACCTAAAAAAGTTGCTCAAAAGATAACTGACAGAATAGAACAACTAAAACAACAAGGCTTAGATAATGAAGAATTTGAAAGAGCAAGAAGAAAACTTTATGGTGATTATGTTATAGAATACAACAGTGTTGCAAATATTGCTAGAATGTTCTTAGCAGATACTATGAAAAAAGTTCAAAGCTTTGATTATATAGAAGAATTTGAAACAGTAACAAAAGAATATACACAAAATATTTTAAATGAAATGTTTAAAAATGAAAATAAAGTATTGTCAATAATAGAACCTAATAAATAATATGAAAATCTCTCCAAATTTCGGAGAGATTTTTTGTCGAATTTATACAAATAAAATGTACAAAAATAGTGTAAAAAAATACAATTTAATAAATGAACACTAATAATGTAGTATATTGTAAAATAATGTAGAAAAATGTCGAACGAAAAATTGGCAAAATACCACAAAATAAGCAAAAAACAATTGACTAATTTGTAAAAATATGGTATTTTAGAAATATACTTAAGAAAAAATATAAAAAGGAGAGTGATTTTTATGTTAAATGATGAAATTTGTAAATTAAGGGAAAGATTAAATAACAGCATTCTTAATGGAGAAGACTATAGTATTACTTATCAAATTAGCGTCGAACTAGATGAACTAATTGCCAAATATTATAGCATGGAAATTAAATCACCAAAAAGAAGTACTAGAAAAATGGAATTGGTCAAAGGATAATTTACTTCTTTAAATATATAAATTAATACAGGGGACACCTATTAATAAGGAGTTCCTTGTATTAATTTGTCCTAAAATATTACAAAACCGTTACATTTTTATTACATTTGTATTAAAATAATGCTAAAAACCAAAATATATGCTATATTAGTACTTGAAAAATATACAAAAATCGGTTATAATATATAAAATTGTATGTTTACAGGAGAAAAATATGATAAGAAATAATAAATTATTAATAATAACAATGATATTTTTAGTATTAATAATGTTTTTTATACCGACATATAGTATGGCATCTAGTAACCCTATAGATAATCCAGACAGCTTTAAACCAAGTGGAGCAGGAGATGCAACTAAAGTTGTATCAAAAGGAAATGCAATACTTGGAGCAATTATAACAATAGGAGTTATTATAGCAGCTGTTACTTTAATAATATTAGGTATAAAGTATATGTTTGGAAGTGTAGAAGAAAAGGCAGATTACAAAAAAAGCATGGTTCCATATATTATAGGAATAGTATTATTATTATCAATATCTGGAATAGTAGCATTAATTGCAAATCTTACAGGAGAGGCCGTACCATAAATATTTATTGCAAAATTTTTAAGCTTATAGTATAATAAAAAGGAGGACGAATTATGAAGAAAAGAATATTACTTATTTTAATAATGTTTATACTAATAATTTGTTCAACAAACATAGTACAAGCCACTACTACGGGAGAAATCATTGAAGGAGCAGATAACTTTATAGCTACAGGGCAACAAACAGATAGAATAAGTGGAGATGCACTCAGAACATTATCAGATACAATTTATAATGTTTTGCTAATTGTAGGAACAATTATAGCAGTTATTATAGGAGCTGTACTAGCTATACAATTCATAACAGGTAGTGTAGAACAAAAGGCAAAAATAAAAGATGCATTAGTACCATTTGTTATAGGATGTGTAATAATATTCGGAGCATTTGGTATTTGGAAATTAGTTGTACAAATTGGAGCATCAACTCAAACACCAGGAACACCACAAGCACCTTTAACTGGAGGAAGTACTGGAGGAAGTGGAACTTCATCTGGCGGAAATGGTGGAAGCTCAAATAATGGCAATAATGGAAATAATGGTAACAATGGTAATAACGGCAACAACGGTAATAATGGCAATAATGGTAACAACGATAATAATGGTGGAACCGGCGGAACATCATCAGGTGGCAATACAGGAACCTCAAATAAATATAGTGGTATGTCAGCTACAGCTTTAAGAACAATATATAAACAAAGTGGAATAGCAAGTAAAATATCAAATGCATTACATCGTGGAAAATCTATAGTAGCTGCTAGAAATTCATTATCAGAAGATGAGAGAGCGTTATATGATGCAGCGCTTGCAGCAGGAATAATAAATGAAAGAGGAACTTTAAAATAAAAACTTATGTCTTTAATATTTTCTTAAAATTTTTTAAGAAAGTTCAATAAATAAAAATAAAATAAAAAGGAGGATAAACTATGAAAAGAACTGCAAAAATAGTAGGAATAATGATGATTGCAATAGCATTATTAGTATCATTTACTACAGTAAGCAACGCAACAGGTAGCAGTGGAAGTATTGATGCATCTGATATAGCTGGTCAATTAACAGGAACTCCAAGTACAGCTCAAGGAGATTTAACTGCTATGGGCAACAAAATAATTGGAATTATTACAACAGTTGGTGTAGTTGTAGCTGTTGTTGTACTATTAGTTTTAGGTATTAAATACATGATGGGTAGTGCATCAGAAAAAGCAGAATACAAGAAAACAATGATTCCATACTTAGTTGGTGCAATATTAATCTTTGGTGCATCTGCAATTACAAAAGTTGTAGTTGGACTAGCACAAGGTGTTACACAATAATATTACAACAATATTACAAGCATATTACAATTATATTAAAAAGTGCATTTTTATGCACTTTTTTTCATTTTATAGTTACATTTTTCGATAATATCTGATATAATATATATTGAGTAAAAATAGATATATAAATAAACAAAGGAGGAAGCACAATGGGCACATATAACTTACCCAGAAATGTAAAAGGTGAAAATAGAATTTTATTTATATTTTCAGCTAAAAGCCTAATATATACAGTTGTTGCAGGTGCAGCTGGTTTTTTGATTTACCTTTTATTTAAATGGATAAACTTATCTTTCGTAGGCATTGTTATAATGGCATTATTTGCTCTAATTGGTTTTGGAATAGGGACATTAAAAGTTCCTGAAATCACAAAATTTGAATTCAGCAAAAAAACAGGAGGAGAAAATATAGACGACATTATAAAAAGAGCAATAAAGTTTAAAATGCAAGGTAAGAAAATCTACGTATATAAGGAGGGTAAGGACGATGAATCTTGATAGTAATATATTAAAAATAGTCTTAATAGTAGCGTTAGCAGTAATGGTTATTTTATTAATCATTCTTTGCGTATTATATTTTAAGTCAAAAAGCAAAAAAGAAGAAGATAAAATAATATCAGGAGTAGGATCTAAAAATGATAAGACATCAAAGAAAACAAAACAATATTCAGTAGAATCAGTATTTGATTTTATGGAATTTGATAAAATTGAAGACAACATGATTATAACCAAAAACGGAGCAAAATATGTAATGGTAGTTGAATGCCAAGGAGTTAACTATGACCTTATGTCAGCAGTAGAAAAAAATGCTGTTGAAGAAGGATTTATACAATTTCTAAATACACTAAGACATCCAATACAAATATATACACAAACTAGAACAATAAACCTTGAAAGTAGTATTCAAACATATCGTGCAAAAGTACAAGAGGTAGAAGAGCAACTTGAGAAAGAAAAGCTACAATATGATAAAATGGTTAATTCAGGAAATTATTCAGATGAAGAAATAAAAGCAGCATTTTATGAGCTAACTAAAACTACAAATTTATATGAATACGGAAAAGACGTAATTTACTCAACAGAAAAAATGAGTTTAAACAAAAACGTATTAAACCAAAAATATTATGTAGTTGTTCCATACTATCCAGAAGAATTAGGAGAAAACAATTTTGACAAACAAGAAATTACAAACTTAGCTTTTTCAGAGCTATATACAAGAGCACAATCAATTATTAGAACTTTAGGTGTATGTGGAGTAAATGGAAGAGTACTTAATTCAAATGACTTAGTTGACTTATTATATGTAGCATACAACCGTGATGATGCAGAGGTTTATAGTGTAGATAAAGCAATAGAATCTGGATATACTGAGCTATATTCTACAGCACCAGACGTTATTGACAAAAAAATGAGAGCATTAAATGAAAAAATAGAAAAAGATGCATTTGACAAAGCAAATCAAAAAGTAATAGAAGCAAAAACAGAAAAAGAATTAGCATTTGAGAAAAAACAAGAATCAATGGAAGATTTAATAGATCAAATGGCAAAACTAATTATTTCTCAAAATAAACATATTGTAGGAAAAGATATTGCAGAAAATGCAATAGAAAAAGTAAATCAAGATACAGCAAAGAGAAGAGGAAGACCTAAAAAACAAACTACTAATGTAGAAGGAGGTACTGAAGATGGGCAAGAAGAAAAAACAAAAAGAAGAAATGATACAAGGACAGCATAATGATTATACAAAACCAGCAGAGTATAAAATTTTAAGAAAGAAAACCATAAAAGAGCTAATTGCTCCATCAGGAATTGATACGAGTAACATAGACCACTTAGAAATAATATCAAATGTTACAAGATATGCTAGAAGCTTTTTTGTATCAAGTTTACCAAGAATGTGTACATTCCCAGAGCTATTTAGAGATATGTACCTATTTGGAGATATAAATACATCAATATACATAAACCCAATTCAAGAATCTAGATCACAAAATGAATTAAACAGAGTTATAAACGAACTAGAAACAGAAAGAATTGTAGCAGCAGATAGAGGAAATATCAACAGAGAAAGTACATTAGGACAAAAAAGATTTGAAGCAGAACAACTAAGAGATGAAATCGCAGCAGGATATAACAAACTTTATGAAGCATCAATTGTAGCAACTTTATTTGCATATAACCTAGAAGACTTAGACAAATACACAAAGCTATTAGCAACAGAAATGTCTAAATCTCTTGTAAATATAAAAAGTGCATGGGCAATGCAAGAAGACGCATTCCAATCAAATCTTCCTTTAATGGATGACAAAATCAAAAAAATACATACATTTGACCGTAGGTCTATGGGAACAGTATTCCCATTTACAACTTCAGAAGTTGGACATCCATCAGGAATACCATTAGGAATAAATAAACAAACTGGTGTACCAATCTTATTTGATAACTTCCACAATTCATTAACAAACTATAACATGGTTATATTTGCTAAATCTGGTGCTGGTAAATCAGTTACAATGAAAACTTTAATTTCTCGTTCAGCAGTATTGATGGGAATACAAAGTTTAGCTCTAGATGCTGAAGGTGAGTACAGTATAGTTGCAGAAAGCTTAGGTGGAATAAATGTAGTACTTTCACCAACATCAAAAACAGTTATAAACATATTTGATATAGAAACAGAAGTAGCAAAAGATGAAATTACAGGAAGAGAAAGATTAGTACTTAATGTTGAAAACAAAGTTGAAGACGTTACCCAAGCTTTACTTACAATGGCAAGAGGTAGCACAAGAAGCCAAGAAGTAAATGAGCTTACAAAACAAATTATAGCAGAATCAGTTGCAGAAGAGTATGCAGCACATGGAATAAACTCAGATCCAAACAGCTTATATGAAGCATCTAACAACAGTTTAGATGGCAATATGTTAGGAAAAGATAAAAAACAAATGCCAACAATAGGTTCTTGGTATAGAAGAATACAAAACAAAGCATCAGAAAATACAAACAAAGACTATAGCTTCCATTATAGCTACTTACTAAAAGTTATGAAACAATATATAAGAGAATATGATGGACAAATGGCATACTTTGATGGACAATCTACTTTTGATTTATTAGATGGTACATTATTCATAAACTTAGATATATCACAACTAGAAGAAAGATTTGCAAGACCACTAGCACAACAAATTTTGCTAGCATGGATTTGGGAAAAATATGTTAAGAAAAATAGTGAAGATAGAGCAAAAGCATCAAAGAAAAGAGTTTTAGTTGATGAGGCTTGGATGCTTTTACCATACCCAGAAGCTGTAGACTTCTTAAACACTATGGCTAGACGTGCCAGAAAAAGAAATGTATCTTTAGCAATTATTTCACAAAGATTCCAAGATTTCTATGAAAAACCAGAGGCACAAGCAGTATTAACATCTTCAGACACAAAATTATTCTTAGCACAAGATAAATCAGAAATACAATATTTAAAAGAAGTATTTAAACTAAGCGAAGGAGAGGCAAATTTCTTAATTACTTGCTTTAAAGGAGAAGGATTACTAAAAGTAGGGGCAGATAGTGCAATAATTCAAATAAAACCTACAGCAAAAGAATTTGAATTCGTTGAAACGAACTTAAATAAATTAGCACAGATGAAAAGTCAAAAAAGAAGACAAGAAATCTATTAGGGGGAAAATATGAAAATTTTTACTAAAAAAGGAATAACTCAAAAGATAATTTTAATAGTAATAATTGCAATATTATGGAATTTTGTATTCCCTACATTTTCAAGAGCAGATTTGGGCGGCTTACTATTTGATCCGATTGCAAACATTATTATGAGTGTTCTTGATGTTGTAGTAGCAATACTGCAAACGTTCTTTTATAATGGATTTACAGGAACTATACAAGATATATTTCGAGACTATACAACTATTCCAGAAATGACAACACCGAGCTCAAATGTAGTTACTATAAATGCCTCAGATCTTACTGCTAACCTTTGGGATGCAATCACCACCCGGAAAATCTTATCATATTCCTACAATCCAATATTCAGTTGATAAAATATTTGCAGGACAAGTACCAGCATTTGATATAAACTTTATCAATCCAAGTGCATACACAGGATATGGAGCAGGATCAGATGTACATATAGCAGCCAAAATAAGTGGTGTTGTAGCAAGTTGGTATACTTCATTAAGAAATTTAGCAATTGTTATACTATTATCTGTCTTAGCTTATATTGGAATTAGAATTGTAATTAGTAGTTCAGCAGATGATAGAGCTAAATACAAGCAAAGAGTATTAGATTGGCTTATTGCAATGTGTTTAATATTCTTTATGCATTATATTATGAATTTTACAATCTCTATGATAAATATATTCAATAATTATATATCAACATCCCTTACCGCTATTACTGTACAAGTAGATGGCACAAGTTTTACTACAAATTTGATGGGGTTGGTAAGATTTGAAACACAATATAAAGATTTTGCTACAAAAGTAACTTATATGATGTTTTATATTGCCTTGGTAATATATACAGCAAAATATTCATGGGCATATTTAAAAAGGACAATAACACTAATGTTTTTAACAGTTATTGCACCATTAGTTGCAATGACATACCCAATAGATAAAATAAAAGATGGAAAATCGCAAGCATTTGATGCTTGGCTAAAAGAATATGTATTTACAGCATTATTACAACCATTTCACCTAATAGTATATGCAGTATTAGTTGGTTCATCAATAGATATAGTAAAAACAAATCCACTTTTTGCTATTCTAGTAATAGCATTCATAGGACCAGCAGAAAAGATGTTACGTAAATTCTTTGGATTTGATAAAGCACCAGGCGCAAGTGCACTAAGTCAAGCAGGTGCAATGTTTGGAGGAGCTGCAGCATGGAATATGACTAAAAAGGCTATAGGAGCCCTTTCGCATAGAGGAGCTAATTCAGGTGGTGGATCTGGCGGAAATGGCGGAAATAATAATGTAAGAACTGCTGTAGAAAATTCAAATGCACCAGATAGTTATGGAGACTATGGAAGAGCATTAAATCCTGGCAATGGAAATAACAGTGGAGATAACAATGGAAATAATACACAAGGAAACAATACAGAACAACAAGCACCAGAAGAAGAGGGAAGAGCATACTTACCACCAGAAGAAGAAAGAGAAACTCAACAACAAAATCCAGATGACTGGGATTACAATGATATGTATTTGAATCCAGAAAATTATTCAGATGATTATGCAAGTGCAAATGCACAAGTACCAACTCCAAATACGCCAAGTCCAAGTACAGAAAATGGTGGACAAGCTAACAGAGGTTTCTGGCAAAGAGCTGGAGCTATGGCTGTGGCACCTGCCAAAGGAGTTGCAAGAAGTTTTAAAAATACATGGAGTACTAAATATGCAGATGGAAAATGGAAGAGAACATTAGGTAGTGGAGCAGCGAGATTAGGAAGAGGAGCATTAAGGTTTGCTGGAAAAGCAGCAGTTGCTGGAACAGTTGGAGCTATCGGAGTAGGAATGGGAATAGCAGGAGATGACCTTGATGATGTACTAAAATATGGAGCAGCAGGTGGGGTACTAGGTTATTCAATAGCACCGGGAATAGGCAGAAGAATAACAAATACAAATCTAGCAAGAAATATTAGTACAGAGATGGCAAATGCAAGATATGGATCTGTTGAAAAGGCAGAACTAGCAAGACAAGAAGCAGAATTGCGTCAATCTGGAAAAATGCGTCAATTTGTAATGGATAATTTCAGAAAAGATGGAAATCCACCTGAAGGTAAAGAATTAGCAGACTTAGAGGATAGAGCTATTCAACTTTATCAAAATGGATTTACAGATAATAAAGAAATAAAAAGAGTAATGAAGTTAGATGACAAAATGATGCAAGAACTAAATGGAAGTTTACCAGCAGAAGATATAAAACGACGCACTGAAGTAATTGGAAAAATGGCAAGAGATATTAAACCAGAAGAATTATCAAATAAAGATTATGTAAAAGGAAAAATTGAAGAATTCGAAAAAGGATTTAAAAATGCAAACTTTAGTGAGGCAGAAGCAAGAAGTAGTGCAAAAGACATGATGAATAATATAAAGAAATATTACAAAAAACCATAATTAAATAATAAAAATGGAGGTTATAATTGCAATGAATAAAATTATTAGATATTGGAATCAAAATAGGAAGAAAATAATAATAATAATTGCAATTATAGCCTTTATTATTATTATGCTAAATGTAATAAATTACATATTTAAACAAATGTATAATAGCCCAGAAAACGTGGAACTTAATATAGAAGACAGACAAAAACCAACGCAATCAGTAATAACAGGACAAAATGTATCAAAAGATATTACAGAAGAAAACATTAATATAATAAAAGAATTTGTTGATTATTGTAATAACAACGAAACAGAAAAAGCATATGAATTATTATCAAATGACTGCAAAGCAGAATTTAATAATGATATAAATACATTTATAAGTAATTATTATAAAAGAAATTTCCAAACTAAAAAAACATATGATTTGGAATTAATGTTTAGTGAAACAGGATCATACACATACAAAACAATATACTATGATGAGAATATATTAGCAACAGGTGGAGCAACTTCAAACAATTTTGAAGATTATTTAACAATAATAAATCAAGATGGAGAAAAAAAACTTAATATAAATGGTTTTATAAAAAAACAAGAAATAAATCAATCACAAACAACAGATGGAGTGCAAATAACAATAAAAAATAAAAAAGTGTATAGAGATTATGAGCAATACAGAATATCAATAAATAATAATACTCAAAATACAATTTCAATAAGTGATGGGCAAAACAGTGAAGATATCTGCTTACTAGATAAAAATAATGTAAAATATGTATCTTTTTTACATGAAATTCCGCTATATAGTCTATCAATAAAACCAAAGAGAACAACAGAATTAGATATAACATTTAACAAAATATATGATACATATAGAATAATGACAAAAATGCAGTTTAGTAATATATGTCTAAATCAAGAGAATAATACCAAAACAACTATAACAATAAAAATATAGTAAAGAAGGTGAAGTAGTGGACGAAGAAAAAAATAATGAACAAGATCCAGCGCAAAAAACAGGTCAAGATGTTCAGGATACAGTAAATGCAGTAAAAGATGGGGCAAACTTGGCGAAAGATGTAACCACAGGAAATGCAATTGGAGCAATAAAACATGGCTTAAGCCTATTAAAAAACAAAAAAGCACGAAAGATACTAATAATTTCTATGATAATCCCTATAATAACTACTTTAATATTAACATCAGGAGTATTTGTTATTTTTGACGCAGTAGGAAATGCTATTCAAACAGTAATAGATGCTATTAGAAGTTTATTTAAAATAAATTCTAACTCTTGGGATGGTACGATTGAAATAACGGATGAACAAGTAGACCAGGCAATACAGTGTATTAAAGATCTGAACATAAAACTCGAAAATCTGCGATTGTCAGGAGATATAGATAGTGATGATAATGATACAGAAGAAGAAAGATTAGAAAAAGAGAAAAAGGCAGCAAGAGTATATGTGAAGAAATTCTTAGAAGCTCAGTTTGTAACAGAAACACCACATTACGAACCAAGTACTAAAAGCGGAAAAACATATGGAAAAGTATATTTATATAGAACAAGTGATACAGACGTGGTTGATGAAAATACTGTTTTAAAAGAAATGGAATGGATGTCATATGAAAAAATGCAAAAGGCTGCAGAGAAGGGAAAACTGGACTCTATAAAAAATTCTTACTCAATAGATGAAGAAGGAAAATTAGTAATACCACAATGGACAATAATAAATACAAAAGTAAATGGAAGTTCTAAACCAGAAGAAACTATTATCAATTTAAGACATATAGATTATAAAAGTGTAATATCACAATATACATCACCAGTAAACTTTCTTATATACTTAACAATGGTATCTGAAAATCCAGAGTTTGTACGAGCAGTTACAGAATTAATAAAACAAAATACTAAAATTGATATAACTGTACTAGATAAAGTGACTACAACAGTTAATACAGAAGTAGATGGTCAAACATGGAATCAAAAAAGCACATCAAAACCAACAAAAAAACAAGGTGTTGAAATAAAAAAAGGAGAGACAACCAAAACATCTAGAGAAGAAAAAACAGAAACAATTACTACTGCAACAAGTACAGATCCTATGCTTAAGGTAACATATGCAAAAACCTGGTTTAGTGAACAAAGGGTAACATATAATCTTACACAACAAGATCCATACAAAAATTCTCAAAGATTTGATAAAACCAATTCCGAAGAATTAAAAGATGATAAAGAAGCTGACGATCCACCAGAAGGAGAAAGAAGTAGCATTTGGTATACAAAAAAATATATAACTATTAACACAAATGCAACAGGAACAGTTTACAAAGAGGGAACCAGAGGCGATGTAACATACTTGGGAGGAAAAAAAGGAGATAAAGGAGTAACTCCAGATTCATATAGTGATGCAACCAAAAAAGAAGTTAAGGCAAAGTTTAACATTAATGAAGATACAACATTTGTTGGATTAATGGATGATTTCTTTAGAATACCAAATGCTAAAGAATATGAGGCAGCAGGACAAACTAACTTAGCTACTGGAGCAGAATGGTTATTTAGCTTACTGCAAAAGGATTCAGCATTACAAGGCCTAGAAAAAGTAATGAGATATGTTATGCAAAAATATACAGGAAGAGATTATGGCGTAGATGATTCAGACCTTCAAATATTCGATATAAGAAACTTTGTAACAGTATCAACACAGGGTGGAGCCTTAGAGGAAATACTAAAAAGCTACGAAAACAATGCTTTAAGAATATATATGAATGGTGAAATTGAGCTATATGATGGAGTTAAAAAATTTGTAACTCAAGATAAAAAATACTATAAGATGTTTTATACAGACAATGATCATTGTTTAAACATTGCATATGGTATAGTGATTAGAAATTCAAAAGGAGAATTTATTAATGCAGATTTGTTCGAAGAATATGGTGTGCCAATAGAAAAACTAAAAGAATTAGCAAGTGCCTATGATAGGGGAGAAGAAGCCAAAATAGAGGTAGAAATAGTCAACAAGGTATATAGTGCACTCGTTGCACGAAAAAAGGATGAAGTAAAAGAGGAATTTGCAAAAAGGGGAGAAGAGCTAAAAGAAAATCAAGTGGATTCACTAGTATGTGTATCATTCCAATACGGAAATTTTGGTCAAAAGATTAAAGGATCATATAATATTGTAGATTTGTATATAAATTATTATAAAAAAGGCGACGACGGAAATGTTGAGAAATTTAAAAATAATGCACAGGTTCAAGTAGATGCAGGAAGAGCTCACGTATTTACAAATGATACTTCTAGAAAAATTGCAAACTGGAGATTGTTTCATGAAGGCAAATATATACTCTCAGACAATACAGAAATATCAGCAGGAGGGGCTGAAGGAATGACTGCTCTTCAGCAAAAAGTAGTAGAAGTTGCAATAAATTGGGAAGCTTATGGAGCTAGACCATCTAGAGCTGGATTATGTCAAGCATGGGTTTATTTAGTATATTTAAAAGCTGGAGCTTGTAATGCGACTTTACCTTGTGCAAGACTTGCTGCTTATGCCTGGGCGGCATCAACAGATTTTTCACAAATTCAACCAGGAGCAGCAATATATAGTAACTCCCCTACTAGTGTACATGGTCATGTTGGAATTTATATTGGCGACGGACAAGTATTAAGTTGGGTTGGAGATAAAGATCACCCAAAGGGATTTGTCAAAACAGAAGATATAGGAAGATGGCTATCTTACTGGAGAGCTGATTGTTGGGGCTGGAATGGTGGCCAAGACCTAACAGGTGGTTCATATCCTAGTGTAGGAGGATTAATACCTAAACCAACTCACGCAGAGAACTGATTAAAATAGAAAGATGAGGAAAAAAATGAAAAAAATAATAGCAATTGTTATATCAATAATAATTATTATTACTATAATGCTAATAACCTTATTAATAACGCCAGGAAATAAAATCGATGATTTGCCAAATGAAATGAATATTCTGGATGAAGGTACATATACTCCTACAGATATAACAGATACACATGTTGTAGAAGAGGCAGATAATAGAACATATACATTTACCGCTAAAAGGCTAGCAACAGGATATATGTATTATGTGTCTACTGAGCGTAAAGATGAATTACTTAATATGACATCAAGTAAATATATACAGGAAGAGAATATTACTGTTAATAATATAGTTGATAAAGTAAAAGATATAAATATACAATACAGTGAAAACTATAAAGTATTAATAAGCAGTATGTATGTAGTAAAAGAGAGTGTGCTACTAGAATCATATTTAGTAAATCTAACATACTGTAATTTAGATACTAATAAAAGTTATGAAACAAAATTAATAGTACAACTAGATATTGGAAACTCAACTTTTACAGTAATACCATTTAAATATATGCAAAAACTTGAATATGACAAATTAAAAGTAGGAGACTCATGTGCGATTGAGAATAAAGCAATAGAAGAAAATCAAAATAATACATATAAACTGATAATTGTTTCTGAAAGCAGTGTAGCTGAAAGATATTTTGAAGTTTTCTTAGACTACTTAAAATACGATACACAAAAATCATATGAATTATTAGATGCTCAATACAGACAACAAAAATTTGGTAATGTTAATGAATATATAAAATATGTAAATGACAACAAATTAAAAGATATTACGCTTAAAGCATATAAAGTATATAATTATACAGACTATAGCCAATATGTATGTGTTGATAACCAAGATAGATATTATATATTCAACGAAAATGGTGTAATGAACTTTACAACATTGTTAGATACTTATACAATAGATATACCGGAATTTACAGAAAAATACACTGATGCATCAGATGAAGAAAAAGTACTTTTAAATATACAAAGATGTTTTACAGCTATAAATGATAAAGACTATAAATATGTATATAATAAACTGGACAATACATTTAAAGCTAATAATTTCAAAACATTAGCAGATTTTCAAACATACATAAATACTAATTTCTTTGAGAAAAATAAAATATCTGCAAGCAATGCTAAAAAGCAAAATGGAATATATTTATATGATATAAAAATAAGTGACAATGATGGAATAAGTAGCATAACAAAAACATTTGTAATGCAACTAAAAGAAGGTACAGATTTTGTAATGTCATTCGGAGTATAATACAGAACTTGTGAAGAATAAGTCTTCACAAGTTTTTTATTATGTGGTATAATAGTAAAAATGAAGAAAATAAGGAGATTGGTTATGGAACAAAAACAACCAGAAGAAATAAAACAAACAATGGCAGAAATCTATACACAAATAGCAGAAAGAGAAGGAAAAGACACTGCAATTTCAAACATAACATATTATAAAGAATTCACATTTGATTCTGCAAAATTTATAGAAAATGATATATTTGTAACTAAATTACAAAAAACAAAAGGAAAAAATCAAGTAGAAACTTTTGAAATTTATAATAAAGATGGAGAGTTAATTGCAACTGTAAACGAAAAAGGAAAGGTACAATTTGCACCAGAATATATAGAATTATTAAAGCAAGAATATAAGAAATTCTTTGAAATACTAAAATTAGACGAAGCTACATTAGAATTACCAGAAAAGCTAAGAGAAGAAGATATATCACTAGAACATGATGAATTAGAAAAAGAGGTTGAAAAACAAGAACAAAAAGGAAAGAAAATAGAGAAAAAGCAAGAAGAAGAAAAAAGTCAAGATGACAATTCACAAGAACAAGAAATTGCAAAACAAAAAGGAATTCCAACAAATAATGTATTAATAGTTAGAGACAATAGCAATTTGTACAAAGATCATCCAGAAATAGAAAGAAATTTAATTTTCAGTCGTGACAATGATGGAAAAGTAAAAGCAGAATATATTGATGAAAATGGAGAATTACAACCATCAAAATATATTCAACCATCAAATACCTCAGTTAGACAAGAAACAATATCTATTGGCAAAGATGGTAACCCTGTAACAAGAGAAACTCCACAACAAGTAATGAGAACACAAAACCTAACTAAAAGAGATCAGGATGTAAGGGATGTTAGAATAAATATAAAATTTGACCAATATGGATATATGGACATAGAAGAAGCAAGACAAGGAAGAAATGGAGAATGGGCAGCACACGACATTGAAGTTAGAGGTAGAGACTATAATAGTGCACAAGTAAATGAAGAAACATCTATGAAAACAGGAATGGCAGACCCAGATAAAGAAACTAGTTCATATGAATCTATGGAAAATGTAGGAAAACCACAAGATGAAATTCAATATGATAGAGTGTACCTAATGCAACATGCTGATGAAATAATAGACGGATTTATAAATCAAGGTTATCAAAAGATTGAAGCTGTGGCAATCTTTAACCATATGATTGGAGAAGAAGCTCTTACCGAAAAACAAGCAAAGGAAAGAGTAAACGAAGAAATAAAAGAAGTAAAGCAAGAAGAAAGAGAAGAAGAACCAGAAGAAAGAACACCATGGGGAGATGCAGAAGCAAGAGACGCCAGAAGATAATTAAATTATTCATAAAAATCACCTTTACAAATATAATGTAAAAGGTGATTTTTTATGAAAGGTGATTTTGGGGACGGGGTCAAAAAGCACCCTTTTAAAAATGGTGGCAATATCATAAAAAAGATAACGCTTGCTTTTTTATTAGCTACTATATTAGCTATAAACACTGTGTCATATGCCAATATAGATGACAATGAAATAATAGATATAAATGAAATAAAAAAAGAAACAATTGAAACAGTTGCCAAAACTACAGATGAACCTAAATTAAATGCAAGAATTGGGCTAATATTTGATAGAAATTCAAAAACAATATTATATGAGAAAAACGGACTTAAACAAGTGCCAATGGCAAGTACTACTAAAATAATGACAGCAATAGTGGTGCTGGAAAATTCAAATTTAAATGACATTGTAACAATAAGCAAAAAATCAGCTGGAACAGGAGGGTCCAGATTAGGGTTAAAAACAAATGATAAAATTACAGTACATGATTTGCTATATGGATTAATGCTAAAGTCTGGAAATGACGCAGCCGTAGCTTTAGCAGAGCATGTTGGCGGAGGAATAGAAGGCTTTGCTGATTTGATGAATAAAAAGGCAAGTGAAATGGGACTAGTAAATAGTCACTTTGTAACTCCACATGGATTAGATCAAGATAAACATTATACAACAGCATATGAACTTGCATGTATGGCAGATTATGCACTCAATATACCAAAATTCAAAGAAATTGTAAATTCAAAAAGTTATAACATTACAATAAATGCTAGAAGTAGTTTAATAGGAAATACAAATGAGCTATTAGGTAGCTTAAATGGGGTATATGGTGTAAAAACCGGCTTTACAAATGGTGCAGGTAGATGTTTAGTAACAGCGTGCAAAAGAGATGATTTGGATATTATAACAGTAGTACTAGGCGCAGATACTAAAAAAATTAGAACATTAGATAGTATAAAATTAATTGAATATGCATATAAAAATTATGAAGTAATTGATATTGAAAAAAATATTAAAGAACAATTTAAAAATTGGAAATATTTAAATGAGAAGCGCATATATATAAATAAAGCAAAACAAAAAAATATAAATTTAGAAATTGAAAACTTAGACTATTCCAAAATTGCAGTAAAGAGAACAGATATTGATAATGTGAAAATAGAGATAAATTCACTTTATTATTTAGAAGCTCCAGTAGAAGAAAGCAGAGTCATAGGTAGCGCAAAAGTGCAAATAGCTGGAAAAACAATAGCAAATTTAAATATAAAAAATAAGCAAATTATAGAAAAAAAGAATATATTTGATTATTTTATAGATTTTTTATCATTAGTACCTTGACTTTTTATTAAAAATTTGTTATTATAAATATGCTTTGAAAAAAGCATATGCGGGAATAGCTCAGTTGATAGAGCGCTGCCTTGCCAAGGCAGAGGTCGCGGGTTTGAGCCCCGTTTCCCGCTCCATTTTATATATTAAGTTGTGGCGCCTTAGCCAAGCTGCTGAGGTTGTTCGAACGCTAGTGAGTTACAACATCAGTATGCAGGGAGCGCTAGCGAGTCGCTGGTAAGTAAACTTATTCGTGACTATAATTTAATATTTGTGGCGCCTTAGCCAAGCGGTAAGGCACGAGTCTGCAAAACTCTGATCATCGGTTCGATTCCGATAGGCGCCTCCAAAAAATAAAAAAACAATGAAATTTTATTAAGTTTCATTGTTTTTTTATAGAATAAATTGATGAATTCCTACGGAAACTTGATAAAACGCCAATTTAACTATAAAAAAACTTGAAAATGTTACAAAAATGTAATATAATTGTAATATAATGCGTAAAAGTTTAATTAAAAAACGGAAAATGTATATCCGTAAGTATAAAAAATAAGGCTACAAAAATGTATGTAACATAGGAAAAAACTGCTATTGACATTGATAAAATACGAAAGTAAAATATAAGTATAATATTATAACTAAAAGGAAGGTAAATCAATGAGAAGAAAAGGAATAATATTTATAACAATTTTGTTTTTGACAACTTGCATATTTAGCTTGTTTACAACAGTTAAAGCAGCTACAGGCAGTATGTATCTTAATATTAAATTATTAAGAAATTCAGGCTATGGGTACAAATTAGCAAGCAATAACAAAAATGTATGGAAAATTTATGAAACAGATGGAAATGGTAATGATAAGGGATTAAACAGTACAATATATTGTTTAAAAGGTGGACCAGGATTTGGTTCTAGTGATTATGTATCAGGAGTACCTCAAGAAACACATTACACACAATATTTTAATTTAAAAGACCCAGATAGCATAACACCAGATCAATATAAAAATGTTTTACCAGATACATCAAGTAAAGAATATAAGGCATTGTTATGGATATTAGATAATTGTTACGTAGCACCAAAAACAAATCCAACAACAGAAGAAGCTAATAGAGCAGTTCAGGATAAAAAGAACTTGTTGGATGCTGCAGCTGAGTATGCAAAAAAATCTGGAAATCCAGACGTAACAATCAGTGAATTGGAACTTTTAACTGATGATGATATAGATGCAGTACAACAATTAGCAGTATGGTATTATACAAATCCTGAAGGAGATGCATACCATGTTACTAGTATTGATTTTTGGTTAAATACTGTACAAGGAACTGAGAATAGTACATTTAAATCATTGATTAATTTTGGAGATGACGGATGGGATAGAGCAAATGCTTGTCAAGCATTATTTGACTATTTAGTACAAACTCCACAAGAAACAAATTTTACATATACTATTGATAATAGCGCTGTGACACCAAGCCCAATAAAGATAGCTGAAACAGATGCCAAAATTGTAAAAGATGGAAATAATTATGTAGTTGGACCATTCACACTACAAAGACAAGGAAATATAGCTTATTCTTTTAATGCAAAATTTTTAGACCAAAATGATAATGAGGTTTCAAATATAACATTATTAGATTCAAATAAAAAACAAACAAATGCAACACTTAAAGAATTAGTTGGACAAAATTTTTATATTTCTGTACCAATAAGTGCAAATATTGAATCAATTAAGCTTGAAATATCAGGTTCATATACAACAACAAAATCAACATATTGGTCAGTAGAAAATCCAGATCCTACTAAAGACCAACCTGTTGTTAAGGTTGAAAAAGAAAAAGTAGACTTTTCAGACAGCAAAACAGTTATAAAAGAAGAGGAAAAATACTTTGACTTAGCATTAAGAAAATTTATAATATCAATAAATGGCCAAGCACCATCAATTGATAGAACACCACAAATAGATGCCTCAGAATTAACTAAACTAGTTAGTGGAGACATAACAACAGCTAATAAAGTACATCCAAAAAATCCATTAACAGTGAACAATGGTGATAAAGTAATATATAAAATTAGAATATATAATGAAGGAAATATAGATGGCTATGCAACAGAGATCACTGACTATTTGCCATCAGGACTAGAATTTATACCAAGCTCAGAAAGTACAATAAATCAAACTTATGGCTGGACAAATCCATCGGGAGATGGAAAGACAATAAAAACAGACTACTTAGCAGATAAATTAATTACAGCATTTAATGGAACAGAACTAAACTATTTAGATGTAGAAATTGAATGTAAAGTAGTGGCACCAGCTCAATCAACAGACCAAAAATTAAAAAATATAGCAGAAATAACAGGGCATAAAGATAAGGATGGAAATGAATCTATAATTGACCGTGATTCTCAACCAAACGATGTAGATTTAAATAACTATGAAAGAATAAGCCAAGAAGATGATGATGACTTTGAAGAATTAATAATGGGTGGAAAACATTTTGACTTAGCATTAAGAAAATTCATTATATCAATAAATGGTCAAGCACCATCAGTTGATAGAACACCACAAATAGATGCATCAGAATTAGCTAAATTAGCTAATGGAGATATAACAACAGTTAATAAGGTACATCCAAAGGATCCATTAACAGTAACAACAGGAGACAAAGTAATATACAAAATTAGAGTATATAATGAAGGTGAAGTAGATGGATATGTAACAGAGCTTACAGACTATTTGCCATCAGGCCTAGAACTTGTACCAAACACAGAAAGTACAATAAATCAAACTTATGGCTGGACAAATCCATCAGGAGATGGAAAGACAATAAAAACAAGTTATTTAGCAGACAAACTAATTGAAGCATTTAATGGAACAGAATTAAAATACGTTGATGTGGAAGTTGAATGTAAAGTAATAGCTCCTACTCAATCAACAGATCAAAGACTAAAAAATATAGCAGAAATAACTGCACATAAAGATAAAGATGGAAATGAAACTGTAATTGATCGTGATTCTCAACCAGATAACGTAAAAATAGATAATTATGGTACAACAAGCCAAGAAGATGATGATGATTTTGAAGACTTAATAATGTTTGGAAAATACTTTGATTTAGCATTAAGAAAATTTGTTACAGCTGTAAATAACAAAGAAATTACAAATAGAGAACCACAGGTTGTTCTTGACTCATTAAAAGATGGAAGTTCAACAACAGCAACATATAATCATCCAAAAACAACAGTAAGTGTATATAACGGAGATACTGTAACATATACAATTCGTGTATACAATGAAGGGCAAGTAGATGGTTATGTAACAGAAATAACAGACCATTTACCACCACAACTAGAATTTATAGTAGACGATGATTTAAATGCAAAATATGGATGGATATTATCTGAAGATGGAAGAACTGTAAAAACAAATATAACATCTTCAACAACAACAAGCTCTGCAAGTAGAGATCAAATTTATGAAAATAGAACAAACAACACAGACAAAGTTCTATTAAAAGCATTTGATGGAAATGTACTAGACTATATTGATGTTAAAATTAAATGTAAAGTAAAAGACAATATTAGCTTATATGAAAAAATAACAAATATTGCAGATATTACAGATTTTACAGATAAGGATGGTAACACTGTAATTGATAGAGATTCACAAAAATCAAATGTAGTAATACCAACAGATGCAACATTACCAACATACAAAGATACAGAAATTGAACGTGGAGATGCATACATTGCAGGTCAACAAGATGACGATGACTTTGAAAAATTAATACTTAAAAAATTCGATTTAGCATTAAGAAAATTCATTACAGGTGTAAATGAAAAAGAAATCACAAATAGAGCACCAGTATTTACAAAAACAGCAGACGGCAAATATGAATATGTACATCCAAAAAATCCAGTTGAGGTAGCAAATGGAAATACGGTTGTATATACATTAAGAATATTTAATGAAGGTAATGTGGCAGGATATGCTGAAGAAGTTAAAGATAACTTGCCAGAAGGATTAGAGTTCTTACCAGAAAATACAATAAACACTGCATTTAAGTGGAAGATGTATAAAGAAGATGGAACTGAAACCACTGATGTAAAAGAAGCAAAATATATTAAAACAGATTATTTATCTAAAGCAAATGAAACTGTTGAAGGTAATAATCTACTAAAAGCATTTGACCCTGAAACAATGACAATGCCTGATTATAAAGATATAAAAATTGCATTTAAAGTAACAGAGCCAAATACATCTGACAGAATTATAATAAACACAGCAGAAATAGCTAATGATGCAGATGAAGATGGCAATGACGTTGATGATGTTGATTCAACACCAGACAACAACGTTTCAGAGGAAGATGATCAAGATATAGAAAAAATTAAAGTAAAATATTTTGATTTAGCATTGAAGAAATGGGTAACAGAATCAATAGTAACATACAATGGAAAGACTACTATAACTAAAACAGGACATACTGGAGATGAAAACCCAGAACCACCAGCAAAGGTTGAAATTCGTTCAGATAGAATCAACAAAACTACTGTAAAATTTAAATTTAGTATTAAGATAACGAATGAAGGCGAAATAGAAGGATATGCTAAAGAAATAATAGACTATATTCCAGAAGGACTAAAATTCGTTGCAGAGGATAATCCAAAATGGAGATTGACAGATGACGGAAAAGTATTAACAGACCAACTAAAAGATGTTCTTATAAAACCAGGAGAAAGCCAAACTGTAGAAATTATACTTACATGGATAAATGGAAAGAACAACATGGGATTAAAAACAAACTGGGCTGAAATTTATGAAGATTATAATGAATATGATTCACCAGATATCGATTCAACACCTGGTAATGACAAAAAAGGAGAAGATGATATTGATGAGGCACCAGTTATTTTAACTACTGCAACAGGTAATGCACCTACATATGCTACACTTGCATTAGCATCAATAAGCATGATTGCAGGAGGAGTTATCTTAATTAAAAAATACGTAATTTAATAATAAAAATAATGCTAAAGCAATTTTAGCATTATTTTTTGTTTACATTAAAAAGCGCTTGTGGTATAATATTTTATGTAAAAATGTAACAAAGGAAGGTTGGACATATGAATCAAATTCTTGCAGTTGAAAATAAAAAAAAGGAAAAAGTGAAGACTAAAAAAATAAGAACAGGTAGACCAATAGAAATAAAAGGCATAGTAGTCTTTTTCGCTGTAATAACTATGGTGTTTGGACTTACACTTGCAGGACAAGGCTCATATGCCTTATATAGAAATGTAGATGACAGAAAGCCGGAGAATATACCATATGTTGAAATAGGAAGAGTAAATGATAAGGCAATAATAAGAGTTGCACATAATATTGAAATTTCTAAAATAATATATTCATGGAATGATGGGGAAGAAAGTGCAATTCCAGTTGGAAGTACTAGAGCTGAAGAAGAAATTACACTTTTAGGATATGATAGTATCTTGAACCTTACAATAGAAGATATAAATGGCAAAAAAGTAAAATATCAAAAACAATATTTATTGACAGGAGTAGATATTACAAAACCATCTATTGAAATTGAAACCAAAGATGGAAACGATAAAATGAAAATTATAGCAAAAGATGAAACAGAAATAGCATATATAACATATCAATGGGAAGACGGCGAACCAGTTACAGTTAATGCAGAACAACAGGGACAAAAAGAAATGATTGTACAAGTACCATTAACAGCAGGATTAAAGAAAATACGAATAATAGCAGTAGATACAAATGGAAATATTGAAGAAATACCTGAACAAGAAATTACTATTACTACTTCAAAACCAGAAATGTCAGTTATTCGTAATAAAGGGCAAATTACTGTAAAAGCATCTGATAAAGATGGGGTAAAAGACATAGTTATTAACTTAAATGGAGAAATATATAAAGCTGAAAATATAAACAGAAAATCAGTTAAGGTAGGACCAGTAAATCTAAGAGAAGGTAATAATACTATCTCAGTTGAAGTGACAAATGTAAGTGGCTATACAGAAAAAGCTACAGCAGAACTACAATATAATCCATAATAAAAGGAGACAAATGATGGCGCAAGAAATTTATTTAATTGATGATGGAAATGAATTAAAAAGCAAGCTAACAGAATTATTTAAAAAAGAAAAAGACTATAAATTTAAAAAAGCTAAAACAACAGACATAGAAACAGTACTTAAAAATATCCCTGCTCTGATAATAATAAATGAAGATGGGATACAAGAAGATATTATAAAACTTTGTAATAAAATCAGGGCAAATGAGGACAATAGTATAACACCAATAATTGTAATATCATCAATAACAGAAAAACAACACAGGGTACAAATTTTGCAAGCATGTGTAGAACACTATATAAAAGCACCAATTGATGAAGAATATCTATATTATACAGTTAAAAATGTAATACGTTTGCTTGATACAAACCGTAGAGTTAGCCCATTAACAGGATTACCAGGTAATGTTCAAATTCAAGCAGAAATAAAAAAACGCTTACTTAACAATGAGCAATTTTCAATTTTATATATAGACTTAGATAATTTCAAAGCATATAATGATGTTTATGGATTTTTAAACGGAGATGAAATGATTAAATTTACAGCAAGATGTATATCTAATCACTTACATGATACAGAAGATGAAGAAAATTTTGTAGGTCATATTGGAGGAGATGACTTTGTTGCCATTACTTCTAATATAAATTGTGAGCAAATATGCCAAAATATAGTATTAGAATTTGACCAAGGAGAACTTAAATATTTTAATAAAAAAGATATTGAAAAAGGATACTTAGAAGTACCAAATAGAAAATGTATAATAGAACAATTTCCGCTTACAAGTATATCAATTGCAGTAGTTGTAGTAGATGAAGGTAGATTTAAAAATGTATTAGAAATAGGTGAAACTGCTGCACAAGTAAAACACTTAGCCAAAACTACACCAGGCAGCACATATGTAATAGATAGAAGAAAACATAATAGCTAAAAAAGATTCTCTCTTTGGGAGAATCTTTTTAATTATTATAAAAATAATCCATTATACCATTATAAATTCCCCAAGCTAATCTATCTTGATACTCATCAGTTAAAAGCTGTTGTTCTTCCTCAGGGTTAGATAAAAAACCACATTCTACAATAGATATAGGAATTTCTACATGTTTTATAATATAAACATTATCTAGTTTCATAGCCACTCTTTTATTCTCTTTTTGAATGGAATCATTTAAATTTTGTTGTAAACTCTTAGATAAAGCAGTACTCTTCCCATCATTTTGCTTATAAAAACATTGCCAACCATAATACTGTTGTTGAGGAATTTTATTTAAATGAATAGAAACAAAAATATCAGCAGAGCTCTCATTACCAATTTTTACTCTATTATGAATATCAGAAATTTTCTTTTTCCTCAAAGAGTTTTTATCTAAATCATAAATGGCATTTTCGTCACTACGAGTCAAAATTACAGTAGCACCAGACTGCTCTAACAAACTTTGAACCTTTAAAGTTATTTTCAAATTTGTTTCAGCCTCAGTAGTACCATTACTAGACTGAGCACCCTCATCAGGTTTACCGTGACCAGCATCCAAAACAATAACCTTATTAGAAACCGGCAAAGAAACAGTAGGAACAGTTTTATCAGAATTTGCAATTTGAAAAACAAAAACAAACACACAAACCAACAAGATACTAGAAATAATACCCAATCTCTTCTTACTTAAAACAACCATAAACCCACCCCATAATCATATATATGAGATAATTCTAAAATTATGCAAAAAAAGTATGTGTATTCACAGGTACACATACTGTAGTCTTGAACATTGCGACTCAACGTTCATTATTTTGAAATTAAATAATAACACATTATTGTATATTTGTCAGAAATTAAAATTACAAAAAAATTTATTTCCGATAGGCTTAATTACCAGATTTTTGCCCCCATCCCCACTCGCACCCAGAAAATAAAGATTTATTAGCGAAGAGTTTTTTCTTTTTTGTTGCAACCTTATATGAAAATATGTTAGAATACAGCTATGAAAAAAATATATATAAATAAAAATGTAAAGGAGGTGTGCAAGATGGAAGAAAATAAAATAGTAAGCAATTATAATTTGGAAAAACTAGATGATGCTAATATAAGAAGATTTTTACAATTAAATAATTTATCTTCAAATAAATATTTTTTTGCAACACAGCCAATTAAGATTACTAATACGATATTATTTGGAACCCTAAGTGCATTAACTATAGGAAATTATATTGTATATTTTGATACACAAAGTATATATCTATTTGAAATGTCAAAACTTAGCAATAAAAAAATTGTAAATTATTTTAAAATAGACACACCAAATGTAGTAAAAGTTGAAACTGAAAAAGATCTTTTAGGAATTCAAAAAAGATTAAAGATTAAACTTAAAGATGATACAAAATTAATTTTAGAAGTTAATAAAAGACTTAGAGGAATAGACGATCAACTAAAAAACATTGAAGAATTTGAAAATATGTTTAATAATTAAATAGGGAGGATGAGAGTAAAATGAAAGGAAAACAATTATTTGGAATAATATTTATTATTTTCATTGTAGGAGTATTAGTAGCAAACATTATAATTATTGCCGTTAATAAAAGTAAAGGAGTAATTACATTAGATAGCTCTAATATTGTAGAACAATTGAAAAATAAGAGAACGTTGGGTCAAAGCTTTAGAATAGAAAAAGATAGCTATGAAATATACAATCAATTTTATATTGGTCATAGCAATAATAGCCATAGTGTACCACTTACAACATTTTATGATGATTACTTCTTTACTATTCGTATAAAGGGACAAGATAATACGGAATATTATATGGCCGTTAAGGTAAAAACCGAAAGTAATACAGAAAACTCTATATTAACAAGTTTACAAAGAGGAGAAACAGTTGATTTAACAGGAAATATTAGTAAAATAACAGCTACATATGGAACTACCAAAGTAATTGACGAGTTTAATTCTGCATTAGGATATGACAAAGAAAATGTATTAGAATATTGTATGAATATCAATTAAAATATAAAAAGGTGCCAGCGGGTGTCTCTGGGGACGGGGTCAAAAAGCACCTTTTTCTCAAATCCTACTTTTTTTAATCTGATTTTAAATTTGGGTGCTTTTTGAACCCGTCCCAAAAGTTACCCCAAAATGAATAAAAATTCCACTTTTTGAGAAAAATATGTGTAAACATATAATGCAAGGAGTGGAATTTTAAAATGCAATATAAAACCTTAATGATAAAAGGTGCAATTTTAGGTAAAAATCAATTAGAAGATTATTTAGAGAAAGTGGCTTCAAGCCACAATTTACAGAATTTTTCGGATAAAGAAACATACCCAATTCCAAGATTAAAAGAAAATTTTGAGTTAATTACTCAAACATATAATTTATTAAATGAACATGCAAAATTAAAAATACCAATACATTCAGCAGGAGAGTGGATTTTAGACAATTACTATGTAATAGATGAAGCTGTAAAAAACATAAAGTTGGAACTTCCAAAACATAAATATACAAAGTTTTTAGGGCTAGCAAATGGAAATTATGCTGGTTTTGCTAGAGTGTATGTTTTAGCAAGTGAAATTGTAAATTATACAGATAATAAAATAGATGGCAAAAACTTAAGCGATTATATACAGGCATACCAAAAAAAGAAGACCTTAAGTATGGAAGAAATATGGAGCATAGGCATTTTTATGAAAATTGCTCTAATAGAAAACATTAGGCAAATTTGCGAAAAAATATATGTTTCTCAACTCCAAAAATACAAAGTTGAAAATATAATTGAAAGACTAGTTGAACAAAAAAATAAAGATGAATTGCAGTTTACCAAGCTATCAGAATACAAAGACAAACTAACAAAACATACAGAAATGAAATATCCATTTATTGAGTATTTATCATACAAGTTAAAAAAGTACGGTAAAAAGGCATATCCATATATATCTATTTTAGAAGAACAGGTAAATAGAGCAGGTATGGATTTAGATGAAGCCATAAAAAAAGAGCATTTTGAAATTGCTATAAACAAAGTATCAATGGGCAATTGTATTACAAGCATTAAAAATCTAAATAGAATTAGTATGCTAGAAATTTTTGAAAATATAAATGGTGTTGAAGATATATTAAAACAAGATCCAGCAAATGTCTATGAAAAAATGGATTATCAAACAAAAATAGTATACAGAAATGCAATAAAAGAGATAGCCAAAAAAACTAAAATTTCTGAAATATATATAGCAAAAAAGGTATGGCATTTAGCTGATAAAGCAAAAGGTGATAAACAAAAACATGTAGGATATTATTTAATATCAGATGGCAAAGGACAATTGCTACAAGAGCTGACAGGCAAAAAAACAAATAAGCTATCAAATGATAAAAAAATTGCAATATGGCTCACAGTACTAAGCATTTGCACAGCTATAATTTGCATATTATTTGCAAGTTGTTTTTATACAAAAGCACAATTTTCAATATGGTTTGCTGTGCTATTAGGAGTATTGCTAATTATCCCTGTGCAAACCATTTTAGTGCAAATTGCACAATATATTTTAGGAAAATTTATAAAACCAAAGCCAATACCTAAATTAGATTTTGAGGCAGGTGTGCAGGAAGAATCAGCAACTTTTGTGGTTATACCTACAATTGTAAATTCTAAACAAAAAGTGCAAAAAATAATGAAGAATTTAGAAAAATATTATATGGCAAACAAGAGTGATAACATATATTTTGCACTTTTAGGTGATTGCACAGCAGGAAAAAATGAGAAAGAACCTTTTGATGAAGAGGTTGTAAGTACAGGAATTGAAGAAGCGGATAGATTAAATAAAAAATATCCAGATAATAACTTTCCAAAGTTTCATTTTTTATATAGAAAAAGAACTTGGAATACAGCAGAAGAGTGCTATTTAGGATGGGAAAGAAAAAGAGGATTATTAAATCAATTTAATGAATATGTTTTAGGAAAAAGCAAAAATGAATTTTTAGCAAATACAATTGAAAAATGCGATAAAATTCCTAAAATCAAATATGTAATAACCTTAGATGCAGACACTGAACTTTGCCTGAATACTGGATTAGAGTTAATAGGTGCAATGGCACATATATTGAATAAACCAGTATTAAATCATAAGCAAGACTTAGTAGTAGACGGACATGCATTGATACAACCACGAGTTGGAATTTCACTTTTAGATGTGCAAAAAAGCTATTTTACAAAACTATATGCAGGTTCAGGTGGAAAAGATGCATATACAAACGCCATTTCAGACATATATCAAGACAATTTTGAGGAAGGAATTTTCACAGGAAAAGGAATTTACGATTTACAAATATTTTCTACTGTACTTGCAAATGAAATACCTCAAAATACTGTGTTAAGCCATGATTTATTAGAGGGAAGCTACTTAAGATGTGGACTAGCAACAGATATAATGTTACTTGATGGATACCCAACAGGATATAACAGCTTTAAGGCAAGGCTTCACAGATGGATACGTGGAGACTGGCAACTAGTGCAATGGTTAGGAAGTAGCATTATAAATAAAAGAGGAGAGAAAAAGGAAAACCCATTAAGTATATTATCAAGATACAAAATTTTAGACAATTTAGTAAGAAGTTTATTGGAGCCAACAGTAGTAATATCAATGGTTTATGTAAGTATTTTTAAGCTATTGTTTAATATAAAAATATGGCCAATAATAACTTTGCTTGTGGTAGCAACAATAATTCCAACTATTTTAGAATTATTAAACCGTATATTATTTAAAAAGGATCAAGAAAAACCACAAAAAACTTTTACAAAAACAATATCTGGGCCAAATGCAGCAATTCAAAGAGGATTATTAGCTTTAGGAAATTTACCAGACAAAGCATATTTTAGCTTAAATGCTTGTATAAAAACTTTAAGAAGAGTAATTGTTACCAAAAAACATTTACTTGAATGGATGACAGCAGAAGATGCTGAAAAAAATGCAAAAAAAGATTTATTTTCATATTATAAAAATATGATTTCAAATGTTATTTTAGGCGTATTAACACTAGCAATGCTATTTATATTACCACTAAAATTCAGCAATATATTTATACTTTTATTTGGACTACTTTGGATAATTACTCCTATGGTAATGTGGCAAATAAGTAAAGAATATAAAGTAATACCACAGCTAGAGAAATTAAGTGATGCAGACAAAGAATATTTATTAAATTTAGGTAAAAAGACTTGGCAATATTTTAAAGAATTTATAAATGAAAAAAGCAATTTTCTACCACCAGACAATTACCAAGAAGATAGAAAGCCAAAACTTGTGAATAGAACTTCACCTACAAACATTGGGTTGGGCTTACTTGCAGTAGTGGCTAGTTATGATTTGGGTTACGAAAATCTGGAAGACACACTTAAATTATTGGAGAAAATGCTAAACACAATTAGTAATCTTCCCAAATGGAATGGCCATTTATACAACTGGTATAACCTAGATAATTTACAACCTTTAATGCCAAGATATATTTCATCAGTAGATAGTGGAAATTTAGTTGGATATTTATTTACTTTAAAACAATTTTTACTAGAACATATTCAAGAAAACAATGTTGAAGCATTACTTTTAACAGTAGATACACTAATTGAAAACACAGATTTTTCAAAGCTATATGACGAAAACACTCGCCTATTTTCAATTGGATTTAATATAGAGGAAAACAGTTTAACAGATTCATATTATGATTTACTTGCATCAGAAGCAAGGCAAACTAGCTTAATAGCAATAGCTAAAAAAGATGTACCAGCAAGACATTGGAACAATTTGAGTAGAACACTTACAATATTGAACAAATACAAAGGACTAGTATCATGGTCTGGAACAGCTTTTGAATATTTTATGCCAAATATAAATATTCCTAAATATCCGGGTAGCCTATTAGACGAGTCATGCAAGTTTATGCTTATGAGTCAAAAAGAATATGCTAAAAAACTTAACATTCCTTGGGGAATATCAGAATCAGCTTTTTATTTAAAAGACTTGCAAAATAATTATCAATATAAAGCTTTTGGGATCCCTTGGATAGGATTAAAAAGAGGACTTTCAGATGAAATGGTAACAAGTTCTTACGGAAGTATTTTAGCGCTTACAGAGGCTCCAAAAGAGGTTGTTGAAAATTTAAAAATATTAGAAAAAAACGGTATGTATAAACAATATGGATTTTATGAATCAATTGACTATACTCCAACTAGATTAAAAAAAGGTGAAAAATATGCAGTAGTAAAAACATATATGGCACATCACCAAGGCTTAATATTACTTGCAATAAACAACTTATTTAAGAATAATATAATGCAAAAAAGATTTATGGAAAACCCTGAATTAAAGGCAATAGACATTCTACTTCAAGAAAAAATGCCAGAAAATATAATAATTACAAAAGAGGAAAAAGAAAAAGTAGAAAAAATAAAATATGTATATGATAATAATTATTCAGTAAGAGAAATAACTAAGCCAAACTTGAAAATTCCACAAATAAATGTAATATCAAGTAATGAGTATACAGTTGTAATGAATGCCAAAGGAGAAGGCTATAGTAAGTACAAAAATATACTAATAAATAGGTACAAAAAAACAAATGATATTGAACAAGGAATTTTCTTTTATATAAAAGATGTAAAAACAAATAGAATATGGACAGCTAATAAAATGAGTTATATGAATAATGCAGACAAATATGTAATGTATTTTTCAGATGACCAAAACAAAATAGTAAGACAAGATGGTGGAATAGAAACAATATTAAAAACAAGTGTTATGGCAGATAACCCTGTAGAACTAAGAAGTTTGGAGATAACAAACCATGGGCTAGAAAGTAAAACACTAGAAATTACAAGCTTTTTAGAACCTATACTTTCAGAACCAGCACAAGACTACAGCCACCCAAGTTTTAATAATTTATTTTTAAACTATGAATATTTAGATGATTTAGAAGCAATTTTAGTTACTAGAAGAAAAAGGACAGATAACGAAAATCAAGTATTTTTAGGTATAAAATTTTACACAGAAAATGAAACAGTAGGAAAGCTAGAATATGAAATAGATAAGGAAAAATTTTATGGAAGGAATGAATTAGGGCTTCCAATAGCAATAAAAAATTCAATTCCGTTTAGTAACAATATGCAGTTGACAACAGAACCGATTGCAAGTATGAAAAGAACTATAACAATAAAGCCAGAAGAAAAGGTAACACTTAATTTAATTTTAGCAGTTGCAGAAACTAAACAAAAAGTGGAAGAAACTCTAAAAGAATTTACAAGCCAAGCTACAATTAAACACAACTTTGAACTTGCGAGAGCTAGTAAAGAAGCGGAAAATAAATATTTAGGAGTAAATGCAAAGCAGACTGAGCTATATCAAAAAATGATAGGATATTTGCTATATAATAACCCACTAAAAACATTAACTTGTAGCAGTATGGAAGCACCTGTAAGCAGGTTGTGGCAGTATGGAATTTCAGGAGATTTGTCTATATTGTTATTAAAGATAAAAGAAAAAGACGAAATAGAAACTTTAGAAGAAACTTTAAAAGCCTACAACTATTTTAGAGTGAAAAATATATTAGTGGATTTGATAATTATAAATCAAGAAAAATACAGTTATGACGGTAATCTAAGAGATGAAATATATAACAGTATTTCAAATGAGAATTTATCATATTTGCAAAATATAAAAGGTGGAATTTTTGTATTAGAAAATTTATCACAAGATGAGATAAACTTTTTTGAGTATCGTGCAAACCTAACTTTAAATGCAAGTTATGGCAATATATATAGGTATTTAAAAGAACTAGAAGATGAATATCTAGATAGTATAAAAGATATACCATTTGAAGAAACACCAAGAATGGTAGAAACTATACCAGCTAAAAGAGAAAAATTAACAGAGCTAAAATATCTAAATGATTATGGTGGATTTTCGCAAGACGGAAAAGAATATACAATTCGTGTAAATAAAGATGAAAAATTACCAACAGTATGGAGTCATATATTAACTAACAAGCAATTTGGAACTTTAGTAACAGAGGGAATGGGAGGTTATACTTGGTATAAAAATAGCAGACTAAATAGATTAACAGCATGGAGTAACTTGCCAGTACAAGATGTACCATCAGAAATAATATACTTGCAAAATGAAGAAAGCAAAAAGGTATGGTCTATGGGCTTAAATCCATGTCCAGATGATAATGACTACTATATCACATATGGATTAGGATATGCAAAATATCGCCATCAAAGTGATGAAATAAGTCAAAATTTAGAAATGTATATTCCAATGAAAGATAATATAAAGGTGCAAACTCTAAAACTTGAAAACAATGGACTAAAAAAGAAAAAACTAAAACTTGTGTATTATATAAAACCAGTGTTAGAAGAAGATGAGCTTAAATCAAATGGATATTGCAATTTAGAATTTATACCAAATTCAAATGTGATTTGTATGAAAAATACTGCCCAAGAAGAGACATTTTCACAATATTTATTTGTATCAAGCAGTGAAAAAATAACATCATATACTGGAAGTAAGCAAAACTTTGTGGGCAATGGAGGTTTAGCAAATCCAGATGGAATACGCCAAATAAAATTAGATAATTCAAACAGTTTATGGCAAAATGGAATAATTGCTATTCAATGTGAAGTAGAACTAGAAGCACTAGAAAGCAAAGAAATTGTATTTACACTAGGTGTAGGCAAAACAGTGTTAGAGTGCCAAGATATAGCATACAAGTATTGTAATTTGAGCAAAGTAAAAGAAGAATATGAGAAAACTAAAAATTACTGGAGAGGAATAACAGACAATCTACAAGTAAGTACACCATTGGAATCTACAAATATTTTGTTAAATAGCTGGTTAATTTATCAAACTATAACTTCAAGATTATTAGGAAGAACAGGATATTATCAATCTGGTGGAGCATATGGATTTAGAGACCAACTTCAAGATACAATTGCATTAAAATATGTTGATCCAGAGTTTACAAAACAGCAAATAATAAAACACAGTGCACATCAATTTATAGAAGGAGATGTAGAACATTGGTGGCATGAAGAAACAATTAGAGGAATACGCACAAGATTTACAGACGACAGATTATGGCTAGTGTATTTAGTAGAAGACTATATATCATTTACAGGAGATAAGCAAATACTAGATATTCAAACACCATATCTAACAGGTGCTATACTTGAAACAGGAGTTGACGAAAAGTATGATATATATGAACAGACAGAACTAACAGAAAGCATTTATGAACATTGCAAAAAAGCAATAGAAATATCTTTAGACTTTGGAGAAAATGGCTTACCTAAAATAGGCTCAGGGGACTGGAATGACGGATTTAGTACAGTAGGAAATAAAGGCAAAGGCGAGAGTGTATGGTTGGGATTTTTTATGTATGATGTTTTGAAGAAATTCATTCCAATATGTATAGAAAAGAATGAACCAGACTTAGCAAAAAAATATGAAGAAGTAACAGAAAAATTAAAGAGAGCATTAAATGCTAGTGGATGGGATGGCAGATGGTTTAGAAGAGCATTTATGGACAACGGAAATGTTTTAGGAAGTATGCAAAACGAGGAATGTAGAATAGATTCAATTGCACAAAGTTGGTCTGTAATATCAGGAGCAGGAGACAATGACAAAAAATATATATCAATGGAAAGTTTAGAGAACCACTTAATAGATAAAGAAAATGGCGTGATAAAATTACTAGACCCGCCATTTGACAAAGGAATACTAAAACCAGGCTATATTAGTAGTTATGTACCAGGAACTAGAGAAAATGGAGGACAATACACACATGGAGCCATTTGGTCTATAATTGCATTCAGTTTGCTGGGCTTTGGAGATAAAGCAGGGGAATATTATAGAATGATAAATCCAATTGAGCATAGTAGAACAAAAGAAGCGGCAAACAAGTATAAAGTAGAACCATATGTAATTAGTGCAGATGTATATACTCAAAAAAATTTAGCAGGACGAGGTGGCTGGACATGGTACACAGGTTCAAGTAGCTGGATGTATGAAGCAGGTATTAAGTATTTATTAGGCTTACACATAGAAAATGGATACCTAAGTATACAGCCATGTATTCCAAGCGACTGGAAAGAATATAGTATAAAATATAAACATGGAAACTCTGTATATAACATTCATGTAAGTAATCCGAATGGTAAAAACAATACAGTACAAAGCTTTAAGCTAAATGGACAAGAAATGCCAGACAAGAAAATCGAGCTAAATTCTGCAGATGGAGTGTATAACATAGATGTTGGTATGTAGAAAAAACTTGAAAAATATGTTATAATTGTTAACATAACAGCAAAAGCTGATTTGAAACCGTTAAATTATTACTTAAGGAGGAAAAAACAATGAAACAACGGTATGAAAAGTTTGTGCTTGAGGCAGGAAAGGATGTAACCTTTGATGTCTCAGAGGGAACAAACGGAGAGTTAATCATCACTGCTCGTACGGAAAATCTCTACTCTACAGACTATGTAAACCCGCCTATACCAGAAGGATATAAGCATGTCTGTGGAGAATGGAACAATGGATTTGTAATTG
>OIYS01000091.1_pt1 | contig 62856 bp, 59 predicted proteins | sample 1588271 | NCBI WGS metagenome assembly OIYS01 (sample SAMN03283286) | human gut metagenome | biome: human-associated habitat; material: feces | host: Homo sapiens | place: Peru | collected 2012 | reverse complement strand
TCGGCACGCGGTTTTGGAGACCGCTGCTCTACCAACTGAGCTATACCCCTATCTTGCCTTCGCTTTTGCGAAGACATGTGAAACGCCCGTATGTATACCCCACAACAGTGTTTCATGGTGGACCCGAAGGGAGTCGAACCCTCGACCTCTCGGATGCGAACCGAACGCTCTCCCAACTGAGCTACGGGCCCAAACGACATTAGATATTTTATCACTATTCTAATAGAATTGCAAGTACAAAATACAATTTTTTTAAATTTTTTTGTAGAGTTACAATTGATGTGAGACTGAAATCAAAAAAAAGAATAGAAAAAAGCGATTGAGTACGTTAGAATATAGTCACCACAACAACCCCTAACGAAAGGATCTCAATCGCCATGAATAGTATAACACAAAACAAACGCTATTTGCCACATGAAATTTCAACAAAAATTAATTCTGTCAAATTATACAGACAAACAAAGGATATCGGATTTGTGTGCCGGCGATATCACATATCAAAAGCATCACTGATGCGGTGGAATAAGCTGTATGACGGGACAAAAGAATCACTTGAACCGAAGTCGCATAAGCCGCTGACACCTCACCCCAATTCACATACAGAAGAAGAAATTAAGTGGATTAAGGATTATCATCGAAGAAATCCGAACATCTCAATTTGTGAGCTATACGGAAAGCTTCGTGAAGATAAAGCATATTCCCGACACCCCGGATCTTTGTACAGAGTATTTGTACGGCTCGGATTCAGACAAAAGGTTGAATCTTCAAAGAAGAAATCTAAACATCTCGGTAAATACAACACGCCGGAATCCATCGGTGAGAAGTGGCAAATGGATGTGAAATATGTTCCGAAAGCCTGCGATTCAAGGGATGAGAAAGAACAGTACTATCAATATACTGTTATTGAACAAGCATCCAAAAAGCGATTCATTTACGCATATCAAGAGCAAAGCAGTTATTCCACGGTAGATTTTTTCAAGCGTGCTATAACTTATTTCGGATATGCTCCGAATATATTGCAAACGGATAACGGCAGTGAGTTTACTCATACAAAAAAAAGACGAAACGAATACATCCGCTGGATATGTTTTGCAATACTTACAACATTGAGCACAAGACTATTCGTCCGAGAACACCGTGGCACAACGGCAAGGTAGAAAGAAGCCACCGCAACGATCAAGAACGGTTTTACAATTACCTGAAATTTTATTCATTCAATGATTTACAAGAACAGATGAAACGATACTTGTACAAAGCAAACAATATCCCGATGACGGTTCTAGGCTGGAAATCGCCGAATCAGAAGCAGCACGAACTGGGCGGTCGCTAACGCTCCGCTTTTCGGGACATCGTTCGTTCTCTCCTCCGCTACACTCCGTCGTTCACTCTCTCTGTCCCGAAAAATATATTCCGATAGACTCATTATTTTTTCAGTTCTTTGGTCTCACATCATTGACAAATGCACAAAAATACAATTTTTTTAAATTTTTTAAAATCATTAATTAATATTTATTGCCTTTTTCATTTAAGTTTGATAAAATAGTGACGTTAATAATCTTAGGAGTGATTCATATCAATAAATATCTAATCGTAAATGCCGATGATTTCGGATTGTGCGAATCGGCAAACAAGGCGTGCATGGAGCTTTTCGAAACAGGCAATCTATTATCGTCTACAATTATGATGGTTTGTCCCGGAGCGGAAGAAGCCGTAAAATTTGCAATAGACCATCCTGAATATGCAATTGGCGTGCATACAACTCTGACAGCCGAATGGCAGAAATACAGATGGAAGCCGCTGACAGACGGAAAAAGCCTGCTTGATAAAGAGGGCTTTATGTGGCATGAAAGCGACATGGTTGAGCTTCATACAAAATCAAGCGAAGTCGAGGCGGAAATCCGCGCGCAGATAGACAAGGCTCATGCGATGGGGATGAAACCGTCGCATATAGACAATCACATGGGCTCTCTGTACGGCTATAATACAGGAAGATTCGGCTTTCTTAAAATGGCATTAAGAATATGTCACGACTACGGCTACGCATACAGAGTTCCGCTTTACGTTACAAAAAGCACAACTCCGAGAGGCGTTCCCTATCCCCTGTTCAAGGCTCTTACGGGACTTATTCGTTATTGGGTAAAGAAATACGACGTTATAACACCGGATTATCTTATATTCCCCGACTGGAAGGTTCCGCATATACGCGAAAGCTACGAATCATACAGAAGAATCATACTTGACGTGTGGACAAATATTCCCGACGGAGTTACGGAAACATTTATACACCCCGCTGTCGAAAGCGACGAGTTAAAGGGCATTACAAACGCATGGCAGTGCAGAGTATGGGAATATGAATTAATGAAAGACCCGTACACACATCAGTATCTGAAGGATCACGGAATCGAAATGATAACTTACCGCGAGCTTATCAAAATGAAATCAAAATAATTGTAATCAACTAAAGTTTACGGCGAGGTTCAAACGAACCCCGCCGTTTTTTTATTTAGTATAAAGTTTTAATGTCTTAATCTCAAACGGTTTGAACGTAAGCTTCAGCTTACCGTCGTAAAGAGAAAGCTTTTCGTCCTTTTCCTCCATGAGATTACATTCGAACGCGTCTTTAACGTCAATACCGAACGAAACCTCACAGTTTGTACGTCTGTTCCATGTCTCATACATACGGACGATAACAGAATCTGAATCCTCCGCCTTTTTAACCGTCTCGATAATAACGTTTGACTTATTGACATTAACAAGCGAGAACTCGGTCGGAAGAACGCCCGATTTGCCCTCTGCCGTAATGCTTCTTAACGGAACGTTTATATCGTAAGCCTCGTTAACTACGCCGGACGAGCTTACATCACCCGAATGAGCGTACATTGAATAAACGAAATTATGACGCTCTCTGTCCTGAAGATGGTTCGGCGAGGTTGCGCTTCTTAAAAGCGTGGGCTTGATATGTGAATTCTTAACAGTCCAGCCGTACTTACAGTCATTCAGCACAGAGAAACCGAATCCGTTATCCGAAAGGTCAGCCCATTTATGACCGCAAACCTCAAACTGCGAATAATCCCACGTCGTGTTTTCGTGCGCGGTACGTTTTAGATTACCGAACTGAATATCAAACGTTGCATTAACGGCGTTAACATCTACGGGATAATCGGCTTTGAGAGCAATACGCTTCTCCTGCCAGTCAACATCATAAAATATATCGATTCTCGCCGTGTGAGGATAAAACACATAATACTGCGTAATATGCGATTTATTGAATGTTCTGTTGACTTTCAATACCGTGCGTACCGCGCCGTGTTCAACGATTTCGGAATTATCGACATTATCAATATTCCAATACTTCTCACCGTAGTAGCATTTGATATCCCATGCCTCATGATTGTGAGGTCTGTCCTCATACGCGATAAGTCTGCCTAAAACATCATTTTCCTTTGAAACGCATCTGTCTGCCGACTTGTCATAATATGAAGCAATATTCATATTGCCGTCGAATTTAACGGTGTAGTAATCATTTGAGAATTCATTGTTTCCGCTCTTTACCGAGTCTGCGGATTCAACAGCCGAATCAACGATTCTGAACGTCTTGTATCCCTTAGCCGGAACATCCGCAGCAAAAAATGCAAGCTTGCCGTCGTACGTTATCTGCGACGGCATAACATTGCCGTCCATATCCTCGATATGAAATTCTCTTTTTTCGGGCGTATCGGCAATGACAACGGAGCTTCTTGCAAATCCAAGCGTATTAAACACAACGATAATTCTACCGTCCGCATTAATAAGCGAGGCTACTGCGGACTCGCTCTCGTTTACCATCTCGGCGCCTTCTTTAGCGACAAGCTCATACTGCTCTTTCGAATCCTCGTAAACGGCGGCTATAGACGAACCCGGGATGATATCGTGGAACTGATTGAGAAGTATAAGCTTCCATCCGGCAAGAAGCTTATCCGACGGATATTCTTTTGAAGCAAGAAGCTCAGCAAGCACGCCGAGAGACTCCGCGTCCTGATAGAGATATTCGCTCTTTCTGTTATACTTTTTGTTTCTGCTCTGCGCGGTAAGTGTTCCGCGGTGAAATTCGAGGTACAATTCGCCTGCCCATACGGGAAGTCTGTCGCTGTCCTTTACTTCCGAAGCGAGTCTGTCGAAGAAATCACGCGCAAACTCCTGTTTGAGAGTCGGACAGCCGGGTATTCCTTTTTCCATTCTTCTGCCGTGTTCGAGCATATCTCTCGTCGGGCCTCCGCCTCCGTCGCCCCAGCCGTATGAGAAAAGAACGTTTTTATTAAGATCCTTATTTGAATAACGTCTCCATCCGCCGATAACCTGGTCGGGAGAAAGATATCCGTTATACGTTGTCATAAACCCCTTGTCGTCACAGCTCTGAGTCGGTATAAAGTGAGAGAGAACCTCTGTTCCGTCAATACCGCGCCACATAAACGTATCGAACGGGAATTTATCAAATTCGTTCCACGAAATTTTCGTGGTCATGAAGTAATCAATATCGGACTTCCTGATAATCTGCGGAAGCGCGCCCGAATATCCGAATACGTCGGGCAGCCACATAATGCGGTTATCGACTCCGAATTCATTTTTGAAAAATCTCTTTCCGACTAAGAACTGTCTTACGAGCGATTCACCCGATACTACGTTCGTGTCGCTCTCGACCCACATACTTCCCTCGGGCTCCCAGCGTTTTTCCCTGACAAGCTCCTTTATCTCCTCATATAATTCGGGATAATCCTGCTTAACAAAATCATAAATCTGAGCCTGCGAAGACATGAATTTATACTCGGGGTATTCCTTCATCAGATTAACGACGCTCGAGAAGCTTCTCGCAGCCTTTTCTCTCGTCTGACGGAGCCTCCAAAGCCATGCGGTATCTATATGAGTATGTCCGATTGCGCTCGTAACAACGCCCATATCAGCGCCGTATATATTCTCTTTGAGATACTCCCTTGCCTTTCTTACGCTGTCATGAAAAACAGCGTCGTCGATTGTATTAAGTTCGAGCATGTTAACGGCGGTATTGAGAGATTTGATAATATCTATTCTTGCCGTATCGTCGTGAGAATAATTATGCGCAGTCTCCCACGGAGAAAGAAGGTCATAATATAAATCCTTAACATCCTCGTCAACGGTTTTAAGAGATGATGTAAGTCTCGTTTTTCCGGCGAACTCCCAGTCGTCACAGTATGCGTTAAGAGCGATATCGTAACTCTCCCCCGCCTTTGCGTCATCCGAAAGAATTATATACTGATGATACGGGTCTGCGCCCTGTACGAGCTTACCGTTTACGAATACGATAAACTGCTGAGCACGGCTCTCCCATCTTGAATCGGGATAAGGATTTATCTGATATATAACCTTTTTACCCGCAAATGAATCGGGAATCGTAACAGTCTGTTTAAACCAGCAGTACTCCTCCTTATATCCCCAAAACTCATCTTTTCCGAAGCTTTTCCATTCGCCCTCGTTTATATCGGCAAGGGTATACTGTCCGTCTCTGAAAAGGAACTCTCCCGCGTCGACGCATTCGGGGAAAATTCGCCCCTTAAGCTGATTGATTATCTCCTTTACACGCGAAGCGAGCATTTTTCGTTCCGAGTTTTTATCGCAGAACTCAATATCGAAATGCATAAAATACCTCCTCTGTATTTATTGTAGTTTGATTATATTGCATAACACAATTAATGTCAATCGCAAATTACAAACATAATTCAACAGCATAGAGATATTTACATTTTATCTCGTCGGGATTAATGCTTTCAAAATTAAGACAGGCTTTGCCGTTGTCATCGGTTATTGTAACCTTCGAATCATGAGAGAGCAGACGGGCTTTTAAATCAGAATCATAGTCTACCTCATCAAGCGTTACGCTGCCGAACGGGAAGCGGTTTATAATCGCGTATACCTTCTTTCCGTCCTTCGACTTGGTATAATACGTACCGTTCTGCTCTTTTTTCGTATATGCTCTTGTTGCATAGATTGCGTCCCCGTTGATTTTAAGCCAGTCGCCTATCTGACGCAAACGCTCCTCCATTATAACGGGAATTGTACCGTCGGCGGCGGGGCCTACATTAAGTATAAGATTACCGCCCTTTGAAACAAGCGAGCAGAGCATTTCAATAATCTCCTTTGCCGAAAGGTAATCGTCAACGCCTTCAATTCTGTTATAGCCGAAGCTTTCGCCTATTCCCCTGCACTCCTCAAACGGTCTGTCAAGCTCAATATCCTCGATTTTTCTGCCGTTGTCGATTATTCCGTATTCCGTTGTGAAATATCCGCCGAGTCGGCCTCTTGTCTCTTTGCCCCAGCGGTCATTTACGACGATCTTATCCTTAACCGGACTTTCATTATAAAGCCACGCAAGGAAATCCGTCGAATGCCATATACTGCTGTCATGATCCCACTCTCCGTCTGTAAAGAGAACGTCGGGTTCATAGCTTGTAATAAGCTCCTTAAGCATGGGAATAAGATGCTTCTGCGCGTATTCCTCGGGGCATTTTAAATAAAGAGGATGGAACCATTCATATACGGAATGATACACTCCGAAATGAACGGGCGTGTCTTTTAAAGCTCTTTTTAATTCTGCGAGAATATCAATATGCGGTCCTACGTCCACGCTGTTCCAGTTCCATGCGTAATCCGACTTCCAAAGACAGAATCCGTCGTGATGCTTTGATGTAATATCAATATATCTCGCACCCGAATCAACAAAAAGCTTTGCCCACTTGTCAGCATCGAAAAGCTCGCACTTGAATCCGCTGACGAAATCCTCGTATTTGAAGTTTTCGCCGTAAACTCTCTTATGGAATTTCGAAGCCTCACTGTTTTCATCCTTTAACTGCATCATATACCACTCGGCATATTTACCGTTTTCCGTATAAGCAGGAACGGAATAAAGTCCGAAATGAATAAAAATTCCGAATTTTGCGTCCTCAAACCACTCGGGTACTTTACGCTTATTTAACGATTCCCAATTATTTTCAAACACTGTTTTTTCTCCTTTTATTTAAATTTAATTCTGAACGTCTTAACCTCGTTCGGCTTTATATTAAATACGAACGATTTGTCACTGTGAGAAACAGTCTCGATATTCTGCTCCATAAGGTTACATTCGATTACGCTTTCAATTGAATCACTAAATTCAATACTGCATTTTCCTCTTGAAGAATATGCCTCGAACACACGAAGGATATATCCGTCGGCGTTCTGCGCCTTTTTAAACGCGTCGAGAACAATTCCGTTTCTCTTGATATCGATAAACTGTTTGTCTGAATCCGTATCGGCAGACGAATAAACAACGGCGGGCGGATTATTAAGAGCGTATGAAAGTTCGGAAATACCTGCCTCCTGCCACGTACCGGCATGCGGAACGAGAGAATACGTAAATTCGTTATAACCTATATCACCTGTCGTGTCGGGACAAATCGGCGCACGCATTAAAGTGATGCCGATATCGTTTTCATGTACAGAACAGCCGTATTTACAGTCGTTGAGAACACTTACGCCGTACCCCGACTCTGACAAATCGACCCATTTGTGCATACATGTTTCGAACCTCGCAATGTCGTATGATGTGTTATAATGCGTAGGTCTGTCGATTGAGCCGTGCGCAATTTCGCTCGTTGAGTAAAGACTTCTGACGCTTACCGGGAAATGTGCTTTTAATACTTTTTCTCTCTCGTGCCAGTCAATCTGCGTTTTAAAATCAATCCGTCTTGAATTTTTATTAAGAGAGATAAACTGCGTAACGGTCGATTTGTTAAACTTTCTTACAATTTTTATTTCGCCCGCAATGCCGTCGTTTCGTGTAACCTCTATATGCTCCGCCTTTTTAAGCGGGTAAGGAGTCATTTTATAGTCGAATTCAAGATTCCATGCACTCTCATGTATCGGCTTGTCCTGATAAATGCAAAGAGCGTTTCCGATTCCGTCTAAGACCTCCCTGTCGTTTTCCTTATCGAATACGGAAATCATCTCGCCGTTATCGTCGAATTTGATTTTTAACATATCGTTCTCGAGTGTGTATTTATCGGCTTTAACGCATGTATTAAAAATATATTCATCCTTTGAAAAGCGATATGTACGCCCCGAGAGAGCGGGAATATTCTCCGCGATGAACGAAATATATTTATTATCTCCGTCTGAAAGCTTAACGCACGGGATTTTAACACCGTCATATTCTACCGAATTATACCCGTCGGGGAATTTAACCTTAACCTCGCCCGTATACGGAACATTAAGATAATTTACTGCGGTAAACGCTTCCGGGGCTTTTTCAGAGAATAAAACATTCAGCTTTTCATTAATGAAAATGTCAATATCTCTGTTAAGTTCCTCATACTCTTTTCTTGTATTTTCGTATACTTCGTGAATACTCGAACCGGGCAAAATATCGTGGAACTGATTTACAAGCAGAATTTTCCACAGTCTTTCGAGGTCTTCGCCGTCATATTTACACTTAAATCGAATTTCGGCAATACTTGAGAGGATTTCCGCATTTCTCAATGCGAATTCACCGCGTCTGTTGTTCTTTTTAACAAATGCCTGACTTGTGAAGGTTCCTCGGTGATTTTCATAGTAAAGCTCGCCGTCGTAAACCGGAAATTCATCCGAATATTCACTTATCTCGTCAAAGAATTCACACGCAGATGAATTGACGACCTCAGGAACGCCGGGAATGTTCTTTAACGCCTCTGCCCTTTCGAGCATTTCGACAGTAGAGCCGGAGCCTCCGTCGCCGTAGCCGAACATTCCGAATGAAACATCTTTCACTGCCGACTGTCTGTTTCCGTCTTTTACTTCAAAAACCTGTCTTATATCGTATTCTCCCTGATACGGAGCTCTCGTAAAATACGCCGTAACATCGTCGCCCGAATGGGAACGCCACCTGAACATGGAGTACGGAAACTCGTTAGTATCGTTAAAATGAAGCTTTGCGGTAATAAAATTTTTCATTCCGGATTTTTTAATTATCTGCGGAAGAGCCCATGTAAAACCGAAGCAGTCGGGCAGCCAGTATGTATCGGAATCTACTCCGAATTCTCTTACAAAGAATTCTCTGCCGTAGAGTAGCTGTCTTATAAGACTCTCACCCGAAGCTATATTCGTATCGGCTTCGACCCACGCATTGCCCATGACCTCCCACTGACCGGACTTAACCTTTTCTTTTATGCGTTCAAATATTTCGGGGGCGTTCTTCTTTACCATGTCATAGAGAACCGCCTGACTCTGCGCAAATTTATACTCGGGGTATTCGTCCATGAGTTCGAGAGTATTCGCAAACGTCCTTACGGCTTTTCTCTCGCTCTCTTTTACAGTCCAAAGCCACGCGACGTCTATATGCGAATGACCGCACATTATAACTTTTCCCGGGTGATAATCCGGTAATTCGGCAATACGTTTATTGAGTATATCAAAAGCGGACTTAACGCTTGATAAGAATTCATCCCGCGTAAAGTCGAATTTTAAAACGTGTATACTCTCGTCGACGGCGTTATATATTCTCTGAGCTATAACCTTATCATGAATAAACTCCGTTGAGTCAAACAGCGTCCTGACCTTGTAATAATAATCCTCGCAGAGCTTATTTACTTTTAGAAATCCGGACGAAACAGTATCATAATATGTCTGTTTCGCACCCGCCATAGCCTCGTCGCAAAATCCCGCACAGCATATACCGCTTTCGGCTTCTATCTTTATATGCTTACCCTCGTATTTCTTCGGCAGAGGAATATTTTCCCGGCACACCCAGCCGTCATGAAGCTTTGAGCTTACGCTTCCGATTATTTCACCGTTAAGCTTTATAACGGTTTCGCCGCCGAAATTCATATTGAAATAAAGCTTTTCGCCGGACGAACATACGGGAACGTCACATTCGCACGTAAACCAAACCGCGTCCTCGTAGCCTGCGTACCATCTGTCCCCGACCGTTAATTCCTCAACGGGGTCATATACGGTGAATTTGCCGTCTCCGTCGTATTTTCCGCGCCGTTTCTGCCATTTATCGAGTGTTAAAACATTTTCGCTTATATACGGTTTAATCATCTCTATAAGATTGGAAAGAACTCTCTTATTAATTGTAGGCAAAATAAAACCTCCATTCTTGTTAAGATATGATAACATAAATTAAAAGAAAAAGTAAATATATTTCATACTAAATTATATAAAAAAGAGACCGGCAGGCGATCTCTTTTCATAATCATTCAAGGTTTATTGTTATATGTTCACCTTTTTCGGTATCAATATCTATAAATTTGCCTATTGATTCGCGGTTTACAAGCTCTGAAATTTTATCCGTCGTTTTTTCGTCAAGCCCGAACATTCTTCCTATTTTCAGTCCCGTTTTCACAAATGAAAAAGGAATTCTTATCGTATTTTTCTTCCCGTCCGGCTGAGTTACGTTAATGCAGACGTTCTTTTTATAATTGTTCTCGTTTTTTATACTGTCGGAATCGATTTTGTTTGACGATAAAATAATATTATCACCCTCGCTTCTTAACAGCTCGTCAACGCTTACCGAGAAAAAGTCCGCTATATCAGTAAGCAGTGACACGTCGGGACACGAGCTGTTATTCTCCCATTTCGAAACAGCCTGCGCGGAAACTCCGAGAGCCGCCGCAAGCTCCTCCTGCGTAAGGTTTCTCGATTTTCTCAGCAGTGAAATATTATTGCCTATGTTCATGTTTATTACCTCCTTAAAATCATGCTTGATTAAAAAATTCATAATGTCACACCCCTTTCGTTCGGCATGTAAATCATACCATGTAAAAAGAGACGGTATCAATTATCCGTCGGTTGAATCAGCGATAATGTTCGTTGAATACGCTCAACCGGCAGTTGAATTAATAATAAAAAACAAAAAATCCTACCACTGCCGTGATAGGATCTTATGGCGCGCTGGAAGGGACTCGAACCCCCGACCTTCTGGTTCGTAGCCAGACACTCTATCCAACTGAGCTACCAACGCATACACGTATTTTTCTGTGCTCAAATATATTATCACCTATCAAGTAAAATGTCAAGGATAATTTTAAATTTTTCGCGCTTATTTTTATGAAATTATGATATTGAATCATATATAAGTTTGTGATAATATATTTTCCGGTGATTATTAATGGCAACTCTCAATATTGTACTTATAGAACCGGAAATACCACAGAACACCGGTAACATAGCGCGCACATGCGCAGCAACGGGAGCAAGACTGCATCTCGTAGAACCCATGGGATTTAAAGTTGACGATAAAAAATTAAAACGTGCCGGGCTCGATTACTGGTATTTGCTCGATATTACGTACTACAAAGATACAGCAGACTTTTTCGAAAGAAATAAAGGCGGTAAATTCTTTTACTTTTCGACTAAAGCGAAGCATGTCTACTCCGATATTGAATATCCGGACGACGCATTTCTTGTATTCGGCAAGGAAACAAAGGGACTTGACGAAAAATTACTCTACGACAATCCCGATACGACAGTTCGCATTCCGATGATCGACGACGCAAGAAGTCTTAATCTTTCGAACTCCGTTGCCGTCGGCGTTTATGAAGTTTTACGGCAGTGGAACTACCCGGAGCTTAAACAGCTCGGACAGCTGAGAAATTTCACATGGACGGAGTGATATCTTATGAGACAGAATATCGCGCTGATAATTCCGTCTGAAGACGGTTATTTAAAGCTTTTGCCCGACGAACTTTGCGACTACTGCGATATTATCGTAATCCCCGTTTCATATACCATAAATAATGTAATGTTCTACGACGGTCTCAACACAGATAACGAGATATTTTTCAACAACAATTTCCTTGAAAAGGATTTCGTTTTCAAAGGTATTCCCGAACCGGTATACACCGACGTCATAAATTCCGTAATAGACATCGGCTACGACGGCGTTCTTCTGTTCACTCCGAGCAAACGATGGTCAAAGACTTATGAGACTGCGCACAAATCCCTGCAAAAAGTCAGACGGCACATAAATTATAAAGAAAGCGGTTTCAAATCTGCCGTTATCGACACTAAAACATTTTCGACAGCCGTCGGATGCATGGCGGTAAGATGCGCACAGAAAATAATCGACGGCGCAAGCTTTGAGGAAACGGTAAAATACGCGAATTCCCTTGCGGATAAAACGCGTACGCTCGTTTTTGAAACTTATCCGAAAGACCTGCACAGCTTTATCCGCGGTCATACGTACAATTTTGACAAAGAGGGCAGCCGCTGTATCAGAGTCGCCCATAATAAAATTCTGCCGATAAAATCAAAAGGCGACGAGGAGCAGGGTATCGAAAAATTTGTAAGAGACTGCGTAAGGAATTTGGAACCCGACATGAATTATTGTCTGTGCTCGGATAAAGATTATCTTAACAAAATGAAGAAACTTCTTACCAAGGCTATGGGAAAAGAGCCGATATCTTCTTCACCCATGAGCGCCGCTTCCGCATTTGAATTCTCCGCAAACAGTATAATTGTAACTATATTTTAATAAATGTTGCGATAATGTTAAATGAGTTTTAAATTTCAAATAAACTGTCAAAATCTATTGAATTATAAAAACCTATGTGATATTATTATTTTAGATGAACGGAAGGTTTATCATATTTTTTTACAAGGAGTGTTCACAATGGAAGTTATCAACAAGTTCGTAGCTTTTATTCAGGGATTTATAGCTTATATTCAGGCTATCGTTGCTTATTTCAGAGACAAGAACGACGGTAAAAACCCTGAGTTCCCCACTTTCGGTTTCTAAGAATCGTCTGACAGGCCGACGCTGCGGCGTCGGTCTTATTTTTTACTCGGAGGTTTTTTATGTCGGGTTTATTTGATGTATTCACTAACTTTGACTTAAACGTATTTCATTGGTTCGAAACAACATTCAACACGGGAAACAATAAAATTCTTGATACCGTAATGTACATAATCACAACGCTGGGCGACGCGGGTATTATATGGATTGTTCTCGCCGTTGCATTGATGATACCGAAAAAATACAGAAAATGCGGTATGATGATGGCGGGTTCGCTTATAATAATGCTCGTATTAAACAATCTGGTGCTGAAAAATCTGTTCCAGAGACCGAGACCGTTTTTATTCTTCGAAAACAATCCGCTTTATAACTTCCCCGATATCGTCGCGCGCGACACATTGGCAAGCTCGTCGAATCCCACGGGTTATGAATATTCGTTCCCGTCGGGTCACACGACTTCATCCTTCGCCGCCGTCGTTCCACTGTTTAAACGGGATAAGAGATTCGGCGCCGCCGCTCTTGTGCTCGCAATCCTTATAGCGTTCTCAAGAATTTACGTACACGTTCACTATTGTACGGACATTCTTTTCGGCGTTGTTTTGGGCGTGGTTTACGGACTGCTCGGATGTTTGGTTATCGGACTTATTATAAAACTCATTGAGTCGAAAAAACCGAAGCTTGCAACTAAGATTTTCGGTTAAAACCGATTTATATTAAAAAATCACAAAGATTATATTAAGACAAATTTGACAAAGGTTAAAACTTTGATTCAGATTTGTCTTTTTTTGTTTTTTTTGTTGCAATTTTTTTATTTTATTCTATAATGCAAATATAAGAATAAAAAAGGAGGGAGATTTTGATGTTCAGCAGGCGTTCGAATAAATCAACGGCTTGCATTTAAATGAATTACAATGAAAATATATCAGATTTATGCATAATTTTCCATTTTCACAGGAGTGAATCAACCATGAAAAAAAAGACAGCGATAACAGTTTTCTGCATTGTAATTTCATTATGTATTATATTCTCGGCTGTAACGGCAGTTAGGGCAAAGAAAATAAAAAGCCTTGAACCGGGCGCCGAAAGCACCGCGTATTTTGCGGATAAATCGGTACATCAGCTTGTAAAAGACCTTAATTATTTTAAAGATTTCGATAATGTAAACGGCGATCTCGTTTTTACGCTCAACAATAAAATAAGCGCGGATGACGCCGAATACTGCTCAAAGGTAATGAAATCCCCGCTGTATTCGGACTTTGCAAAAATTGCGCTGCTCGACATTTGCAGAGAAAAAGAAATTAAACTTGATAAAACAGTGATGGGCAAACTGATTACAAAAAAAAGCTTGGACAGCGATTTGCGTTCGTATATAATAGGTTACTGCGCTTATCAGGATAAAGATTACTGCGACGAATTAATAAAGATCGCTTCGGATAAAAACGACGACTTGAGTTACTACGCATTAAATCGATTAAGCTTTGTTGACAAATCTCAGGCTCAAACAATTGCAAAAGAGATTATTTCGGAATACGACGGCACTTATTCCGACCGAATGAAAAACGCAATGATGATAGAATCCGAACGTCTTGAAGAATCCGGAGATAAAGAGGCTGTCAGCGAATTCAATATTTTCAGCAATAAGATTACTGAGGGGCAAAAAAACAACTGATTTATACTTTATATTAATTTATTTCAACAAATAAAAAACCGGGCTTCATTTTCGAAGCCCGGTTATATCTTTATATTATATGTAATTTAGGATACCTTACGTTTCAAAATCAATTTATCACTTATCATTGCTATGAATTCACTGTTAGTCGGCTTACCGCGCGTATTCTGAATAGTATATCCGAAATATGAGCTTAACACATCGACGTCGCCTCTGTCCCATGCAACCTCTATGGCATGCCTTATCGCTCTTTCAACTCTCGACGGAGTCGTACCGTATTTTTTTGCGACCGTGGGATACAGAAGTTTCGTAACCGAGTTCATAACATTACTGTCGCCGACGCACAGCATGATTGCTTCTCTTAAATACTGATAGCCTTTTATATGAGCAGGGACACCGATTTCATGCATTATTTCAGAAACGGTTACCTCAAGTTTCGCGTCCTCTCTGTTTTCTTTCGCATACGAAAAACCGGACTCGCCGCTGCTGAGCTGTTTCCATTCGTACAGCTGATTTATTCTGTCGGACATAACCTCAATATCAAACGGCTTGATAAAATAATAATCCGCACCCGAAGTTATCATCTGTTTTTCAAACGCCGGGCTGTCAACGGAGGACATCAGCACAACTATCGGTGAATCCGCTTTATTCTCCTTCACTTTCTTTATAACGCCCAGTCCGTCGATACTTGCCATGAAAGAATCTATTATAAGTATGTCGGGTTTGAGCCTGTCGACCGATTCGAGGACATCGGCTCCGTTTTTTGAAACCGTGCTGACGTTAAATCCCTTATTACCGAGTATTTTGGCGCATGTTCGCCCGAACTGCGTATTATCCTCCGTTAAAAGCACTTTAATTTGATTGTTCATTGTTTTTCATCCTTTCGTTGATATAATCGGCAATCAATATTTTTTTACATCGCAGTGTAACGTTAACTGTCAATTGCTACCATATTTTACCATAGGTAATTATCAATTGCAAGCGTAATTTGGAAATTTTTGTCACTAATTTTTTATTTTTTCAAAGAATTTTGTTAATAAAACCGTTAATAACATATATATGAGGAAAAATCTAATGAAAGGATTTTAAACAAAATGGGACAAAAAAGAATAAATAAAAAGACAACGCCTCCGCCTGTGTCTCGCGCACTTTCGGACGAGCCGGACGTTTGGGACATGACAAACAGGTACGGCACATATAACACGCAGAACACAAACGGAATTCAAAACGATTTTCCGCAGATAGGACAAAGCGACGAAGCCTCGCAGAATGAAAACGACAAAACGTCAAAGCCGAATTTCGGCAGAAAAAAGAAATAATAAAAAAAACCGTAATTCACACGGGCATTTTTATCCTTCGTGAATTACGGTTATTTTCTTTTTAATCAGTATTTTTCCATACTCTCTACGTCCAGTACAAATAACGTAGCTCCGCCGACGGTTACTTCCTTGCTCATCTCGCCCTCGCTGAATCCGTAGCCGAACGAATCCTTTGTCGTGACCGTGTGAGTCCTCTTGCTTGAATACTTTTTAACAATTTCTTTAAGCCTGTCTACCCTGTCGTCCTCTACGCCGATAAGGTACGTCGTATTGCCTATCATAAGAAATCCGCCGGTCGTAGACAGCTTTGTTACCGAGAATTTGTGTCTGGTAAGAGCCGAGGAAACGGCCATACTGTCGTCATTGTTTACGATTGCTATAACAAGTTTCATATCTATCTCTCCTTACAGTTTAGGTACGATTAATTTACGGCTCTTTCTGTCGAGCTTCGTATAGTCGGGAATCTCATATCTGTTGTCGTTCGCATCCTTGATCAGCACCCTGTTGTCGTAAAGAACCTTTACGGCGGTTATATGGTTTCTGATCTCAAACACGACGTCGCCCTTATCCGTTTCGGCGTACCACATCCAGATTTTAAATTTCTCCGTCATCTTAGTAAACTTGAGTATTTTAGGAATCATATAACACTCTTTCAGACAGTTTTTCACAACGTTTCTTGATTCCTCGTCAAGCGTGTCGAGCGAACGAATCATAGCCTGTTCGTTTCCGTCCTCGTCAATCAGAGCCAGATATCTGTCCCCGCCGGAAATAGGAAACATACGCTTGACTTCGAGACCCGTATATTTTTCTCCCGTATGGAAAAATTCAATATCGACAAAAATTTTATCGTTTGCCGTTATTCGGACTTCGGGTCCGTCAATATATCTTAATAGCATTTAACCCACCGTCCTTACTCAAAATTCTCATCGGCTTTCTGCATTAAAAGCTGTTCGCTCATAGACTGAATCTGAACAAGCTTATAATACTTGCCTTTTTTAGCTATAAGTTCCTCGGGAGGACCGCATTCAATGATCTCGCCCTTGTCGACGACTACTATTTTATTGGCTTTACGTAAGGTTGAAAGTCTGTGAGCTATCATCAGCGTTGTTCTGCCGGTAATAAGTCTCTCAATCGCACCCTGTATCTGATGCTCGGTTTCCGAGTCAACCGCAGCTGTGGCTTCGTCGAATATAAGAATTCCGGGATTTTTTAAAACCGCGCGTGCAATTGAAACTCTCTGCTTTTCACCGCCCGAAAGACCGATACCGCGTTCGCCGAGCATTGTATCGTATGCGTCGGGCATTTTTGAAATAAAGCCGTGCGCGTTTGCAACCTGCGCCGCGTGAAGAACCTCTTCGACATGCGGATTTGCACAGCCGTAGGCGATATTATTAAATACGGTATCCTTGAACATCAAAGGCTCCTGCTGAACGAAACCTATCTGCGAGCGGTAATATTCGAGGTCTATATCCTTTAAGTTTTTGCCGTCTACGAGTATTTCACCCTCATAATCGTCGTAATATCTCATTAAAAGATTAATAAGAGTCGACTTGCCCGAACCCGTTGTGCCAACAATTCCGACAATATCGCCGGGTTCAATCGTAAGATTTATATTCGTAAGCGTTTTCTTTGAACGGTCAAAGGAAAAATTGACGTTTTTAAATTCAATCTTACCCATGAGAGCATCGTCGTTGTTTTTAAAGGTACCGAAATCATGCTCGGGTTCCGCGTCTATTATATCAAGAATTTTTTCGGCGGATGTCAATGTGTTCTGATATGCGTCGCTTAAATTTGCGAAAAAGTTGACGGGATTATAGAACATAGTCGCATACGTAATGAACGAAACAAGAAGTCCCGCAGTAATACCGCCGTTTCCGTCGATAGCCCAGCTTCCGCCGAAATACCATATAATAATCGATCCGCATGTTACAAGGAACGTTATCGCGGTAGGAAAGATAGAAGCATACACGCCGGCTGCTCTGTCCTCTTTATACCAGTCGTCAATGTAATTCGAAAACTTCGATATTACGCGTTTTTCATTCGAAAATGCCTTGATGACTCTTATGCTCGGTATATTATCGGCAAGCATTGTTGATATTGCGGAATTTCTGCGCCATAATCTCATGTATTTAGGCTTGATCAAACGACCGAAATACTTAGCGATTATCGCAACAATCGGTACGGGAATCAGCGACAGCAGAGCCATTTTCCAGTTCATACTTATCATTATACCGATAATGCCTATCATTGTAAAGAACTGAACAATAGCCTCCTGCGATATCTTCATTACAAAATTCTGAAGATTCGTCGTATCGGAGTTAATTCTGTTGATAACAGAACCCGTCGACGTTTTATCATAAAAACGCATCGGAAGATACTGTGCTTTTGCAAAAATATCTTTTTTCAGATTTGCAATGATCTTATCGCCCGTACTTCTTAACATAAATGCCCTTACGGCGGTGATAACATGCTGAACTATATACAAACACAGTAAAAAAACAATAACGTGCAGAAGTCCGGATCTATCCTTATTCGGAATTATGTCATCTACAAGTCTCTGCGTTATATACGGCGGAACAAGCGACATTAAAGTTGTCAGAGCCGAAAGAACAAGACATACTATAAGTTCTTTTATCTCGGGTTTAACATAGACCGTCAGCTTAGAAAACAGTTTTTTCTTGCCCTCACAGTTGATGCAGGGCGCACCGGGATGAGCAAGCTTACGTCCGCACTTGGGACAGAAGCTTCTCATTTTATCGTATGTAGACTTAACCGCAAGAAAAGCGTCCTCGGAATAACCGTCGGCATTTACGGCTTTAATATAATTCGCTGCCGCATCCGCAACGTCTGCGGCCGCATAAGAAAATCTTATAACGTTTTCGTATTCGCCCGATTTGAACTTAATACGAAACATTGCGTTGCCGTAAAGTCTTTTAACATCGGCGTCCTCGATATCCGAAAAATCAAATAACTTATACAATCCGTCAAACGTCTTGTCGTACGCGCACATTCTGTCTTTCGTAAAGAAAACAGCCGACTCGCCGTATCTGCCGTCGTCGGTCAGATCTCCGACAACCGCGAAAAGAATTTCATCTTTAAGAAGCTCTTTCGCCTTATTTTCTATCGCAGAATCAATATGTTTATTTTCGAGCATTTATCCCACCTCATTTCACGCGACAGTATAATAATATATGAAGCATAAATCAACCCATTTTGCAAATCTTTTTTAATTTCAACGTTTTAACGGATATTTCTTTTTATTCCGCGTTATCTTTGTTCAAAAACACATAAAAAAGGAAAGAACCCGGTATCGTAGAAATGATACAGGGTTCTTTCCTTTTTGCACTTATACGGAATACATCGCGCATAAAACGTCATCGACGACATCTTTGATTTGGGACGGATCTACATTCTCATGATTAATCAATTTCACGAAATTATCCGCGTCAATATAATCGGAAAATATCGATTCAAACGTTTTCGTCGGTTTTTCAGGCTCGATTACATCAAATCCGTAAAAAACGTACTCATTTCCTAATTCGTCGGCAATTACATCCGTTCTGATTTTATACATACCATATATACCTCCAAGTGGCAATTAATTTACAATACGTGAATCATTATACACTCATCTCGGGTAAATTTCAATACAAAAATTGAGAAATTTTTACTTTTTCTCTAAATTATACACAAATCTAATTTTTCAATCGAAATATGCTTCTAAATATATATAACAAAAATATCAAAAACGGTGTGAAAAGAAATCCGCACTTTTCACACCGTTTTAACTTTTATTATTTCAGTATTTTTTTAAGATACTGTCCCGTATAACTCTTTTTAACCTTTGCAACATCCTCGGGCGTTCCCTCGGCTACGATAGTTCCGCCTCCGCTGCCGCCCTCGGGTCCTAAGTCGATTATCCAATCCGCGCTTTTTATAACATCAAGATTATGTTCGATAACAAGTATGGAGTTGCCCGCGTCGGCAAGCGTCTGCAATACGTTTATAAGCCTGTGAACATCCGCCGTATGAAGTCCGGTAGTAGGTTCGTCGAGGATATATATAGTTCTGCCAGTCGCGCGCTTTGAAAGCTCCGTCGACAGCTTGACTCTCTGCGCCTCGCCGCCCGAAAGGTCCGTCGCGGGCTGACCGAGCTTGATATATCCGAGTCCGACATCGTAAAGCGTTTTAATCTTACGGTAAATCTTCGGTATCGGTTCAAAGAATGACATAGCTTCCTCAACGGTCATATTTAAAACGTCGCTGATGCTCTTTCCCTTGTACTTAACTTCAAGCGTTTCGCGGTTATATCTCGAGCCCTTGCACACATCACACGGTACGTAAACATCCGCAAGAAAATGCATTTCAATTTTGCATATACCGTCGCCCTGGCACGCTTCGCATCTGCCTCCGGCTACGTTGAACGAAAAACGGCTCGGAGTATATCCGCGGATTTTTGCATCCTGCGTCTGAGCAAAAAGCTCCCTGATATCATTAAATACGCTTGTATACGTAGCGGCGTTCGACCTCGGCGTTCTGCCTATCGGCGACTGGTCGATATTAATAACCTTATCAAGATGTTCAATGCCTCTGAACTCCTTATGCTTTCCGGCAAATTTCTTTGCATTATTAAGCTCGGCGGCAAGCTTTTTATAAATTATTTCATTTACAAGCGACGATTTGCCCGAGCCGGATACGCCCGTAACGCAAACAAATTCTCCGAGAGGAATATTTACATCTATATTTTTAAGGTTATTTTCCGCCGCGCCGATAACGCTTAAAATCCTGCCGCTGCCCGTTCTCCTCTTTTCGGGAACGGGAATTTTTCTGACTCCGGAGAGATACTGCCCCGTTATTGATTCCTTGCATTTTTTAATATCGTCGACGGTTCCCGAGCATACGACTTTTCCGCCGTGGATTCCCGCGCCGGGACCTATATCGACAATATAATCCGCCGCATACATTGTATCCTCGTCATGCTCCACAACAATAAGAGTATTACCGATATCCCGCAGATGCTTCAGCGTATCAATAAGCTTGTCATTATCCCTCTGATGAAGTCCTATAGACGGCTCGTCAAGAATATACAGCACACCCATAAGGGACGATCCGATCTGTGTTGCGAGTCTGATTCTCTGACTTTCACCGCCCGACAGCGTGCCTGCGGAACGGGCAAGAGTTAAATAGTCAAGTCCGACGCTTACAAGGAAATTAAGTCTCGACTTAACCTCTCTTATAATTCTGTCGGCAATCATAGCTTCCCTGTCAGTGAATTTAATGGTATCAAGGAATTTAAGCTCATCGGTAACGCTCATTCTTACAAATTCGTCAATATTGATTCCGCCGACGGTTACAGAGAGCATTTCGGGACGAAGACGCGCGCCCTTACACGTCGGGCAGTCGCATCTCGTCATAACCTGTTCGATATCGGCTCTCGCCCAGTCGCTCGCAGTCTCCTTATAACGCCGTTCAAGATTGTTGATAATCCCCTCAAACGCCGTGTTATACGTTCCGCTGCCGTATTCGGTCGAGCGTTTCATTTTAAGCTTCTCGTTTCCTGTTCCGTATAAAAGAGCGTGAAGTCCCTCTTTCGAAATGCTTTTAACGGGAGTATTTAAATCGAATCCGTACTTTTCGCCAAGCGCGTCAAAATACATTTTTGCAATAGATGATTTTTCACTCTTTGACCAGCCTGCAGCGTTAATCGCGCCCTGCGCTATCGAAAGATTTTTATTAGGAATAACAAGATCGGGGTCAACTCTCATAAAAAAGCTCAACCCCGTACACGTCGGACACGAGCCGTACGGATTATTGAATGAAAACATCCTCGGCGACAGCTCGTCAATGCTGATTCCGTGTTCGGGACACGCGTAATTCTGCGAATACAGCGTTTCGTTTCCGTCCGAATCAACAACGAGAACCGTTCCGCCCGACAGCTTTGACGCAAGCTCAACAGCGTCGGAAAGTCTGCTTCTTATCCCGTCCTTTATAACGAGTCTGTCAACTATAACCTCAATACTGTGCTTAATATTCTTATCAAGAACGATTCGTTCCGATAAATCATAAATACTGCCGTCTATTCTGACTCTGACATAGCCCGAACGTCTTGCGGAATCAAGCTCCTTTGCATGCGTTCCCTTTTTTCCCTTTATAATCGGAGCAAGAATCTGAATCTTTGTCTTTTCGGGCAGTTCAAGCACCGCGTCGGCTATCTGGTCAACAGTCTGCTGTTTAATCTCCTTACCGCACACGGGACAGTGAGGAATACCCACTCTCGCATACAAAAGTCTTAAATAATCATATATCTCCGTAACGGTTCCGACGGTTGAACGCGGATTCTTTGAAGTCGTTTTCTGGTCTATTGAAACCGCCGGCGAAAGTCCGTCTATCGAATCGACATCGGGCTTGTCCATCTGCCCCAAAAACATTCTCGCATAGCTTGACAGCGACTCGACATAACGACGCTGACCCTCTGCGTAAATAGTATCAAACGCAAGAGATGATTTGCCCGAGCCCGAAAGCCCCGTAAAAACCGTCAGCGATTCGCGAGGTATCTTAACGTCGGCGTTTTTGAGATTATGTTCTCTCGCGCCTTTAACTGTAATATATTTCTCTGCCATTTTATTTTCCCTGCTTAAGTTTTTCTATTTTATCTCTTAAAAACGCCGCATGTTCGAATTCGAGCAACTTTGCCGCCGCCTTCATCTCTTTCGTAAGCGAATCGATAAGCTCTGCACGTTCTCTCGGCGATAAACGTTTATGAGATTTTTTGTCAACGTCGTTCTTTGAGCTTATTTCGAGAATTTCATGTACGGGCTTCACGATTGTCTGCGGAGTTATACCGTGTTCGGCGTTATACTTCATCTGCTTTTCGCGTCTGCGGTTTGTTTCTCTCAAAGCCGCTTCCATGGACGGCGTGACCGAATCTGCGTACATAATAACCTTACCGTCCGCATTTCTCGCCGAACGTCCTATCGTCTGAATGAGAGATGTTTCCGAACGCAGAAATCCCTCTTTATCCGCATCGAGAATTACAACAAGCGAAACCTCGGGGATATCAAGCCCCTCACGCAGAAGGTTAATACCGACAAGCACCTGATACTCGCCGAGTCTCAAATCCCTGATAAGCTCCATTCTCTCAATCGTATCTATATCATAATGCATGTAACGAACTTTTATGCCGAAGCTGTCGAGATAATCCGTAAGACTCTCTGCCATTTTCTTAGTAAGAGTCGTAATAAGTACGCGTTCCCCGCGCTCTTTTCTTATATTTATTTCCGATATAATATCGTCAATCTGACCGTCGACGGGTCGAACCTCGATTTCGGGGTCAAGCAGCCCCGTGGGACGAATAAGCTGTTCGGCAACACATTCACTCTTGCTTCGTTCGAATTCTCCGGGCGTCGCGCTGACAAATATTTTCTGCCCGACCTTCGAATAGAATTCGTCAAATGTAAGCGGTCTGTTATCATATGCCGACGGCAGTCTGAATCCGAAGTTAACAAGACTGTCCTTTCTCGATTTGTCGCCCCCGTACATACCCCTGACCTGCGGGAGCGTAACATGCGACTCATCGACGAACAAAACGAAATCATCCGGGAAGTAATCTATCAGAGTAAACGGAGGTTCGCCCGGTTTTCTGCCGGACATAACAGCGGAGTAGTTTTCTATACCCTTACAGAATCCCGTCTCTCTTAACATTTCAATATCGTATTCGGTACGCTGTCTTATTCTTTGAGCCTCTATCAGCTTGCCCTCCTTTTGAAATTTCTCGACTTGGGTAAGCATTTCCTCATTAATCTGAGCTATCGCCTTTTCGAGCTTTTCGGGCGCGATAACGTAATGCGACGCGGGATAAATCGCTGCGTGCGAAACAACGTTCTTAGTCTCGCCCGTAACCGGGTTAAACTCCGATATTCTGTCTATTTCATCGCCGAAGAATTCGACTCTTATTGCATATTCGAACGTATAAACAGGAAAAATCTCGACAACGTCTCCCCTGACTCTGAATTTATTTCTGATAAAATTTATATCGTTTCTCTCGTACTGAATTTCAACAAGCTTCTGTATAAGCTCCTCACGGCTTTTCTCCATCCCCTGACGTAATGAGATAACCATGTTTCTGTAATCTATCGGGTCGCCGAGCGAATAAATACACGAAACGCTCGCAACGATTATAACGTCCCTGCGTTCGGACAGCGCGGATGTAGCGGAATGGCGCAGTCTGTCAATCTCGTCGTTTACGGCTGAATCCTTTTCAATATAAGTATCGGTCTGCGCAATGTATGCCTCGGGCTGATAATAGTCGTAATACGAAACAAAATACTCAACCTCGTTTTCGGGGAAAAACTCCCTGAACTCACTGCACAGCTGTGCTGCGAGCGTTTTATTATGAGCGAGAATAAGAGTCGGGCGATTAACCTCGGCTATGACATTCGCCATTGTAAACGTCTTACCCGAACCGGTAACGCCGAGCAGAGTCTGTTCGTTATATCCCTTATTAAGTCCGTCGACAAGCGTTTTTATCGCCTGGGGTTGGTCGCCCGTAGGCTTATATTTTGAATGTAAAATAAATTTATCCATTTAATGTCTCCGTAACAGAACAAATATTCTGTTACAATTTTATAATGTTTATCCGCCGTTGTCAAGGCTCGATAACAATATTGTTATTAAAAAGAGGCAGTAAAAAATTCCCCGGCAATTTTAAGAACTGCCGAAGAACTTTTACGGAATATGCACAATAAAGAAATGTTTATTTTTTACGGGAGAAAAGTCCGTGCTTTACATATTCGGATGACGAAGCGGAAATAAAATCATAACCCATATCGGTTATCACTTTTTTAAGCTTTTCTGTGTCAGGCTCATCATCCGAAACCACTACGCACTCTCCCTTTGAGTGAGAAGCCGATACTTTTTTAACCTTAAAGTTATTTCTTACAACGTCCTGTATGTGATTTTCGCACATGGAACAAGCCATACCTTTTATTTTTATTACAGTCTGAACCATAATCGTCCGCCTCCGACTCAAATTCAATTAATCATATTCTTAGATTCTCTTTTGCAAAGACTATCGAGGCTCTCGTTTTCCATGCCGGAAATCAAAGCGCACGATGCGCCTTTTATATCCGATATTCCCGGGAAATCTCTGCATAAAATTCTTGAAACAACATTATAGTAACGCTCAATACGCGCAGCGGTTTCCCGCCCGTGCTCAGTAAAGAAGGCAACTCCGGCGGCTCCCCTGCTTATCAGTCCCATTTCGGTAAAAACATTCATCATACTGTGAACGCTCGGTTTTGAAAGATTAAGCATATTCGCTATGCGGGTGCATCTCATTCCCTCTCCGCTTTTATCAATTTCACGCATTGTCAACAGATACAGAATGTTAGACGCCGTCAGAGATCTTTGATAATCAGTCATATTAACCTCCGGGGATTACACGTAAGGAGCGTTTTACCGCCCCTTACATATAATTGATTACTTCTTTTCTTCTGTGTGCTGATGGCAGGAGCCTGCCATTGCGCAGTGCGCACAGTTATTACCGCAGGTTGTTTTTCCTTTTTTCTTATCCTTTATCAGCTTAACTATTATAAGCGCGACGATTAAGATAAGCACGAGGCAAATAATTATCGTACCTATATTTTCAGCTATCCATGCAAACATATCTGACCGACTCCTTTCCGTTTGATTGCTTTAAATTATTTTTTTGAAATCTTAACTTTAGTTGTAAGCTTCGTAGCCTCTTTGTATGGACGGACGAGCATATAAATCATACCCGCAAGGATTGCAAATGCAAATATGAGAGTAATGATATCGCCTGCTCCGCTGATTGCGCCGGAAAAGAGCTTTCCGAAGCTGTTGACCATAAGAGCTATGCAGTATGCGAATCCGCACTGATATCCGACTGCAAACCATGTCCACTTTGCGTTGTTCATCTCACGCTTCATTGCTCCGATTGCCGCGAAGCAGGGAGCGCAGAGAAGGTTAAATACGAGGAACGAGAAGCCTGCGATGGGAGTAAACGCATGAGCGATGTTCTGATATACGGTCGTTCCCTCTGCACCGTTGTAAAGTATACCGAGAGTACCGACGATGTTCTCTTTTGCAACAAGACCGGTAATCGAAGCAACGGCTGCCTGCCAGTTGCCCCAGCCGAGGGGTTTAAATATCCAGGCGACAGCGGAACCGATAAAAGCAAGGATTGAAGAATCGATTTCGGATTCGTCAAGCATGCGGAAGCTTCCGTCTGCTACGCCGAAGTAAGTGGTGAACCAAACAATGATTGTTGAAAGAAGAATGATTGTACCGGCTTTCTTAATGAAGGACCAGCCGCGCTCCCACATGGAACGAAGAACGTTCTTAAGCGTAGGAAGATGGTATGCGGGAAGCTCCATAACGAACGGAGCGGGATCGCCTGCAAACATCTTTGTCTTTTTAAGCATAATACCCGAAACAATGATTGCCGCCATACCGATGAAGTATGCTCCGGTCGAAACCCATGCGGATCCGCCGAAGATTGCGCCCGCAATCATTGCGATAAAGGGAACCTTTGCGCCGCAGGGAATGAATGTCGTAGTCATGATCGTCATACGGCGGTCACGCTCGTTTTCAATTGTTCTTGACGCCATGATACCGGGAACACCGCAGCCTACGCCGATAAGCATGGGGATGAACGATTTACCGGAAAGACCGAATTTACGGAATACACGGTCAAGAACGAATGCGATTCGCGACATATAACCGCAAGCCTCAAGGAATGCGAGAAGGAAGAACAGAACGAGCATCTGAGGAACGAATCCGAGAACCGCGCCTACGCCTGCTACGATACCGTCGTTGATAAGTCCCGAAAGCCAGTCGGGTGCGCCCGCTTTGTCCAGTCCGTCGCCTACAAGCACGGGAACGCCGGGAACCCATACACCGTAATCTGCGGGATCTGGCTCGGTAAACGCGTTTTCAGCGTCAGCCGAATAACGCTCTTTAAAATACTTAACGGCGTCAAGATAGGACATCGCGACCGTTCCCTCTTTCTGCTCCTTCGTAAGATTCTCGGGAACTGCCGAATAGTAAGCCGTCATAGTGTTAATTGCGAGGGTTTCCTCATCCTCAACGTCAACCTCTGCGGTCTGAGCGTCGGTTTTGAACGCTTCCATTTCGGAAAGTGCACTTGCCTTGTCAAAATCCTCAGCCTCAAAGTCCATGTCGGGCAGGAACGCCTGAATCGCCTGTGTTGCGGCGGTATAATTGTCAGCCTCAGCGGTATAAGCCTTTGTTCCGATACCTAAAAGATGCCAGCCGTCACCGAATACTCCGTCATTTGCCCAGTCAGTTGCCGCGCTTCCGACCGTTACCATTGCGATATAGTAAACAAGGAACATTACAACTGCGAATATCGGAAGTCCGAGCCAGCGGTTTGTAACGACTTTGTCTATCTTATCGGAAGTCGTAAGCTTTTCTTTTGATTTCTTTTTATATACAGCTTTGATTATAGAAGCGATATAAATATATCTCTCATTGGTGATAATGGACTCTGCATCGTCGTCCATCTCTTCCTCTGCGGACTTGATATCCTTTTCAATATGGTCAAGAACCGCCTTGTCGATATTGAGCTTATCAAGAATCTTGTCGTCTCTCTCAAATATCTTGATAGCATACCATCTCTGCTGCTCCTCGGGCATATTATGTACAGCGGCTTCCTCGATATGCGCAACAGCGTGCTCCACACAGCCGGAAAAGCTGTGCTGGGGAATCGTTTTCGTTCCCTTGGCTGCCTCGATAGCGGCATCTGCGGCTTCCATAATGCCTGTACCTTTAAGAGCGGAAATCTCAACGATTTTGCATCCTAACTGTCTTGAAAGCTCCTCGGTGTTGATTTTATCGCCGCTTTTTTTAACAACGTCCATCATGTTGATGGCGATGACAACGGGTATACCGAGTTCTACAAGCTGAGTTGTAAGATAAAGGTTTCTCTCAAGATTCGTACCGTCGATAATGTTAAGTATCGCGTCGGGACGCTCGTCAATAAGATAGCTTCTCGCTACAACCTCTTCAAGCGTATACGGTGAAAGCGAATAAATACCTGGAAGGTCGGTGATTATTACGCCGTCATGCTTTTTAAGCTTACCCTCTTTTTTCTCAACGGTAACGCCGGGCCAGTTTCCGACGAACTGGTTTGAACCGGTCAGTGCGTTAAACAAAGTCGTTTTACCGCAGTTCGGGTTACCGGCAAGTGCTATTCGGATATTGTCCATTCTGTTTTCCTCTTTTCTTTTTCTCTGAATTAGCTATTGCTAACTTAATACCCTGAAAAAACGGGGATTAAACCCCTATCGAATGTTTGATTATTCAACCTCAATCATTTCGGTATCTGCTTTTCTCAGCGAAAGCTCATAACCTCTTACTGTAACCTCCATCGGATCTCCGAGCGGTGCCACTTTACGGACAAAAACTTCAACGCCCCTGGTTATGCCCATATCCATGATACGGCGTTTAACCGCGCCCTCGCCGTGAAGCTTTACGACTTTGCAAGTCTCGCCGATTTTTGCTTCTTTAAGTGTTTTCATTGCATATTCCTCCTTATAAATTAAGAATCAAACCATGATTCTTCGAGCCATTTCCTCGCTGACAGCAACTCTCGCGTCCTTTACGTTAACAATAACGTTACCGTTGAGCGAGCTTACTATCGTAACGCTTCCCCCGACTACAAAGCCGAGATTTTCGAGATGTTTTTTTACCTCGGGACTGCCGCCGATTTTTTTTATCGTGTTCTCCTCGCCGACATCCGCCAATGCTAAAGGCATCATTTTTTATCTCCTCTTTCCGCACCCGTCCTTAAACAAGCCGACAATTAATTAGGAAAGGCTAACTGACGGGTCGAAATTACGGTTAGCACTCGCTAACCAATACATATAATACTCACAATATTGTTTTTTGTCAATACGTTTTTTAATTATTTTTCGTCGAAAAAACAAATTTATTACCTTGCACAAATAGTTAGTATTGGCTAACTATTTATATGTTCAAATTTAACACATTACTTGATTTTACTCTGCAAATGTGTTAGTATAAACAATAAACAATGATTTAAGGCGGTGATTTACGTGGAACTGAAGGAATCCGGACAGATGTATCTTGAAACTATATACGTGCTCTCTCTTAAAAGCAGCGCGGTACGCTCTCTTGATGTAGCACAGCATATGGGATTCTCAAAGCCGAGCGTAAGCCGAGCCGTAGGAATTCTCAAAAATAACGGATATCTCCTTATGGATAAGGACGGATATCTCACCTTAACGCCCGAGGGCAGAAGAATCGGAGAGAAAATATATGACCGGCACACTACCCTGACATCATTTTTAATAAAACTCGGCGTCAGCGAAAAAACGGCAGCCGAGGACGCGTGTAAAATGGAGCATGACATATCCGACGCTACATTCGAAGCGATAAAAGCTCACATTAAAAATAAATAATTCATATAAAGACAAAGAAAACGCCCGCCGAAATGCGGACGTTTTTCAGTTTTATTTAATTTGTTTGTTTTCAGCCGATTTTAAACATATCTCTGTAAAGAGAAACCATGCCGTGAAGCTGTTCGGTGCTGATTCTGTTCAACGCGTCGAGCTTATTTTCGTCGCAGAGTCTGCTCTTCGTTGTTAAATTAAGACCTTCCATCTGCAAAAAGTACTTCGCGTTGCACGAATAAGCCTGTCCCTCCGCCGCGGAGCAAAAGCCTGCGAAATCCTGTAACTTCTGCGCTCTGTCGGGATCCGATTCAAAGCATCTGCACTCCTCGCCGATGATTTCGGGATAGAAGTTCGCCATAATTCCGGAGAATCCCGCCGCTCCGTCTTTAAGAGACTGAAGAAGCGTCGCCGCGTTTGCGTTGAATATTCTCAACTCGGAGCCTTTGAGAGTATCGAGCTTCTTTTTAAGCTGAGGAATTGAACAGCAGGTATCTTTTATAAATTGGAATTTAGGATCCTGCGCCATTTTGGAGAGAACATAGGGAGAAAGAAGTCTCTTGTATGGATACGGACACTCGTAAACCCCCAGAGCAATCTCGGGTAATCTGTCTATTACATAATACATATTCTTTAACAAAACATCGTCGTCTTCATCGGCTTTTGCAAATCTGTTGGAAATAAATACGTAAGCGTCAACGCCGGTTTCGATTATCTTATTCGCCTCGTACGCCTGTCTGTCGAGATCGTCTGCGCAGTGACCGGACGCGACGATTGCAACGCCCTCGGGTCTGTGCTTCATAATGAAATCGATAAGTTCAAGTCTCTCCTCAAACGACAGCGCAAAAATCTCGCTCGACTGGCAGATGGCAAAAATTCCGTCTACCTTTTTTGAAGCGTACCATTCGAGAATCTGCTCGACGGCATTGTAATCGATTTTGTTGTCGGACGTAAACGGGGTTATCATTGTGGGATAAACGCCGTTCGGTATTTTTTTAATCATAACGGAAATCTCCTTTATTAAAATCTGAAATTATTTTGTTTTCTTATCTCCTGCATAAGCGAACAGACCGTCATTGACATATCGAGACATTCGTTATAAAAATCAAGACGTTCGCCGTTTGCAAAATCCATGAAATCGCGTATTTCCATACTCATTACCACATTTTCGTCAATTGCAGGATATATTTCGGCACACTCTTTATTTTTATACAATTTAATATCTGTAAGCTTTGAACAGGAAGCGAATGTAACGGTTCCCTCGTCGCCGAATATCTGCGACGGGGCAAAGCTCTGTCCGACCTTCGAATAAGTAAGCGTTACGGTCTTATCATTATATATAAATAATATTGTTCCGGAATGATCGGCTCCGGTCGGGAGAAAATCACAGTGCGAAACGATACGTTCGGGTTTTCCGAAAAGTTCGACGGCGACGTAAATATTGTATACGCCTAAATCCATAAGTCCGCCCGTGCAGAATTCGGGGTTAAATATATTCGGTATTTCACCGTCCTTTAACGCCTTATACTTTGACGACAGCTGTGAAAAATCAATACTTGCACTGCGTACGTTTCCGCATAGTCCGACGGCTTCTCTAAGTTTAGAAAGCGCGTCGGCATGAAGAGATTTTATCGCCTCAACAAATAAAACGCCGTTCTCCTTTGCCGTATTATGAAGCGTTTTGAGCTGTTCGGCCGTTACCGCCGCGGGCTTTTCGCAGAGAACGTGTTTTCCGTGGTTGAGCGCGTTCATCGACTGCTCAAAATGCAGGCTGTTCGGACTTGCTATATACACCGCGTCTATATTTTTATCTTCAAGCATTTTATCATAATCGCAGAAGCTTTTTTTTGCGCCGTTTTTCAAAGCGAAAGCCTCGGCTCTCGAAGCGTCACGGGAATAAACCGAATAGAGATTAAACGAGTCAAGCAGTCTGCCCGATTTAATAAAGCTCTCGGTAATCCATGACGTACCGACAGTTGCAAAATTCATAGACAAATCCCCTTTCACCGCTTACTAATTATAACATTATAAATAAAAAAAGCAATTATTTTTTTAATTTTTATAGACTTTAATTTACGAAATATGATATACTTTATAAACAAAATCATTAAGGAATGTTATATATGTCTGTATTAAATATGATTATGTTTATCACATTTTCCGTTATTGCCGTTTCATGGGGCTGGGGTATGCGAGGAACCGCAATAGGCGGGGAAAAAGGTGCGATGCTCCCCGGCGCGCTTTTGGGACTTAGTTTTGCGGTGTTCGCGGGGATAGAAAAAACAACCGATTTTTATTTTATTTTTTCAGCCGCAGGCGCAGTCGGAATGTACGTCGGCGGAAAAATGACATACGGCGAAACACTCGGACTTACCATGGATTCATCTCCCGCTCCAAATATGAAACGCGGTATGCTCGCACTGTTCGTAAAAGGCGGAGCGTGGTTCTCGGTCTGCTGGGGCTGTCTTTTTATAACTCTGTCGATTGTCAGCAGACTGATTTACGATATAAAGGACATTATCGCATTCTTTGTTCTGCTTCCTGTTTTGTCGCTCCTGTTTACCTTTTTATTCAACAGACCTTACGATCCCGAAAAAGGAAAATATCCGCGTGTTTATTTTTCGAAAACTCGAAAAGAATCATGGGGATTTGTGCTCGCATTCACTGCGGATATCCTTATTATTTCCGCCGTAAACAGAGATCTGCTCACTCTTGCCATGACATGCGCGGGATTCCTGACGGGCGGATTAGGATGGATGGCGGCGCAATTTTGCCAGATCCGAACAAAGTACCCGTTTAAGAACGGAAAATATATTTTTAATTCTATTCATAAATACTGTCTCGACAGCTGGAAGCTTATGGAGTGCGTTTTCGGAGCAATATGCGGACTCGGAATGTCCGTTTGCACGATAATTCTTATGCCCAATGTTACGGAGCGTTTAAGCTCCACAAGCTGGCACAGATTCCGCGGCTTTATTTCACCTGAAACCGATACTGTTCTCGGAATAATCTATTTATGCTTAATAGCCCTGGATTCCGTTCAGTATCTTTTAAAACTCAAAAAAACAAGGGCAGAACTTGCAAAGATGTTTTCCCTCTCTCTGTTAAGCCGTGAAGAATATGACAGAGCAGTCGAATTAGCGCCCGTAGAACAGAAAAAAAGCGTGCGCGTTTACCAAAAGATATGCGAATACGCGGAATTTCCGATATACTGCATAATACCTATGCTTTTTATATTTATAGGAAGCATAGAAACGGCAAAACTTGTCTCGTTTACGGTAATATTTATCGTCCTGTCACAGGAACTGAGCTTTAAACTGCTCAAAGGTATAAAGAATCAAAGAATTTGGGAATTATTCATGTACTCGATACCGCTGATTTTCGGTATATTGCAGTTTATGAACGGTTACACTCCGGATATTTTCCTGACAATGTTCGTTTACACGGTGCTGTACGAGGGTGTATATCTCGTTAAACGAGTATGGGAATTCTCCCTCCAGAAAAAAACGGACAATCTGAAAACTTACTTTTCGTCGGGGCTTATAACACATATATACTTCTGCGCCTGCTGTATAATCTTAATGGTATGGTCTATTTTTATTAAGTAAAAAAACATAAAAAAATCACGCCGTTCGGTTACAGGCTCCGAACGGCGTTTTCTGCTGTATTTTTTATTTTATAACGACTTTAATGAATATCTTTTTGCCCTTTTTAAGAACTACATATCCCTTATCAAATTCGGAACGGCTGATAACCGCTACTGCCGATTCGGGTTTTTTATCGTCAACGCTTACTCCGCCCTGGTCGATAAGACGTCTGCCCTCGCCCTTTGATTTCGCAATAGCGCACTTTACGAGCAGTTCAGTAACTGCAATCGCGCCGTCGATGAAATCATCCTCGCTGATTGCAACCTCGGGCATGGTATCGACGTTTGAAGCGCCGGAGAAAAGGTTTCTTGCGGTTGCCTGTGCTTTCTGCGCCTCTTCCTCACCGTGAACGAGTTTCGTAAGCTCAAATGCAAGAATTTCTTTTGCCGTGTTAAGCTGACTGCCCTCCCACGATGACATTTCTTCAATCTCTTCAATAGGCAGGAACGTTAACATTCTTATACACTTGAGAACGTCGGCGTCGTCTACATTTCTCCAATACTGATAGAATTCATAGGGAGAGGTCTTATTCGGGTCGAGCCATACTGCGTTGCCCGCGGTTTTGCCCATCTTCTTGCCCTGCGAATCGGTAAGAAGTGTAATAGTCATTGCGTGAGCGTCCTTGCCGAGCTTCTTTCTGATAAGCTCTGTACCGCCGAGCATGTTGCTCCACTGGTCGTCTCCGCCGAACTGCATATTGCAGTTATATTCCTTGAAAAGATGATAGAAGTCGTAGCTCTGCATTATCATGTAGTTAAATTCAAAGAACGAAAGTCCCTTTTCCATTCTCTGTTTATAGCACTCGGCTCTCAACATATTGTTAACGGAGAAGCAGGTTCCGACCTCTCTTAACAGCTCGACATAATTAAGATTAAGAAGCCAGTCGGCGTTATTAACCATCTGCGCTTTGCCCTCGCCGAACTCAATAAACTTCTCCATCTGTTTTCTGAAACACTCCGCGTTATGGTCGATATCCGCTCTCGTAAGCATTTTTCTCATGTCGGTTCTGCCCGAGGGGTCGCCGATCATGGTCGTACCGCCTCCGATAAGGGCGATAGGCTTGTTGCCCGCCATCTGCAAACGCTTCATAAGCGTAAGAGCCATAAAATGTCCCGCGGTAAGGCTGTCCGCCGTACAATCGAAACCTATGTAAAAGGTCGCCTTGCCTGCGTTGACCATTTCGCGTATTTCCTCTTCGTTGGTAACCTGAGCGATAAGACCTCTCGCTTTAAGTTCCTCGTAAATCTGCATTTTTATATCCTCCAAAATATATTATCTGAACTTTTTCATAACCTCATATGATGAGATCAAGTCATTTTCAAAATCATCCGTCGACCCCTCTATCGAAACACGGGGACATCCGACCTTTTTAAGATTATCAATAAACTCCGAATAATCAAAACCGTATTTTTCATTCGGATAAACTCTTTTGTGTCTGCCTGTTGAAACCGGATATGATATATGCGCGTGAATCAAATCGCTTCCGACTGCGAGAATATTCGCATAATCGTCGCCCGATTCGAGCATGTGATATATATCCGCAAGAACATGAATCCGCCCGCTGTCCGTCATTGAAGCGGCAATGCACGCCTCCTTGAGCGTATTTATTACTTGTGTTTCCTGTCTGCACAACGGTTCTATTGCCAAATCAATATCATATTTATCACAGAATCCGGCGACTGTCTCTTTCAGAAAACGAACCGTCTGCAAATAACATTCCCTCAACGGATAACCGTCTTTTACGTCTCTCGATCTGCCGGAACCGAACACTACGGTTTCGGCTCCGAGCTTTTTGCACCGTTCAAAACCTTTTTCTATAAACTTATAAAGCGCGTCATAATCTACGTTTTTACCGGTAACGCTCATTTCGCCTGGTAAAAAGCAGTTTGCCGCTTCGCATTTTATTCCGCTTTCCGCGAGCGCGGAATATAAGCTTAAGAAATCACCGTCCGACATTGAAGCCACTGAATTAAATCCTGTCTCCATATAGTCAAATCCGGCTTTTTTTATAAGCTCGGGATTTCTGATATCCGTACCCGCGCAAATGCCGATTCTCATAAAGTCGCCTCCTTATATTTTTGCGCCTCGTACAGCATGTGCTGTGCGGAGGACAACTGAATTTCATCGTCGGAGTCTCCGCCCACTATTCTCGCTATAGCTCGTTTTCGTCCGTCAAAGTCGAGAGAGTGCACGTGCGTAAATGTTTTATCGTGTTCGGTTGATTTTGATATCTCAAAATGAGAGTCTGCAAACGAAGCAATAACGGGCAGATGAGTTATACATAAAACCTGGTGTATCCTCGACAGCGAATAGAGTTTTCTGGCTATCATTCCCGCGGCATGACCGCTTACGCCCGTATCTATTTCGTCGAATATCAAGGTCGAAATTCCGTCTTTCTCCGCAAGCGCGCTCTTTATCGCGAGCATGATTCTCGACAGCTCGCCTCCCGAAGCGATTTTTGCAAGAGGCTTCGGCTCCTCGCCCGAATTCGGGGAAATAAGAAATTCAATATTATCAATTCCCGTCGGAGTAAACGGACTCAATTCACGTCCGACCTTAAATTCGACCGACGGCATATCGAGAGTTTCAAGCTCCGATTTAACTTTCTTTTCAAATTCACGCGCCGTTTTCATTCTGACAGAAGAAAGCTTCTCCGCTTTCTGAACAGTCAGTTCGTAACAGCGTTCGTATTCTTCTTTAAGTTCTTCTATTTTAGAATCGGAAAGCTCTATTCTTTCGAGTTCTTTTTTTGCGTTTTCATAGTATTCTATAACGTCGCTCTCTTCGGGACCGTACTTTTTTTTAAGCGTGAACAGAGTGTCGAGCCTGTCCTCGATTTCTTCAAGCTCGCCCATATCAAACGACGACGAATCTATAAACGAATTAATCTGTGAAGATAAATCCTCCGCCGTGTACGCGATATCGTTAAGAGCCGAAGCTGTTTTTTCGAATTCCCTTGACATTGAGGAAGCTTCCGAAACGGCGTTCGACGCGTCAAACAGCATACCGCACGCGCCCGAAAACTCTCCGTCACCCGACAGCGCGTTTCTCGCCCTTATAAGAGCGTCCGTTATATTCTTATAATTATTAATTACATTCTTTCTTTCGGTGAGCGTTTCCGTTTCGCCCTGTTCGATATCCGCCTTTTCTATCTCGTCCGTCTGGTATCTCAAAAGGTCGATTCGCCTTGCTTTCTCTCCCTCGTCCATAGTCAGCTTTTTAATCTCGCTTTTAATCTCGAAAAGCTTTCTGTATGAAGAATGATAATCGTTTATAAGTTCGGAATCGGAAGCCAGCAAGTCTATAAACGAAATATGATATTTCGGCTGCATAAGCTGCTGTGAGTCGGACTGACCGTGAATATTTATAAGCGTTATGCCTATTTTTTTAAGCGTCGAAACGGAAACGCTTACGGAATTTATTTTACAAACGTTTCGTCCGTCACGATGAAGCGTTCTGACAATACGAACGCTCCCGTCCTCACAGGATATACCCGCCTCATCGAGCGCGTCGGAGGTCGTCGGAGATATATCCGTAAAAAATGCGGAAACACGCGCCGAGTTTTCCCCCGTTCTGATAAGCTCGCGCGACGTTTTCTCACCGAGCACGGCGTTTATCGAGTCAATAATGATCGACTTGCCCGCACCCGTTTCACCTGTCAGACAATTAAATCCGCCGGTAAAATCTATTGATGCGTATTCAATTATTGCAATGTTTTCTATTACAAGATTTGAAAGCATAAAAATGTCCTTTATGATTTTAATAACGAAAGAAGCTCGTCCTTTACGGCAGAAGCCGCATTTTCGGTACGGCATGCAATGAATATCGTGTCGTCGCCCGCGAGAGTTCCCACGATATCGGGAATATTCAGCGCGTCGATAGCGGCGCATGCCGCCATAGCCGTTCCGATATGGCATTTTACAACGCAGATATTAAGAGCCGTATCAACATTCGTAACGGTTTCAAAGAAAATAGCGTGATACTTCACGTACTTTTCATCGGTCGAACCCGCGAGCGAATACTTGTATTCACCGCCCGCGACCGGCTGTTTAATAAGTCTCAATTCTTTTATGTCGCGCGAAACGGTCGCCTGCGTAACGTCTATTCCGCACGACAGAAGCTTATCGCGAAGCTCCTCCTGGTTGCTGATATTATACTGATCTATCAGCTGTAATATCATGGAATGTCTCTCTTTTTTCATCACAGTATGTCCTTTCGGTTATATTTACTCTGATCGTTTAATTTTGCATTAAGTATATCCGTAAACGAATCGTCTTTTATTTTTATAAATCTTGCTTTTCTGTCGGAGCATTTTACCGTAGTCCTGCTTCCCGACGGCAGGTTAAACGCCTCTTCCCCGTCGCACGAGAGAAGTACCTCGCGTTTTGAATTCTCCGGTTTAATTACGGTAAGGGAGGAATTAACATTAAATAAAATCGTCCTTGCAGTAAGCGAATGGGGACATATCGGAGTCATTATCATAAGCTCCACGTCCGGCTGCGCTACGGGACCTCCCGCAGAAAGATTATATGCCGTCGAACCCGTCGGAGTCGAAATTATAATTCCGTCGGTTTTATAGTCGTTTACATATCTGCCGTCGCAGAAAATGCTCAATTCGGTAAGCTGTAATCTCATACCGCGTGCGAACACCGCGTCGTTTAAACATTCCGAAGAAAAAATAAGCTCGGAACCCGCATATGTTTTAACGTCGAGCATAATGCGCTCTTCAACAGTGTAATCTTTGCCGGTCAATCTGTCAAGCAAAAAAAGCTCGTCATTCTCTATTCCCATGAGATATGCGAGGTTGCCCGCGTTCACTCCGAGAACGGGAACATCGTATTTCACAGCTTTTTTCGAAGCGTTGAGTATACTGCCGTCGCCGCCGACAGATATAACCAAATCGGATTCGGGCAGAACGGAATCTATATTGACAAATTTATTTTTATTAACGAATTCAAGCTTATCCGAATACGAATTATCGAAATAATAATCTATGCCGGACTTACCGAGCCTGTCGCAGACCTCTTTCGTAATGGAATAGCCGTTCGTTCTCGTTAGATTCGGAATAATGACCGCATTCACTGTCTCTCACCGCCGTTTACGTCTAATTCTTTATGCGCTTTGGAAACGACAGAATCAACGTCTGTTTCTTCGTCGGTTCCGCGCTTCTTTAAATATATAAGAAATTCAATGTTTCCCTCCGGGCCTTTTATCGGCGAAAAATCGAGTCCGCACACCGCAAAGCCGAGCTGTTTTGCAAACGAATAAATCTTATTTATAACATCCCTATGAACGTTCCCGTCGCGGACAACGCCTTTCTTGCCGACGTTCTCACGCCCCGCTTCAAACTGCGGTTTTATTAAGCATACCGTTTCTCCGTCGTCCGAAAGTAAATTATACGCCACTGGCAAAACAAGCTCAAGCGAAATAAACGAAACGTCCACAGAAGCAAAATCAATTTTATCGGGAACCTGCTCGTCGGTAACGTAACGTATATTGGTTCTTTCGAGATTTACAACCCTCGGGTCGCTTCTTATCTTCCACGCGAGCTGACCGTAGCCGACGTCGACGCAGTAGACCTTTTTCGCGCCGTTCTGAAGCATGCAGTCGGAAAAACCTCCCGTCGACGCACCGATATCCATACATACTTTATCTTTAAGAGAAATCGGAAAAACCGACATCGCCTTTTTTAATTTATATCCGCCCCGGCTTACGAACTCCATGGAGCCTCTGACCTCTATGCTGTCGTCGGATTTTACGTTCGTTCCGGCTTTAAGCTCTTTTTGACCGTTTACGTAAACCTGACCCGCCATTATCATGGCTTTCGCCTTTTCCCTGCTTTCGAGCAGACCGAGCTGTACGATACGCTGGTCAAGTCTGATTTTATCGGACATCGTTCATTACCTCTGTGATTCTGTTAACGATACTTTCGCGGTCGAAACCGTATTCTTTTAAAAGAAGCTTCGCCGTCGAATGTTTTACGTATCTGTCCTCCACGGCGCGGATAAAATATCCGCCTTTATAACCGCTTTCGGACAGTAAATAATTGAAGCTCTCTCCGATACCTCCGCTCAATTCGCCCTCCTCATAAAAGAATACGTTTGAACAGTTCAGAACCGCCGTAACGGCTCCGTCGTCTATCGGTTTGATTCTGTTTAGCTTGATAAGCTTTATTTTATATTTTTTTCTTAAATCCTCGCACGCATAAGCACATTCGGCAAAAATACGTCCGTAGGTTACTATCGCTATATCGGCATTGCCATCGCCGAATTCGTCAAAATAATTTCCGTTCGGCTCGTACTCAGGAGGGATTTCACATTCCTCGCCCTTAGGATAACGAACCGCGACAACTCCGTCTGTATGATACAGCGCACGGAAAAAGGCGTTTCTAAGTCCCTTATAAGTCGACGGGGAGAAAATCGTAACGCCCGGAATCGTGTTAAGCATTGGAACATCGAGAAGTCCGTGATGAGTCGGACCGTCGCCGTCTACGAATCCCGCACGGTCGATTGCAAGCACGAGTTTAATCCCCTGCAAAGCCGCGTCATGTATTACCTGGTCGTACGTTCTCTGCAAAAACGCTGAATATACCGCGAATACGGGAACCATACCGCCCCGTGAAAGCCCCGCCGAAAAGGTAACGGCGTGTTCCTCCGCGATTCCGACGTCAAAAAATCTCTGCGGATATTTTTCGGCAAAACAGTCAAGTCCCGTGCCGATTCCCATTGCCGCCGTGACCGCACATATACGCTTGTCGTTATCGGCAAACGAACACAGCGACGCACCGAATTCAGAAGAAAACGTGTCCGCACTGCATTTGAACTCACCGGAAACAATGTCGAAATGTCCTATACCATGGAATTTGCTCGGTGCCTGTTCGGCGAATTCGTATCCCTTGCCCTTTTTAGTCTTAATATGTATAAGCATGGGATAGTCCGCGGTCTTTGCAGCCTCGAACGCGTCGGTAAGAACGTCTACATTATGCCCGTCGAGGGGACCTATATATCGAAATCCCAGCTCCTCGAACATTGTACTGTTCTTATAGAACAGCGATTTCAAACGCGTTTTTATATTAAAAAGGAAATTGGAAAGCTTAACGCCGATAAACGGAATTCTATTAAGCGCGCTCTCCGTCTTCGCTTTCATTCTGAAATACGACGGCCTCGCTTTTATTACGGCAAGGTGAGAAGCCAGTGCGCCGACGTTTTTTGATATCGACATATCGTTGTCGTTTAATACGACGATAAGTCGCGACCGCGTTCTGCCTGCGTTGTTTAGAGCCTCATATACCATTCCGCCGGTAAACGCGCCGTCGCCGATAACGGCTATCGTATAATTCTTATTGTTTTTTAATTTATTCGCCTGCGCTATACCGTACGCCGCCGAAAGCGATGTACTCGAATGTCCGCTGTAAAAAATATCATGCTCACTCTCGTCCGGGTCGGAAAATCCCGAAAGTCCGCCGGGCTGACGCAGGGTCGAAAACTCTTTTTGTCTGCCCGTCAGAAGCTTATGAACGTAAACCTGATGACCTACGTCCCATATGATCTTATCGTACGGCGAGTTAAACGCCTTATGAAGCGCGACGGTAAGCTCTACCACGCCGAGATTCGACGCGAGGTGACCGCCCGTCTGCGAAACCGTATCTATAAGCCTGTTTCTTATTTCCGCGCAGAGCCTGTCCGTCTGTTCGGAATCAAGCTTTTTTACATCCGACGGCTTTTCAATACTGTCGAGAATATGCTCATCCATAGATTTGTTACTCCGTTATGCCGTTCTTTTAAGAAGTTTCAATGCGATCTCTTTAAGATATGAAGTATCGGAATCTATTTTATCCAATGCTTCAAGCGACTTTTTCGTATATTCGTCCGCAAGCTCTCTCGCCTTTTCTTCTCCGAAAAGAGAAACATACGTGGCTTTATTGTTTATAATATCACTGTTATTCTCACCCTCGGCAAAGTCAAGAAGATCATCGACTATCTGAAAAGCTATGCCGAGATTTTCCGCGAACGCTTCGGCATGCGGAACATAGTCGTATCTTCCGCCGAAAATACATCCTAAAACGCACGCGCATTTAATAAGAGCGGAGGTTTTAAGCTTATCCATAAGAAATAACGTTTCGGCGTCGATTTCGGTTCCCTCTGTTTGAGTATCGATAACCTGACCGCCTATCATACCGTTGACTCCCGCGTTTTCGGACAGATAGCTCACGGCTCTGACCTTTTTGGCGTCGGAGCATACGCCCGCGAGAACCGCGGAAAAAGCATGAGTCAGAAGCGCGTCGCCCGCAAGAAGTCCCAGTCCTTCGCCGAATTTTTTATGAGTCGACGGTTTTCCCCTGCGGATATCGTCGTTGTCCATGCAAGGCAGATCGTCGTGAACGAGCGAGTACGAATGTATCATCTCAACACCCATCGCAAACGGCAGAGCGTCGTTAACGTCCGCACCGCATATATTTGCAAATTCAAGACAGAGCAATGGTCTGATTCTCTTGCCGCCGTCCGTGCATGCGTATTTCATAGCCTCGCTCAAACGGGCGTATTTTTCATCCGAAACGGGTATAAAATCCGCTATATTATCGTCTATAAGCTTCACGTATTCTTCCGTTTTACTCATTATCCGAATTCTCCTCATGACCCTCGGTCAGTTTTTCTATTTTAATTCTCGATTTTTCAAGCGTCTGCGAGCAGAAATCCGCAAGTTTTACGGCGTCTGCGTATATTTTTGTAGTCTCTTCAAGAGGCATGTCTCCCTTTTCAAGCTTTGCAACAAGCTCTTCAAGTGACGAGAACGCTTCCTCATAAGTCATTTTTTTCATTGTTTTCTCCGTTATAATGTATTTTTTCGGTTCTGCACTCAATCGAACCGTCGTATGTCAATATCGTAAGCCTGCCGTTTTCTTCCGCATCCGAAACGCTTATAACACGCTTTGAGCCGGAATACACCGGCAGAAATCCTTTTTTCAAAGAATTCAGAGGATTCAAAACCCCGAGCTTGTTTATAATTAAGTCAAGACTTCTTTCCTTTTCGAACAAATAAGCCGAAACACTGTCGTTAAGACGCTTTATTTTAATATCCAGCGCGTTTTTGTTTGCAAGATAAACGCTCTGCGGAGAGTACGCACCGAGTATTCTCAATACGGAATCAAGCGAATGTTTTTTCTGCATATAAACGTTCAAATACGCGCTGTCCGCTCTGTTTTTAAGAGAGCCGACCGATTTTTTTATAACCGCTATATCCTCACTCGCAAGCTCCGCGGCAGCAGACGGCGTGGGGGCACGCAGATCGGAAGCAAAATCGCACAGCGTAAAATCCGTTTCGTGACCGATACCCGTAATAATCGGAATTTCGCTGTCCGCTACGGCTCTGACAAGCTTTTCCTCGTTATATCCCCACAGATCCTCTATGCTTCCTCCGCCTCTGCCGAGAATCAGCACATCGGCGTTTTTATTTTTATTGAAATATTCTATCGCTCGGACATTATCGCCCGCGCACGAAACACCCTGTACGTTAACCGGGTAAATTCTTATCGTACAAAGCGGATACCGTCTTGTCAGAACATTGCATATATCCCTGACCGCCGCGCCGGTGTCGGACGTTATAACGCCTATCGTACGGGGAAAACGCGGAACCGGTTTCTTTCTGCTCTCGTCGAAAAGCCCCTCTGAAGCGAGTTTTTGCTTCATCTGCTCAAACGCGACAGCCAGCGCGCCCGCACCCTCGGGCTGCATATCGTCTGCATAGAGCTGATATATTCCGTCACGTTCGAAAACGCTTACTCTGCCCTTGCAGATAACTCGCATGCCGTCCTCGGGAACAAATCGAATTCTCTGCGCCGAACGGGCGAACATTACGGCTTTTATCGAGCTGGAATCATCTTTTAACGTGAAATAGAAGTGTCCCGAACGGTAATGATTCGTAAAATTCGATATTTCACCCGACACGCAGACGTTAAAAAGACGTGAATCCGCGTCGAAAAGATTTTTTATATAAAAATTTATCTGTGATACGCTCAAAGGCGTGTTACGCGTCATAAATTCTCCTTTATAAAGGCAAGGTACGCCGTACCCGCCGCATTGTCCGCCGAAAACTCCGGCTGCGCGAAATAACAGTCGTCGATTTTTGCCGTTATATCGTTCTTTATAATCGAATCGGACATCACGCCCCCCGCGTACAAAACGGGCAGATTCCCGAATATGTTACGCATATTTACGCACATGCCGTAAGCACAGCAGCGGACGGCGTCAATACAGTATCTTGCGATATCGCATTTATCCTCACCTTTTGAAAGCATGCCGGCGCATTTATTCTCTATTCCCGACAGGCTGACGTTTCCGTCTCTGAAAAACAATTTGACGTTATATCGTTTTTCGCTCTGCATTGCGAGTTTTTCAAGCTGCCCTCCCGCAGGGAAATTAAGTCCGAGCATAACTCCCACCCTGTCTACCGCCTGTCCTGCTTTAAGATCAAGCGAAGTAAAAACGTTTGTTATTTTAAATACTTTTTCCGCATCGGGTTCAACCAGAAGCGCGTCCGTTGTTCCGCCCGAGAAGTGAAAAGCGATAAATTTACTGCCGATAAGCTCCGGCTTGCCGGCGGAATAAACCGCGGCGGCTATATGCCCCGCCTGATGAGAGAATTCATATCGCGGGATTTTCAAAGCGGAGGCGATTACTTTTGAATACCCCGTTCCGACGGTAAAACACGGCATATACGACCCCGAAACGTCTCTGGGTGCATACGAAGCCGAAACCGCGCCGGAAATATGGAATTCGTCCAAAACCTCCCGAAGCATATCGGGGAGATTCCGACTGTGGTGAAACACAGCGTCGGACTGTCTTAATCCCCTTTCGTTTTCCGCGACGGGCAGAAGCTGTTTTTTTGAAACAACTATACCCTCGTCCTCTTTATATACGGCGCACGAAGTCGTGTAATTGCTCGTATCGATACCGAGATAAGATTTCTGCATAACTCACCCGATAACCGCGTGGGCTTCCGTATTTTCGTTTTCTTCACATTCTGAATCGGACTCCGTTTCGACAGCGGGATCAAAGTCCTGCTTAACGTCCTCTGATTCAGATTTTTCACCGTCTTTGTTTAAATTCTTTACAGCGGAACCCAATACGGCATTAACAAACGCAGGATCCTGATCGGCGGCGTATTTTTTCGCAAGCTCAACCGCTTCGTTTATCGAAACCGCGTACGGAACCGAGTCAAAATAAAGGATCTCGCACACCGCGAGTCTTAAAATTGCAAGAACAACCTTTGAAAGTCTTGATATTTTCCATCCGCTTGCAAGATAACAGCCGATAGTCGAATCTATTTCATCAAGAGAATCATACGTATGTCCCGCAAGAGCCGAAACAAATCCGTCGTACTCGAATAATCCGGCATCTTTCGCGGTCTCGCACAATTCGTCCACTGTACAGTCCGGATTGAACTGCTTTTCAAAGACGATAATAAACGCCTGCTCTCTTGATTCCTGTCTTTTTTTCATTGGGTACCTCCGATAAAGATTTAAGACCTCCCGGGTACTCTGTAATATCTAAAGCTTTACAAGCATTACGGCGTATGACAGCGTTTAACTGCATCCTCAAACCTGACAGGGAGAGCCTGCCTGAGTTCTCGCTCCTTGTTAAACACAGCCATACCTGCAATCAGATGTAAACTTTTAGATATTACAGAGTACGGTTCCGCGGGAGGTCTTAAACCGACATTACTTTACACTAAAAAAATAAGTAATTCCTGCGAATCGCTTATATTATAGCATAAAATAAAAAATATACAATACTTTTTTTATTTCGCGCCTATTATAGTGATGTTTTCCGGGGAAATCTTCAGATTATTCTGCACGATTTCACGAATCTGCAAAACGGAATTATCCGTAAGATATCTGTCCTCGACGATAACCTCCGCACTGTCCGTATTTATAACGCATACACATTCTCCGCCGATTTTCGCGCTAACGAGAGTCTCTATATTGCTTTCGGCGATTTTGGTGTCCGATATATCCGTAAGGGACGCGGAAGCGGAAGCTACGGCGTCGTTATCGCTCGACGGCGCGCTGATTATCTCTTTGAGCGAAGCCACCGATTTATCGTACGCCTCGTTTCTCGACAGCCTTGCCGAGGCGAAATATTCCTTGTTCTCACCTGCGCTGACATACTGCGCGTCGCCGAGATTGTGTACGTTTTCTGCGCTTACGTTTGATTCGTTCTCAGCGGGAACGAGTTTATCCCTTCCCGACGTCATATACCAGTTTGCAAGCACCGCCGCTCCGAGAACGATAACTATTCCCGAGAGAATAAGCTGTTTTTTCTTTAAAGGTTTACTCATGAATACATTTCTCCTTTGATTTATTTGCCCACGTAGATTCTGTCCGAACCTATGTTATAAAGCGATGAGATCAGGGATTTGATCTCGTTTTTGATAACCGCGCTTTCACCTCCGTCGCACACGACCGCCACGCCCTTGATAACGGGCGCGTCGATTCGCACGATAAGTCCGTCCGGCTGTCCGGCGTTTCCCTCGGTATATATGTATTCGCTGTCTTTGAAAATAGAATCGTTTTCTTTTTTTTCGTTGACATCCTGCGCGTAATGAATAGTTCCCGTGCTTTCGAGACTTACGCTGACGTTTACGTTTCCCGCGCCGTCGATCTCGCAAACGAGCGATTTTATTTTTTGTGCGACCGCGTTTTCAACATATTCGATCTCGGTTCCGCCGTCGTTTTCGGGAGTATTTTTCGCATTTTTATCTGTGTTTTTCCCGACGTTTCCGCCGCCCGTAAATGCGATTATCAAAACGATTATTCCCGCCGGGACAAGAAGAAAAAACGTTTTTTTATCCGTTTTTAGTTTTGATTTAACCGATTTGATTTTTTCTTTAATAATTTTTAATTCGTTCATTGTATATTCTCCGTAATCACACGTACGCCGGAGCGTACCGTATTATTTAGAATTTCTTTAACCTGCCCTGCTTTTGGGCTGTCTTTTTGGGACAAAACGACGGTTAAAACATCCGAATCATAGTAAATATCCGGTTCGTCATCACAAACATAACTTAGAATGTTTCGGCATATCGAACATACCGCGTCACCCGCGCAATCGGCGATATCGTAGTCCGAAAACGCAGAATCATCAGTGTTTTTATTTTGAAAATCAAATTCCTTTTTAAATTCGATTTTACCCGCCGCAGAAAAAACCATACTTAACGTCAGCGCGGACAGACACAGCTTCAAGGTCTGTTTCATTTTGTCCGAACCGTTGAGCCACAACGCGATTCCGCCTATAACGGAGAACACGCACAGCGACAAAACGACTCCCGATATCGTATCCGTATTAAACTCCTCCTATGCAAGCATTTTACTTTACAAAACACAAAATCGTAAAGGGTATTCCTTTACATTTATTCATTTAATCCGTTCAACCCCGTCATCAGCGTGCAGGCACAGCATATATACAGCGTAAAAAAGCATAATGCCGTCATAAGCTTTATAAAATCAATAAATCCGTCATAAATACGCCCTGCCGAATCGGAATTGAACATACCGCATATCCCCTTTATAAGCCGAAGCGTAACATTCCACACAAAAAGTCTGACGATAAGAGGTATGCCCAAAACAGCCATAACCGCCGCGGCGGAAACGATAATTGTACTGCCTGTCGCTTTGACTCCCGCAAGAACGGACGATATGCCCTCGGACACATAGGAACCGACAATCGGAACAAAGCTCCCCGCGGCAAATTTCAGACTTCTTAATACAAGAGTATCCGACGCGCTGCCGAAAACTTTTTTCACACTTAAAAATCCCGTAAACACTGCGCCTACAACGCCGAGCAAGGTCGAAACGATCTTCATAACGGCGTTTGACAAGGAGTTCAGGTCAAAAAAAGGACTTAACGCTCCGCAGACGCAGAGGGCAAAATAAACATAGATAAAATATATAACTACGTCAGAGCATAAAAACGCGAGAATTTCACTCACCGCCGTAACACCGAGTTTATACGCGAGGGCGGTTCCTCCGTGCCCCGAAACCGCTTCGATAACACAGACCGTCGGACAAACAGCCTTTAAAAACAAATTCAGTGCGATCGTATAACGTGAAAACGCCGATATACAGTCGGTGAGAGCACGGCACAGAGCATACACGCAGATAACGGGCGAGAGCATATTCAGCCTGAATGAGAGTTTTCGATCGTCGAATGCGTCCGTAAACGAAAACAATACCGTAACACAGGAAATTAAAGTCAAAGTCTTTACGGGCTTTGATATTTCACCTTTTACTTTTTCGCCTATGTAATTCAAAATCTGCGTAAATTCGACATCCTTCAAATCCGATAAAGAAAAATCGTCAATATTTTCATTGTTAAGCATTTCGCTTGTCAATTTGTCAAACGATTCATACATCCGCAAGCTGTAAGAATCGTCCGTATATTCCCCCGAAGCGCAGACGGAAAACGACAGAATCAAAAGAATTACAGCCGATACGGCTATATAATTTAATGCTGTTTTAACTTTCCATCTCATGTAAACATCCCGTCTTTCCTATTTATCCGTCAGCGAACACACGAATTCAATTGTTTTCGTAATATACGGCGCAATTATCGCAAGCATTATTATCTTCGCCGCCAGCGTTACCTTCTGCGCGGACGAACGTGCGCCCGCGTCCTCCAGAAGATCGGACGAAAACCCCGTTATCACGGCTATTCCCGTAAGCTTCAGCGCAGTTTTAATTATGTCGGAATTTATATTTGCGGCAGCGGAAGATGCGTATATCATATCGATAATTCTGCCGAGATACGGATATGCCCACATGACGAGAACGGCAAACACGGCTATTTGAATCAGAACCGAAAATTCGGGCTTTGATTCGCTCAACAGCATGTATATGCACGCGCAGATTACCGACAGCGCGAATATTTTTATCGTCATAGTCCGAACACCGACTTTATATATCTGAACAGCTCGTTTATATCGGGTATAATCATCATCAGAACTATCACAAGTCCCGCGAGCGTAACGACCATTGTATACTCCTCCCTGCCCGACTTTGAGAGAATCTGATTTACGACGGCTACGATTATTCCTATCGCCGCTATTCGGAAAATAATATCTACGTCCATGTTTTCACCTATAATACGGTCAGCGCGGCGGCGCATCCTATAAAAATAACGACGGCGCACTTTGACCTCATATCTTTTTTTTCGTATTCGGCAAGTTTTTTTAATTTATTTTCGATTTCTTCATTATATATTTTCATTGTGCGTTCCTGTGTAACGGGATCGGACGCGCTCGCAGCCGAAACAAATCCGCCTACGAGCGATTTATCGGATTCGGTCAGAAACGGACATTTTTCATTTACAGACCGATTCCATGCAGACTCAAAATCAACTCCCGAACGGAGCATTTTGCACGCATTTTCGGCAAACGACAGCCCCGGATATCCCTCCGATTTTACGGTCTTCAATATAATTTCCGCACTCTCCGCACGCGTCGCCGACGAATAAACGCCGAACAGATATACGAATTTTTGAAAATGCTCGAAAAATCTTCTTCTCCTAACCGCCGAAAAACGGATAAACACCGCATAAACAAAAGCGGGAACGCATATACAGACCGCCGCCGCAGTATTCATAATTTATCCCTCCCGAATTATATCCTTAACACGTCCGGGGGCGTTTTTGCCCTCCAATATAACGATATTCTTTATTTTCCCGCCCTTTATCAGTTCTCCGATTCCGTCCTTTTCGCGAAGCTCCTTTATATTTGAAGCGTGAACGCTCATTCCAGCGAAAACTCCGCACGAAAGCATTTTATCGACATATTCCGCGTCGTCAAACGAAAGCTCGTCCGAAATAACAATATCAGGACACAATGAACGCAGAGCCATTTCGAACGCCCGTTTTTTCGGATATCCTTTTATAACATCGCAGCACATCAGCTTTTCGTTCTCAACGCCCTCACTCAGTTCAAAACGCTCGTCCGCAATAACGACGCGCGGATATCCGTACTTCGGATTATTCGAAAGCGTTACGGCGATATCCCTTAATATCGTGGTTTTGCCGCTGCCCGGAGGTCCCGCAATAAGAAAACCGCACAGCCCGTCCGAAAAAATTTCGGAACAAATATGATCGGCACAGCGAAAATGCGGTCTTGACAATCTTATATTAAGAGATTCCACGTCTTTAAAGCTTGCTCCGCCGTCCACAGCGGCAGCTCCCACGCCGATTCTGTGACCTCCCGAAACGGTCATAAAGCCGTTTGACAGCTCGTCAAAATGACTGTAAATCGAGTATCCGGACGCTTTTGCAAGTATAGAAGAAATGTCACTTTCGCCGGCGGTTATGCATCTGTCCGAATAAATACCGCTCGCCCCGCCCGGCAAGGCGAACATTGCGCCGTAACTGCCGTAGAACATAACAGGTTTGTCTTTTCTGATACGAATTTCAGACGTGTTTTTAATCTGAATTTCGCTCATGTTTTCAAAGCATTCCCGTATTCTTACGGGCAGAATCCCCGACACGCCGTAACATTGGAATTCTTTTAGCATTTAACGTCACCTTTTTTCAGATTTTTATATTATATAACTATTGATAATCATAAAAATATATGCTAAAATATTGAAGTATATGCAAACCAACGAAAGGATATGATCTTCATTGAAATCCAAAAAACACACCGGACGCTCGTTATGGCGCGATAATCAGTTCAGCTTTCTTGCCGCTATTCTCGCCGCTGTAATAATGCTGTTCGTATATATGTGCTATCGGTTCTTCCCTCTCGGAGACAATATCATTCTGAGAATGGATCTCTACCATCAGTACGCTCCGCTTTTCGCAGAGCTTTACGACAGGATATTCCAGGGCAACTCTCTTCTGTACTCGTTTACCTCGGGCTTCGGAAGCGGATTCCTCGGCAATTATTTTAACTACCTTTCAAGCCCGACCATGCTGTTCGTTCTGATATTCGGACATGCTAACGTCCCTGAGGCTGTCGCGGCTATGATACTTACGAAAGCGTCCGTCTCCGCGTTTACTTTCTCTTATATGTTAAAACGCGTTACGGGCAAATACGACCTTACCTCCACGGCGTTCGGTCTTATGTACGCGTTCAGCGGATGGTTCGTAGCGTATTACTGGAACGTAATGTGGCTCGACGCAATGAGCATTTTCCCGCTCGTCGTTCTCGGAATTTATTTGATAATAAACAAATATAAACCGACAATGTATATCGTTACTCTCGCTCTGACGCTTATAACGAATTACTACATGGGCTACATGGTATGCATACTGTCCGTTATAATGTTCCTTTATATGTACTTCTCACAGTACACTTTTTCTCAGAAAGAACATCCCGATTATATTATCAAGCTTAAATACCGCCACAGCGCAAAAACGAATTTCTTTAACAGCAAATTTCTGCGTTCGGGTACGCTCTTCGCTTTCGCTTCGATAGGAGCGGCATGCATTGCGGCGTTCTCGCTTATCCCCGTTTACTTTGCTCTTAAGCATTCGTCCGCGACTTCGTCGACTTTCCCGACGGATTACTCGACATATTTCAGTATGTTCGACTTTTTGGCGAACCATCTTCCCGGACTTAAAACGACAATCAGAAGCAGCGGCGACGACGTTTTGCCGAACGTCTACTGCGGTACGCTTACTCTGATTCTCGTACCTCTGTATTTCTTCTCTAAGAAGTTTAATTTAAGAGAGAAGCTCGCGACCACGATCACTCTCGCGTTTTTCTTCTTCAGCTTTAATATAAATTATCTCAACTACATCTGGCACGGCTTCCACTTCCCCAACGACCTGCCGTACAGATTCTCGTTTGCATATTCGTTCTTCCTTCTCTTTATTGCATATAAGGTTATTATTTCGCTTGATAAAATCAGCCTGAAAGCGTGTCTCGGTTCGTCCGTCGCTCTCGTCGCGTTTATCGTCGCGGTCGAAAAGCTCGGCTCCAAGAACGTTTCGTCTCTTTCGATATGGACGGGAATCGCTTTTGCTATTATATATGCCGTTATATTCGTTCTTATGAAAGATAAAAAGCAGGTTAAGTCATATATCTGCGTTTTACTCGCATGTGCGGTCTGCACGGAGATTCTCGTCGCGAATACGAGCAACTACGTTATTTCACAGGATAAGTCAAGCTATGTCGAGGGCTACAATGAGGTCAACGACTGTATCGATTATATAGACGAGATCGAGGGCAAGGATTCGTTCTACCGCATGGAGCTTGCTTCGATAGTCAGAAGAATGGACAACTGCTGGTACGGCTACAACGGCGCGTCGACATTTACCTCTATGGCGTATGAAGATCTCTCGCATCTTATGAACAAGATGGGTCTTTCCGGCAACGATATAAACAGCTACACCTACCACTGTCAGACGGCGGTATTCAATACGCTTTTCGGAATCGATTATATTGTCGACAACTCCGAATATACAAAGACGGATAATTACAAAACGAATTTCGGTCCCAACCTCTACGAAGATCTTACGACTATAAACAATATGACCGTATATGATTATCTTTACGATCTTCCCCTTATGTTCAGTTCGAAGTCGGACGCAGACACACTCTGGGATTTCGACAATAATAATCCGTTCGACGTACAGAGTCAGCTCTGGAGTCTCGTAACGGGAGTTGACGGAGTATTCGACGATCTTGACATATCCGTTGTCAGCCAGACCAACACCGTTACGCTTTCGGACGATAACGTCAACAACGGTACGTTCACTCTTACAAAGACATCTTCCTCTGACGACTCTGCGGAGCTTATGCTCAAGGTTCAGCCCGAAGAGACAAAAAATGTTTATCTCTATATTTCCTGCAACGACTGCTCCACAGGCTATGTAACGATTAACGGAAATATGATAACCGTAGATTTCTCCGAGCCGTTTATTATCGACTGCGGACTTATCGAGGGCGGAGACGACGTATACGTAACACTCGGACTCGACGAGGGCAAAAATTCAGCTCCCGTAACGGCGTATGCGAAAACACTCAACGACGCAAACTTCAAAAAGGGATACGATACCATAAATTCAAACGGCGTATTCACATTTGACGACAAAAAATTCAGCGATTCTCATTTCTCCGGAACAGTTAACGTTCAGGAAAACGGTATGATATTCACCTCTGTTCCCTATGACGAGAGCTGGAATATATTTATCGACGGCGAAAAAGTAAGCTCCGATAATATCGTTAAGATCGGAAATGCATTCACGGGAATATACACAAGCGCGGGTGAACATTCGATAGAATTCAAATACACGCCCAAGGGACTTCTTGTAGGATGCGCGGTCAGCGCGGCTGCGATAGTCATATTCATCCTTCTTATCATAATGAAAAAGAAGAAAGTTTCCGTATTCAGCGCAAAATATAAAAACGACAATCTCGACCTCGGCAAATGGAGAGATTTTGCCGCAGAGGAAGAGAGAGAACAGGCAGAGCTTGAAAAACAGGCGCAGCAGAACGTCAAATCCGAATTCGACGACGAATTATCGGCATTTTACCCCGAAAATCAGACCGACGCCCCCGCAGCCACGGACAGTTCGTGGGAATCGGTTTTGAACGAAGCCGACGAATGGAAAAAAACACAGGAAAAAGCAAAAGCTCTTGCGCAGGCTCAGATCGACGCAATCATGGCGATTGAAAACGGTATGGATTCCGAACTCAAAAAAAAACAGGAAAATCCGACAGTGATCAAGGAAACGATAATCGAGAAGCCGGCGAAAGCGACTAAAAAATTCAAGGCGACCACATTCTCCCTTATTGCAATTCTTTTTATCATAATTGCATGCCTTGTTCTTCTGCTTACCTCTCTTAATTCAATGCATAAAAAGAACAATGAGGCACAGGATCAGCAGATTTCCCTCCTACAGGATGAAATCAGCGGAATGAGAGCGACGGCAAACGCTGCCGATACAACAAAGGAAACAACGACAGAGGCAGAAACAACGACAAAGGCTGCGGAGACTACGACAAAGGCTCCCGAAACCACGACTAAAGCCCCCGAGACTACAACAAAGGCTCCCGAAACCACAACATCCGAGCCGAAAACCGACGCTCCCGTCGCGGGCGGATATAAGACCTATACGGTACAGTCGGGCGATTACCCGTTCTCGATTTTAAGAAAGAACGGACTTGAGCCGAATAAGTACCTCCAGGAGTTTTACAGAATCAACGGCGGAAAACAGTCATTCAGCGTAGGCGATGTCGTAAACATTCCGAATTCTTAAATAATCAACACTATAAAACGAAGTCGAGAAAATCGACTTCGTTTTTTTATGTATTTATTTTCAAAAAAATACTTGTAATTTGGAGTATTTATATGTATAATTAATAAGTAAAAAGTTTTTCTTATTTTATAAAAAGGAGTGCTGTATCAAATGAAAAGAAACTTTCGAAAAGTTCTCTGTCTGCTTCTTACCCTGCTTCTCGTATTCCCTCTCGGAACGAGCGCGTATGCAGATTATGCAACGGATAACAACTATTTCAGAATTTCCTGCACCGTAAACGGAAACACCCAGTCGTCAAGAGGCTTCTGCTGGTATACGAAAGAGGACTGCGACAGTGCGGTTCTTATAATGAAAAACGGCGTGGATATTTCTGCTTCCCTTCAGTTTGACGATTCGTGCGAGAAATGGGAAGGCTACTATATGCACAAGGTAACCGTTTCCGGATTAAGCGCGGACACGACTTATACCTATAAAGTCGGTGACGGCAAAACATGGAGCGACGTAGGAACATTCACGACCGACGACGGCGACAGCAACGTTAACATTCTTGTTTACGCCGACGTACAGGCAAGCTCGCTTAACAATTTCCTTGTAGGCGCAAGAGCGGTTAATGCCGGACTCAACAGTTCTGCGGCTCCGTTTGACTTCATGATTAACCTCGGCGATTTTACAAACGACAGCACCAATGAGGAATGGAACTATTATGCGGAGGCTTTTGATTCGATTTGTCTTAACAACACGCTTGCTCCCGTAGCGGGCAACCACGACGGCCTCGGATGCCCCAACTGGTTTAACAACATGTTTAACCTTGACACCTCCGAAAGCGTACAGACCAAGGACGGCGTAAACTATTCGTTCGACTACGGCAATACGCATATTGCGGTTCTCAACACAAATGATATTTTCAGCGTATCGCAGGCTCAGCTCAAATGGCTTGAAAACGATATGAACAAGACCAACAAGGACTGGAAAATCGTAAGCATGCATAAGACTCCTTACACTCTCGGTAAGGACGGCAAATGGCCCGACGCCATGTATCTCCAGCAGGCTCTTACCGCAGTTTGCGACAAAACGGGCGTTGACCTTATAATTTCGGGTCACGATCACCAGTATCTCAGAACAAAATCCCTTACCGGCAACGAGGTTAAAGAAGGCGGAGCAACATACGTTCTGTGCGGAACTGCGGGAAGCAAGAGATATCAGGTCAGACCTTTCGCAATAAATAATTTCACTCCTATGGAATTCATTAATACTATGGTTTCACAGAGAGACGGCAAGTATTTTAACGGCAAGGATTTTGATTCGCAGAATGATCTTTACATCGGTTCTTGCTACAACACTATAACCGTTAACGGCGGAGAGCTTACGTTTAATTCGTATGTAATCACTGACGAAAGCGAAGAGAACCCCGAGGGAACCATAACGCAGATAGATTCGTTCACCCTTTCAAAGGAAGTCGGCAAGAACGTTCCCACATTCACAGGCGACAACACAACGTCAAAGCTTTCCTACGGACTTAACTCCATAGCTTCCGTTCTTAATCTCCTCGTTTACGTGTTCGGAACATGGCTTCCCAAATTCATCAAGGCGGCTCCCGAAATAATCAAGAGTTACATTACCAACGGAACGTTCTGATTAATTTACAAATAATACAGCCGCCGCGGTCTTCGGACAACGGCGGTTTTACTTTGCACAATACGGAGAAAAATATGAAACATAATAAAGATTTTACCGTAACAGCGCACACGGGATGCATGTTTACCGCTATGAATTCGCTCGAATCGATAAAAAAGGCGGTTGAATTCGGCGCGGACATCACCGAGTTTGATTTGAATTTCACTCGTGACAACTCCCCTGTTTTAAGTCATAATCCGCCTGCGGGAAACGAAGTTACGCTCGAAAACGCATTCGAACTGCTTTCGCATTATCCCGAATTAAAAATAAATATCGATATAAAAAGCGATAAAAAACTCGGGGTGATTCTGCCCCTTGCAAAGAAATATTCACTTGAAAACAGAATATTCCTCACGGGCGTTGATTCAAAATTCGTGGCTTCTGTAAGAAAAGACGCGGTCGGAATAGCTTATTACCTTAATTTTTTCCCGAACAGATTTAAAATTCATTCAAAAAAATACATTGACTATGTTGTCAAAACCGTAAAAGAAAGCGGAGCAATCGGGCTTAATACAAATTTTCGATTCGCATCAAAGCATCTTGTATCGGCACTTCAAAAAAACGGACTTCTTGTTTCCCTGTGGACGGCAAACACTCCGCACCGGATGAAAAAATCCATGTCAATGAATCCCGATAACATTACGACAAAAGACGTAAAAACGTTAGTCGAATTAAAGAAAAAATAACAAAAAAATAAGGGACCGTATGAACGATCCCTTAAATTATATGTTTACCTTATCAGAATTTCGTTGCGGGGAATACTTTTTCGTCCCAGCCCAAAACTCTCGCAAGCTGAACACTTAACTCGCAGTTCTTATAAGCCTCTCCGCTTACGAAGCCTGCGTCCTCGGCCGATACGAATACGGGAACGTTTACGCCCGTATGGCTCGTAGTCGTGTAGTAATACTCGTCCTTAGCCTCGTCATACTTAATTCCGCCGGTCTCATGGTCGGCAGTAACGAGAACAAGAGTATCTCCGTCCTTTTCGGCAAAATCAAGCGCGGTCTGAATCGCCTTGCTGAACTCGACTACCTGCGAGGTTGATCCTTCGATATTATTCTTATGTGAGAATTTATCGATATGAGCCGCCTCAACCATAAGGAAAAATCCGTTGTCGCCCGAATCGAGAAGCTCGATAGCTTTCTCGGTCATCTCATAAAGGTACGGGTTATCACCCTCGTCTGTTACGTTTGCAAACGAATCTATATTAAACTGACCGAACGATTTGCTTCCGGGTTCGAGAGCGTTCATCTCTTCGCTCGTGGTGATCATATCGAATCCGCCCTCATTGCAAAGAGCTTCCGTTACCGATTCGCTTGCAGAACCCCAGATAAGATCGAGCTCCGACTGCATCTGACGGGTCGAGATAGCCTTTTCAAGCTTTCTCTGTGAAGCGTGTGCGCTGAAACATGCGGGTGTAGCTCCGCTTGTCTTATCGGTCGTAACAACGCCGGCGAGCTTGCCGTTCTCCTTTGCGACCTCGCAGAGAGATTTCGGCACGTTATTTTTTACGGAATGTCCCGCAAAGTTATAAACGCTGACAGCTCCGTTGTAGGTTCTGACACCGCATGCAAGAGCGGTCGCGCCCGCAGCCGAATCCGTTACGATGCTCGATGCGCTTCTCGTCTTGGACTGACAGCGAACAGGCATTTTCTCCATTGAGAGATCGTCCGTTTTTAATTTTTTCGTGGCTTCAATCGTATTAAAGCCCATTCCGTCGCCTATCATAAGAATGACGTTTTTATAAGTTTTGTAATCCTTATGACCTGTCGCGTTGCTGCCCGTCATTCCGAAGAAATTGAGAATAACAAGCATGATAGAAGTAAAGAAAGCTATAATCTTCACTTTGTGCACCTCCAAAGTTGATTTATAATTCTATTATATAGTAATAATTTACTTTTTTCAATCTTTTTTTAAACATTTTATGGTTAAAATAAATTGAGAACCGAAAGGATATACGGTTTTTCAACAGGACAAAAAAAGGAAAGGCGATAATCAATGTACAAATTTGTATTAAACGAAACATCATATCACGGCACGGGCTCAATTTCCGCAGTTCCCGAGGAAATTAAGGCGAGAGGCTTTAAAAAAGTCTTTACCGTAACCGATCCCGATTTGATTAAATTCGGAGTTTCAAAGAAAGTTACCGATCTTCTCGATAAAGAAAATATCGCTTACGACGTTTATTCCGATGTTAAAGCTAACCCCACAATAGAAAACGTTCAGCACGGCGTTGAGGAATTCAAAAAATCCGGTGCGGACTGCATCGTAGCAATCGGCGGCGGCAGTGCAATGGACACGTCGAAAGCTATCGGAATTATTATAAACAACCCCGAATTTGCTGATGTTCGATCTCTCGAAGGCGTATCCCCCACAACAAAACCCTGTGTTCCTATTATTGCAGTTCCCACAACGGCAGGCACCGCTGCGGAAGTTACAATCAACTACGTTATTACGGACGTTGAGAAAAAACGTAAATTTGTCTGCGTCGACACGCACGACATCCCCGTTGTTGCAGTCGTTGATCCCGAGATGATGAATTCAATGCCCGCTTCGCTTACCGCCGCAACAGGTATGGACGCTCTGACCCACGCTATCGAGGGTTACATCACAAAGGGCGCATGGGAAATGTCCGACATGTTCCACATTAAGGCTATCGAAATAATCGCGAAGAATTTAAGAGGCGCAGTTAAAAACGAACCCGCCGGCAGAGAGGGCATGGCTCTCGGTCAGTACGTAGCGGGAATGGGATTCTCGAACGTCGGACTCGGCGTAGACCATTCAATGGCACACACACTCTCGGCATACTACGATATGCCTCACGGCAAAGCGTGTGCTACTCTCCTGCCCACGGTTATGGAATATAACGCTCCCTGCACGGGTGAAAAATACCGTGACATAGCAAAGGCTATGGGCGTTAAGGGTACTGAGAACATGTCTCAGGAAGAGTACAGAAAAGCGGCTGTTGACGCTGTTAAACAGCTCGCCGAGGACGTAGGCATTACACTTTCGTTAAAGGGCGTAGTTAAGGAAGAGGACGTTCACGCTCTCGCCGTTGACGCGTTTGCAGACGCATGCCGTCCCGGAAACCCGAGAGATACGAGCGTTGAAGAGATTGAAGCTCTTTACAGAAGCCTTATGTAATTAGAATATTATAAGCACTGAAACGGAGCCGACTGCAAAGCCGGCTCTGTTTTTCACTATATACATATTAATTTTTGTGCATAATGTATATATTATATATAATTATCTATTGAAATTGAAGAACAAATATGTTAAAATTAAAGAAAACTGTTTAAAGGGGTCTAAATTCTATGAAAAAATCGCAAGTCATTTTCAAAGCAGTAGATATTTTTATGAAAGAACCTCAGAACTCCGTCAGCTTTGAAAATATATTCTGTGAAAAAGACATCCCGTACTCCGATAACGGCGGAGAATACACCATGGGCGACATGTACTATCCCCCGAGAATACTCAGAAACGGCAAAAAATACCCCATTGTTATAAACATGCACGGCGGAGCATTCATTATGGGAGATAAAAAATACAGAATCAGCATATCGGAATGTTTCGCAAATCAAAACTTTTTCGTATACAATATTAATTACCGCATGCCTCCGGAGGTCGATTTGATTAAGCTCATAAGCGACACAGTCGACGCGTTCAATTATCTTGACGTTCTTTCCGAAACTTATAATATTGACCTCGACAGAATTATTGTAACAGGCGATTCGTCGGGCGCATATAACGCCTCATATTTACAGCTGTTATCCGCGCACCCCGAAATTGCGGACAAAATCGGCGTTGACAGATTAAACCATCCCGTTACCGCCGCCGCGCTTTTCTGCGGTCCTTACGACCTGCCGAAATTCATGGACGTTCCCATGCCGTTCGGCATAGTTCCCGAAATGGCTAATTTAATTCTCGACTACCCTGTTAAACAGGATTTGAGCAACATAAGCGAATACCCGCTGTTTGATTACATTTCACCGATTAATTTCGTCGACGAAAAATGGTGTCCGACATTTATCGCATGGGCAAAGAGCGACCTTATAGTTCCCGAACAGGGTCAGCCCATGGCGGATAAGCTCATAGAATCCGTCGGAAAAGTAAAGACGTTTGAAGCGCAGGGATTACAGAACAACCACTGTTTCCACCTGCTTCAGAGGACGACTCCCGCTAAAAAATGTCTCGCGCAGTGTTTTGAATTCTTAAACGAAATACTCGCCGAGGAAAAGGAAGAACAGCCGGCATTGTAATAATAAAAGTAAACTGTCCTCAATTTTGGGGACAGTTTTTTACGTATTCTTCACGCCTTTTAAATATCTTCGGAAACGTTGTAAAAATAACAGTCACCGTTATAATTCCCGCCGTCAAATCGGCTATTCCCTCGGACATGTATACGCCCTTAAATCCGAGAAAATGCGTCAGCGTAAAACACAGCGGAATCAGAATTATAATTTTTCTCGTAACGGCAAGGATAAGCGCGGACTTCGCCTGACCGAGCGCGACATTTATATTCTGCAGCGTCATCTGCGCAAAGAACATAACAGAGCCCATTAAGAAAAACGGCGTATATTCTTTTACTATCTTCGTTACATTTTCGCTTGCAGAGAAAATATACGCATAAACCTGCGGGAAAGCAAGCGAGAAAGACCACATTATAAATGCCGTACAAAATGCGGTGATCGTTATGTATTTAACGCCCTGTTTTAATCTTGAAGCGTTGCCCCGTCCGTAGTTATAGCTGACAAACGGCTGCATACCGTTGCCGAGTCCGTTTAAAGGCAGTGAAATCAGCTGTAACGCGCTAAGCATTATCGTAAGCGCGGCGGTGTAATCCTTATTTCCGAGTGTCGACGCGTTTAAATTAATATTAAATACTATCTGAATGGCGCACTCGGTCACCGTCATAACAAACGGGGTAATTCCGAGTGAAAGAATGTTGAAGATTCTCGCTTTTTTAAGGCGCATAAACGAAATTTTCAGTTTAAACAGACTCTTTTTCGAAAAGAAAAAGCACAGTATCAATACGCACGAACACGCCTGCGATAAAACGGTAGCAAGACTCGAACCTCTTACGCCCATATTAAATTTAAAAATGAATATCGGGTCAAGAATTATATTAATAACCGCGCCGAGCGAAACGGATATCATTGCAAAAAACGAATATCCCTGGGTCAGAATAAACGGATTCAGTCCCTGCGCGAGCATGACAAAAACGCTTGAGCACGAGTAAATACGCAGATATTCCTCGGCAAAATTAACCGCACTTTCGGGACAGCCGAACAATACGACTATCTTACGCGCAAAAATGAACGTCACCGCACCGGTGATTATACCTATTATTAATAGCAACACGAACGCGGTATTGAATATTTTGTTTGCCTCGTCCGTTTTACCCTCGCCGAGCTTTATTCCCGCGCGGGGTGACCCGCCGAGCCCAACGAGATTGGCAAACGCCTGTATTATAAGAGTGACAGGCAGAACGATTCCCAGCGCAGCCAGCGCGTCCATACCCGAACCGTCAATTTTCGCAACGAACATCCTGTCGGCGGTATTATATAAGAATGTTATCATTTGAGCGACGACCGCAGGCACGGTAAGTTTTACAATCAGGGGAATTATCTTTCCGTTCTCCAGTTGTGCCGTCATATCCTGTTTTTTATTCATAATAAAAAGTCACATTTCCTTGAAAACGCCTTTTCTGCACCTGAATGAACGATACGACGTGTGAGTTATTTTTAATAAGCCGTCCATTTCCATTACCGCATTTTCGTACTTTCCGTTTGTATGGTGCGAAAGTATGTAATCTGCTTGCTTTATACTGCCCGACGCCTCTTTGCAGAAAGCGCGAATGGGAGCCGACAGAGAGAACACCCATATCGGCGAGCATATCGTCACGTGCGAATATGATTCTAAATTAATATCGATTTTCTCAATCGGCATATCCCACCTGTGCATGCCGAATCTTCCGCACCACCAAAATCCGAGAGTGCCGTCGGTCATTTCGGTCGATTTTATTTCGTAAATATCCGCGCCCGTTTCGTCCGCCTTTTCATACGCAAGTTTTTTAACATAACCCATACGCGAAAAATATACGACAAGCTTTGATTTATCTTTACCTATATTTTTATACTGCGATACATCGACCTTAAAATTCTCCTGCTTATAAAATACGTCCGCGGCAAAGCCCGTTATGAACTGACAGAATCCGAATATAAAATAAATCGTCGACATGAAATTAGGCGGAAACATATAAAACTGTATGCATATCCACAGCATCAGCGTTATGCCGAATATCTCGCCGAGGATTATTCCCGCCCGCTTTTTCATAAACAATAGAACAGAAGCGGTTATGTTCGTTATTCCGTTTACAATAAGCAGAGCAATGCCCGAAAAAAGCAAATCGTTAAACAGTGCGTCGGCAAACGGCAGAACCTTAAAATACGGAAGCATACCGTCCATTCCGAGAGTCTTTCCGCTCGGGTCGGATATCATACCGACCGCACCGCATACGGCTCCTATACCTATAAATAATGTCCAGAATATTAAAACACGGCGCGCCGCCGAAAATCTTGATTTTGATTTCATAAATCTGCCTCCGATACGGTAAATATATTTTAGTACATTTTATAATAGTTATCAATACCTGTTTTATTTTTCGATATTGACATTTAAGTGTAAGTATGATACGATTTAATTAAAAAGAGGGTGAATAGATTGATTTCATCGGAAGAAAAACTTTCTTATATCAAAATAAGCAAAACAATCCTATTATCCGTTTGGATTATTTTATCCGTACTGTGTTTTCCTAAAATAAATTCGGTTTTCTTTAATAAGCTTGACTTCTTTGCTTCTGTAATTTGGGTTGTATTGATTTCATTAATGATAGTCGTATCAATATTTAATATATTTTTCGGAAGAAAAATCCTGCCGAAATTGTATACAGTCGGCTCGTTGATATTCAGTATTATTCTCTTCGGTTTTTCTTGGATTGAATCAATACATATCAGCTACGACTCGACTTCGTCGATGCGTTTTCTGTTTATTGCAGTTGCCTGTGTATTTTTTATCACATCCGTTTTGTTATATGTTTTATCAAAAAAGAATAACGGCAAGACAAAAAAACAATAATCAAAACAAGGCGGTTTCTCCGAAATGGGGAAACCGCTTCGTTATTAAAACAGAATAAAAATCTTAGAAACAATCGCTTACACCTGTTTACCATAGTTGACTTTTGCATGGTTTTATGTATAATAAATAACATAAAAGACAGGCGGTGGTTTTATGGGGTTCTTCTCAAGCTCTAAACACAAAAACAACAATTTTGCTCAAAATCAGGATTTAAAAAATAAAATTATTTCTGACATTTTATTAAGTCAATCCCCGTCCGAGCATTTTGCCGCAGGCGCAGCATTTGACATCTCCCGTCGTTTTCACGAGGACTTCGAGCAGGCTATTCAATCAGATAACTGCGTCGGAGAACTGCACAAATTTTTCACGATCTCATTTTTTACATTTTGTGAACATCCGGAAGTAGTTGGTTTTACAAAAGCCATGATTAATCTTGACAATATAGACACCGACCCGCGTATGTGGAATACCGATATTTTTATTCTCCCGAGCGGAGAAGCCGCTGTTCTTTGTTTCATGCCCGTACGTTCTGCGGATATTGAAGCAAGAATTATCGGCATAGTCACGGGCAATAACGGCGACAAATATTACTATTGTATGCTGAACAAAGACGAAAATGCATTTTCTGACGTAATACAGAATCAAGGCATGCTCGGATTAAGCAAAGTAGGAGAAATACGCGGGCGAGGATTCGAATTGATGAATAGTTTTCTTAATTGCATAAAAAATTGATTGCATATCTTCGAAGTTACAGAGTGATAGTATTTCACAGCAAAGCTGCTCTGCGCTGCGTAAACATCATTTCATAAATTCTACAAGCGATAAATAAAAAAATTCATTTTTAGTGAAGAGTGAAAAAGTAAAAATCGACAAGCATCATCAGATGCTTGTCGATTTTTGGTCGGAGTGACGGGATTCGAACCCATGGCCTCTTGGTCCCGAACCAAGCGCGA
>OIYS01000090.1_pt1 | contig 63158 bp, 73 predicted proteins | sample 1588271 | NCBI WGS metagenome assembly OIYS01 (sample SAMN03283286) | human gut metagenome | biome: human-associated habitat; material: feces | host: Homo sapiens | place: Peru | collected 2012 | reverse complement strand
ACAAGTCGGATGGTGAGGTTGAGCTTGACGATAAGGAGTTCAAGCTGTTGAAGGACTTCGGACAGGGATTCCCTCTCTTCTACCAAGATGCCTTGGGACTGCTCGAAGAGGAGAAGAAGTAACGAGTATCATAAATAATAAGGTGTAAGATATGATTTACAAGATAGTACAAGGTAACAGCTTCAAGCTTCACATCTTGGTTCGCAAGCCAGATATATCTAGCGAGTCGAACATGCTGATAGACTTTGACATGACCAAGGCGACCGATATAAAGGTCTCCTTGGTCTGTAACTTTGGTGAGAGTACGATAATTCCAGCGCATGTGTCAATGGCTCTACCGAATGTGGTAGTATGCGATGTTCCAAGCACATTAGACATTGGAAACTACAACGTAAGCGTCCAATGGAGAATGGACGGTAACGATATGGCAAGTGTTGAGAAGAACCTGTTCAGGATTGTCGAATACAACTCTCAGGCTCAATACCCTATCTGCATGGTTGAGGGAGAGAATTGCAAGGAAACAAAGATTGCGACTGCAATAGTAGTCCTTCCAGCAACCATCGAGTTATGGCAGTTGGTGAATCTGACAAACGCAACCTTAGAGGAAGCTGATGCTCTTTCAAAGAAGATAGCTGATGCTGAGGCTTTGCGTGTAAAGGCTGAGAAGGAACGTGAGGATGCCGAGTTAAAACGCAACAAACAGGTAGCAGATGCCATCTCCAACATCAATAAGGCGCAAGCGAACAATATTAAGAAAATAGAGCAGACAACAACGTCTGTTGAAAGTGGTGGAATAAATGTCATAACCATTACCACTGGAAACGGCACGACCTCCTTTGAAGTTCGCAATGGTTCCAAGGGCGACCAAGGTGAGAAAGGAGAGAAGGGAGAGAAAGGAGAGAAAGGAACACAGGGCATCCAAGGTGTCAAGGGTGAAACTGGTTCACAAGGCGAGCGAGGTCTTCAAGGAGAACGTGGCATTCAAGGAGAGCGTGGCGAGAAAGGCGATATGGGAAGTATTGGCAAAGTCTCAATCTCTGTTGACAATACTACTGGCACACCTTCTGCTACAGCTACTGCATCAAAGGCAGCAGATGGAAGTACGGATATATCTTTCTCCTTCAAGGGTATCAAGGGAGAAAAGGGCGAGAAAGGTGAACGTGGAGAGCAAGGTTTGCAAGGAATACAAGGTTTGCAGGGAGAACGTGGAGAACAAGGACTTCCAGGCAATGATGGTGCGAAAGGAGACAAAGGTGATGCTTTCAAATACACTGATTTCACACCTGAACAATTAAAATCATTGACAGGTCCCAAAGGAGATAAAGGTGAACAAGGAGAGCAAGGAATTAAAGGAGCGCAGGGAGAACAAGGAATCCAAGGCGTTAAGGGTGACCCATTCACTTACGATGATTTTACTTCCGAAGAAATAGAGGGTTTAAAGAAACCTGCTACCGATGCGGCAAATGAATTGAATAAGTACTTGGATATTGTCAAGTTACCTGTCGTGGAAACACCCACTTCCGAAACGACTGTTGCTATGGATGCCAACTATGTGTATGACATTACTATTGGTGAGTCCCTTACCCTAACTCTCAATGCTCCAACAGACTTGACGGTGACAAATGAGTATCAAGGTAGCTTTGACACAGGAGCTACTGCACCAACGGTAACTTTTCCATCAAACGTGATTTGGGCAGAGACACCATCGGTGGAAGCAAATACACATTACGAGTTTAATATCAGATACACTGGTGGCAAATATTATGGACTTATACAAGCGTGGAATATTAATACAGAGGAGGAAAGTGTATGAGAACTTTAAGAAGAAGAATGATTATGGCAAATAAAGGTGTTAATAATGCCTATTTTTACGGATTGTTGGGTAAAGTAATACGATTCCATCCAAAAATAGACGATTCACTTAACAATCTTATTTCCTCTTGGGACATTAGCAATGTAACTGATTTGAGTTATTGTTTCCAAGGATGCAATGCTTTGCGGAGTTTGAATCTATCCTCTTGGGACACCCACAAGCTTCAAAGCTTAAGATCCGCTTTTCAACAGTGTCATAGTTTGTCTTCTGTAGATTTGAGCAATATGGACTTTAGCAGTCTGCAAAGTTTGAAATATACATTCAGTGGTAGTAATACAAATGAAACCTTGTTGCCAGAGTTAGGTGATAATAACGTGCTGACCAATATGTATTGTACATGGTATAATAATCAAGGTATAAAAAAACTTGACCTATCAAAGTTCAATACGAAGAATGTAACAGAGTTTGGTTGGTGCTTTTCTGGAGCTATAATGTTGGAATGGCTTGATATATCTGGCTTTGATTTGTCAAGTGTAACTAATATAGGTATGAGCAGTTTCTTTGAAAAAAATAAATCGTTAACTCATCTAATTTTAGGAGAGGGTTTTGGCAAGGTAAAAACAAAAGTAACTATTGATATGAGTAGTTTTGCCTCATTAGATGATGAATCAAAGGAATCTTTCATGACGCTCTATGACCGAAAGGCAAACGGTTTGCCTAACATGACATTAAAATTAAAGACCTCCTATGGTTTTACTGATGAGCAAGTTCAATCATTAACTAATAAAGGTTACACAATTAATTTAGTATAATATGAAGAAACGATGGATAAAGAATGGTGTCTTTGCATCCAACACCATAGAATTAAATGGATGCGTAGTGTGTAACCCAACAGAGGATATGCTGATTAAAGCTGGCTACAAGGAGTATCAAGAGCCTGTACCTACTGAGGCGGAGAAGTTGAATACAGCTAAACAAAACAAGCTATACGAGATTGAGCAGTATGATAATTCTTCTTCTGTCAATTCCTTTACTTTGAATGGTAAAGAACGCTGGCTTAAAAATGACTTGCGAAGAAGCCTGTCTTACTCCACCAATATTCTCAAAGAGGATGGAGAAAAAACTGTTGACATCTGGTTTGATACAGAATGTGAGACAATGAATATTGACAATGCTCTGTGTATGCTGAAAACATTGGAGGTCTATGCCAAGCAGACAAACAACGTAACCCATCAGCACAAGGCAGAAGTGATGGCTCTTACCTCAATAGAAGAGGTTGAGTCCTATGATATTACCAAAGGTTATCCTGATAAATTAGTATTCAGCAATGAGAAATTTTCTGAGACGGTTAGTAACCTTTAATATGCGAGACCTTCATGGCATGATTGGCTGGTTTATAGCAGGCATGGTTATTGGTTTATTCGCCCTACCTATCATGGTGGCAAGGGAGATTTACCAGTATAAGCATTACAAGTTGGAACGATTTGAGTGGGAAGATATTGTAAGGTATTCTTTCGTGATAGCAATAGGCTATGTTGTTCATATACTGTTGTGGCAGTAAGGAAAACAAATAGCTTTACATACAAAAAGATAGGTAGATTAAATTTTACCTATCTTTTTTATTATTGTCGTACTACCCGAAAGAACTGCTCGCAAAGGCTACCCATGATATAACATGGCTCCTCGCTCATCATATCTATTCCGTCCTGCTCACAGATATGCGCTACCACATGAAGAAGCTCATGCCCGATGGTATTAATGATACTGGCATCAGATTCACACTTCCCAATGGCAAGAACACTCTTTCTTTCGGATAGATTAGAATAGGTCAGACCTCTGTCTGCACTCTCCTTTATTAGATGTTCGTAGGCCTCTGATAAAGGGTTTCCGTTGCAGCCAATATCAGAAAGAGCATGGCATATCTCATCGGCATCAGGCGGCTGATAACCTATGAAACATACTATACTCCATTCGTACTTCGGAAGGTCTATTATTCTTCGTATCATAACACATCTTCCCAAGGGATAGGCACTCCATTGTGGCAGCAGTCTGCATAGAACCGATTGAAAATAAAGCCATCCTTCTGGTCGGTATCATCCACCATATCCTTGATGAACTGAGCCAACTGCTCCTCGTCCTTGATGGAAGACTTATAGAAGTCTGCCCTTGCCATATTCGCCACATACACATGGTCGTACCCTATCTTGTTCTTAACCTCTATGCCCTGACCAAGCAGAAGGGAATCCACCTTATCTTTGTCCCAAAACGAGATACTTACATCACGCTTGGTTGAAGGGTCATACTTGTACATCAGGCTCACCGCCCACTCGCACATCTTCTTGCTGAAATGATAGCCATTGTATCTGAGATAAGAAACCATTGCCTCAGGTTTGAGGTCATACATATCCAATGGCATTCTGCATTTTCCCATATTGCTGAATATTAAAGGGAGTCTGGCTATGAAACAATTTCGCTACCAAAACTCCCAAGTTAAACATTAGCGACCGCCACCATTGTAGCCGCCACCACCTCTTTCGCCATAGCGGTTCGGGTAGTTCCAATCATCGTTCACGTTGTTGAATCTACGTCTGTTCTCACGCTCTTCACGTTCCTCACGTTCTCTTCTCCAATCGTCACGATAATCAGGCATACGCTCACCCATACGCTCCTGCTTCATCTTTTTCAGACAAGACATAGCCTTGCTGCCAAAACCAAGCATAGACTCGATGTTGTCATACAAATCATCGAACTTATCTTCTGTAATCTCAATCATTACCATAATCATAAGATATTAAAGTGAATAGAAAGGAGATTACTTGCTCATGGTCTGCTGGAGCCATCCCATCATCTTGTCAATCTTGCCCTCAATGCCTGAAACCTTACCTTCCAGTTTGTTGATTTTCTCAGTCTGTTCCTTCTCCTTGGCTATCTGGGGGTTGAGTTGCTGTAGCATTCCTTCACAAGATTCTACTACCCTCTTGTTGTAATCTACGCTCTCCAGTATCGCCTTGGATTGTCTCAGCATAGCATCCACCTCGGCACTCATGGCATCCTTATTGTCGCTAACCACAAGGTTCTTGTCGTTGGCTATCTGTCCGTTTGCTGGCAGTTGCTTGAAATCCACTTCCTCGTCACCAAGCTTCACCTTCACGTCCACTACGGTCTCCATAGGCTGAGGAGTAAAGCCGTTGTTAAAGGTAGGGTATTTCGTCTGAGGATTGCTTACAGAAACAACCTGACCGACTCGCAAATTCGGGTTTTCGCCCTTGTCGAGAACATAAAATAAGGAATTAGTTCTTAAACCTTGAAACATAATGTAATCTCCTATATCTATTCTTGTTAAACAATACCCGTCATAAGTTGAAGGGTGTTAGTATCTCGCTCGAACCAGAGTTGAACCACTCCAGTACCAGGCACATCTGCAACCGTCAAAGCATCACCATTGAACTTGGTCACAGCCTGTGTTACTCCGTTGGTCTCGAAAAGGATAGGCAGCGTACCAGTCGTTCCAGTCGGAATAGCCTGACGTAGATTCACGAAAATCGTTCCTCTATAGTTGGCATTCACGAAAGCGTGATTCTTGAAGGTGAACACCACATTGGCAGTATTCACCTTTACGCCAGTAGAAGCGATAGCCGCTGAGCCATTACGATTCACCCATGTAAATGGTCTTAACCAAAGCATAGCAGCCTCCTTTCCTTTTAACCCCAGAACCCTGCATTGTTAGCAGCATTCAAACCATACTGATAAGCCACGCAGTTAGGAACCGCAGTAAATGGACTGTAAGGAGTAGTCACGGTCTCAGGCAACTTACACTTGATACCAGCCACCTCGTTCTGCAAGCCAGCCAATACTTGATTGATAGGTGCCACCGCCTGACCAACAATCTGAGAGGTCATAGCAGAAGACTTGAAGGTGCTGTTCTCCTCACGGAGTGCATCAATCTTGTTCTGCATTTCCCTGAACTCAGCTTGCTTTTGTCCGTCAACGATAGTCTGAGTACTTTCCTTGATGGCATTGTGCAAGTCGCAAGTCTGTCGCTGAGTCTCGTAAGCCACGTTAGAGAAGCCACGTTCCTGACCAGTAGCTACGTTGTTGATTGCATTCTGCAAGGTTCCAGTCTGCTGGCAGATAGCCAAGCGGTTCTCGCAGCAGCAGTTAGCAATCTGCTGAGCAATCTGCATATTGCCCTGCTGCAAAGCGTTGATAGTCTGCATACCGCTCATACCTACCTGATTGCCTACACTCTGTACCTGTGATGTCAAAGCAGAAATAGCATTCTGAATCTGACCTTCTGTACAATTAAGCTGAGTAGCCAAGTTGCTGAGAGCATTGCGGTTGCCACCGATGGCATCCATCAGGAGACCACGACCATAGTCATTGTTAATCTCGTTAGCGAGACCACCACGACCATTATTACCGAAACCACCCCAGCCGTTTCCACCCCAGCCCATGAGGAAGAAAAGGAAGATTACCCACATGAACCATCCACCTTCGCCACCGAAACCATTGTTACCTTTCATGGCAAGGAGGACATTTGGGTCAACACCCTGCTTTTGGAGCAGAGGCGCAAGAAGACCGAGCATCCCATTGTTAGATGTGGAGCCTTCGTTTCCGAATACATACGTTTTACTTTCCATATTATCCTGAAATCTTTTGTTAAACATAAAATAATAACCACTCTGTAACGTTACGAGCACAAAGATACGAATAATATGGATAGGTATTGATAAACTCATAAAAGGTTGTCTAAGTGTGTGAATAGCAGCGATTTATGATTACGGAAAAGGTCGTAAGAATATAGGAGGGGCAATTTAGTCTCTCCTATATGTATCAGTTTAGTTATTCCTAAATAGTTATGCCGTGCTTCTTTGCTTGCTTGCGGAAGAAAGCCTTCTTGTTGGCGAAGAATCGGATGAGTGATTTGTTCCACTTCTTTTCGTGTCCGAACTGGTCGTGGATGCCTTCTGGTATCTTGCCATCGTGAACATACTTTTCAAAGGACGAGATAGACTTCCCCATTTCATGAGCGCACCAACCCTTATTAGCTTGCGTATCATTCATCATGGCAGTAAGGAGTGCCACCAGTTCCATATCCCCTTCCGACAGACCGCAAGGAATAGGTTTACCCTCTTCTTGTGCTACTGCTGATTCATGAGCCTTATCAGCAAGAGCACGAAGTCCTGCCTCTATGATTCTGTAATTTACTAATTGCGACATATACGTATAAAATTAAAATGAGTGTAATCAGAAACATATCACAATAATACATATCGTTTGTGACAACAATAGAACCGAACATGATGTGTATCACATTGACTCCTGCAATATACAAGATAGGTATTCGCCACTCTACGCACAATCTGTGCAACACCTGACCTTTCCAAAGGGAAATCGGATATAGAATATAAGTGATGAAATAGAAGAACCAGACTGGTTCCTCGTTCTCTTCATACCAAAGGGTAATCTCCATCTTGTTGTCATAGAATTGAAATACACCATACCATCTGATAAGCATGACCAATATTGGAGCATACTTGAAGTAGAGTAAATCTGTTTTTATTTTACTACGTTCAGGGAAGAGTTTAATTATCTCTCCTATCAATTTCCTGACCCGTTGGTCTTCATCATCATCTTGTTTCATAAGCCTTCATTTTTAGTTTATTTTTGATTGAGAATTATCAAATTATAGAATTTATAAACGTTCTTAGATTTGGCAAATCTAATAAAAACAAATGGAATATATTGATTTATATAAGATTTTAAATATTAAACTTTGTAAATACTAACAGATTGAAAGTTTTATCCAAATTAAAGAAACGAAAAGTTTCAGAGTGAAAGTAAATATCCCCCGAAAGCCTTATACTTTCAGGGGATAGCCATATTTATTTTTTCTTAGCCTTTGCCTTCTGGTTAGCCACAACCACCTTGTTGGCTTTCTCCAACACGGAAAGAATCTTCTTTCTCAGGTCACGAATCTGTTTCATGTCCTCAGCATTGTAGGCATCCTTGCCATCATCCAAGAAACCTTTCTTCAACTCGGAAATCTCCTGCTTGTCAAGGGAAATCTCGTCAATGGCATCAATGGCAGCCTTGTTGGTATTGTAGTAGCCATCGCTCTGACTAGGAGCCGTATCAAACAAGAGGTCATAGGAAGTCTTGAATCCGTTCAGTTTGGTGTAGAGTTGTTTCAGCTTCAAGTCCTCGAAATCATCCTTCGGAGTAGCATGAGCCTTGTATATATCCTCGGCATTCAACTTGTGAGGTCTATACTCTTCCCCACTCTCCTCAGCACGTTCCTTCTTCTTGTCTTCCTCATACTTCTTCACCTTCACATCATCCTGCTTATACTGCTGATACTCCTCAGAGCCGTAGAACCGCTCCAGCATAGAGTAATCGCCATCCACTTTAGCTTGTTTCTTCAACTTGCTCAGGGTATTGGCTGCACGGTCGTGGTTCTCCTTCATATCCCAGAACTCATCACCTTGTTTCTTAGTAACTGGTCTATCATCAGGATTGCTGACGAACTTGCTGAATAATGGAATATCAGCCACCTTGATTTCCTTCGGGTCATTGAGTGACTTGGTAAGAACACCAAGCACCTGACTTCCCATGGTGTAAGCACCACCGAGATAAGAAGACAAAACATGGTCAACCACAGCAGGGTTATTCAGATTGTATCTTGGGTCACCAAAGGCATCAATGCTATTCTGTTGCACATCAGGATAGTCGTTTCCGATTGAGTTAACCATCTTGGATGCACGAACCAACCAATCAGGAGTGCCCACGTATGCCTTGGTAAAGTTCGGGTCATACTTATTGTACTCTGTCTCCTTGAATAATGGCTTACCAGTAAAATCAACATTGAAAGCCAACTCAAAGACTGGACGGATAGCATTCGGCATCAGACTGACCGCAATATTTCCGTCATATCCAGTCGGGTCGAGCGGAAGCATATCCACCACCTGACCGAGCAAGTCTTCACCATACTGGCTCCAACTCTCCTCAGCCAACTCGCCACCCATCATCTTGGATGCAATCATATCGCCTATTCCATAGAAAGCACGGAACTCCTGAGCAAGCGGAATCTTCACATACTCATGGGTGAAAGGAATCCACATGATAAGGTTGTTTCGTCTATCCCACTTGGTGAACTGCCAGTACTTATCCTTATCATCATCACCACCCAACAGACTCATCAGGGCTGCATTGACGATAGGAACCAGCACACCACTCGCCAACCATGATGCAGTAACAGCCGTGAACTTGAAAGGATGATGTTTGACAAGCGCACCCAAGGTCTGCAAACTCTGTACCGCTGGGTTGATGAAGAGATAAAGGTTTCTAATCATCTGCCAGCCATATTCGCCAGTACCCTTGCGGTTGAAGTTCAGGGTCACGTCCTTGGCATCATTCACAGCCTCATCAATGGAACGTCCATACTGAATAGAGGTCATGTAAACCGCAAATCGGTTACTATCCTCGATTGCTCTGTTCAGGAACTCAATGCCATCCATGATGGTGTGTCCTACCTTTACTGGGTTCGCCTTCCATCTATCCAAATCCTTCAAGTCATTCTTGAATTTCTTCTTCAAGTCTTCCACGTCAAGCGAAGATACAAAGCCAGTCTCTCCACCATTCATCATGAAGTCATAGAACATCTGTTCCTTAGGAGTAGCGTTTCCGTTGTTTACCTTATCTCTCAACTTGCCGTTCTGATAGTCTCTCAGTATGAAACCGAGATTCCAAGAGGTAGCAAGATTCTTTCTGAGCAGATAGTTGTACTTTGCATCCTCACGAATAGCGGTAGATGCCAGCGTCATGGTCAGGTCTCGGAAGTAGTTGGAAGGAATGAAGAGAGGTGAAAGACTGGTATAGGCAGCAGCCATCTTTCTGCCCAACCAAGCAGCAGCCCTATCCAGTTTGCCGCTCTGAATCTCTCTTACTCGGTGTGCTCTTGTATTGTTCATCGCCTGAGCCAACTGAGGGTCACCATTCACATAGATAACGTACTCCTCGCCATCCTTCATCACTCTTACCTCATGTTCTCTCTCCTCGCTGTGAGTCTGAGGATAGGCAATGTTAAGTCCGTCTCTCTTCTGAGTAGCATCGCCAGTCTGAGCCATCTGCTCCATCTTCTGCTCGAAAGCATCAATGGCAGCCTTCACCTGATTGCTATTCATCTGAGAAGTAATCTGAGGTGTAGCAGGAATCCACTCCTCGTTGCCGTTATCATCCACACTCTTCACGTACCAAGCCTTGCTCAGGGTCAGCAGGGAAGTTGGATGATTCTGAGCCAAGAGCATCAGGTGTTGCTTCACCCAGTTCTTGTTGTTCAGCAGGATTCCACTTTCTGCCATGTTCTCGATGTAAGCGATAGGGTCGTCAGCGATAGAGGTTCGTCCGTGTGCCTTCTTCAAAGTCTGATTAAACGCACCCTTGCCGCCGCCGATATAGTCCCATACTTGGTCGGCAGTAGTGCCATCCCAGCCACGGAGAGGAATATAATGGCTATACATATCACGCACATACTGATAAGTATCTTTGCTCATCATGCCAGCCTTGTAGCCATCACGGAGAATCTTCTTGGTAGCCGCATTCGTTGCGTCCCAGAGGTTGTGAGTCTCGGTTACATACTTACTCTCAATATCCTTTATCAGTTTGTGGGCAGCTTCCTCGAAGTCTGAGCCATCAAATAGAGCAGACAAGCCTGAGTAATCGTAAGCGATACCCATCTTATCATAACGATAGTTCATATAGGATGGAGAGTATTGTGCCCTGAGCGCATCATCTTTCTGTCTCCAAGTATTGAAGTCTATATATCCAAGTTCAAAGCCGCTATCATTACCCATTCGGTTCATGTCTCCCTTGTAAGCCTTGTATGCAGCATTTCTCTGAGCCACATCTTCATAGTCAGCTTCCAAAGACTTCTTGAATGCCATCTGTGCATCACGCTCCAAGCCATGCTTAGCCATCATGTAGATACGCACATTATCGTAGCTATCACCAAGCACCTTCTTCATCTGATGATAAGCCTTTCTGAGTGGCTGCAAGAACTCGTTGTTGTATTCCTCGAACTCATTCTTACCCTTGCCATGACTTCTGTTCTCGGCAGTATAGGCATCCTCAGCCATATTCAGGCGGTCAACACCCACTTCCTTCATGATTGCTTCCTGAGCCTTGCGGATAGCCAGCATACTATCTTGGAAGGCGATACGTTTCAGAACAGAACCACGCTGCAACTCTCGGTTGAACTCTCCAAGGGCAGTATCATCACTCAGAAGATGCTGTTCGTAGGTTGGAGCAGTCTTCCACAGAGCCATCTGTTTGCGGTAGTCGTCCACTCTCCTCAGGAAGTCAACGGCACTCTCACCAGCGTTACGTTGTGGGATGGATGGTCGCTGGGCATCCTTTGGCAGATTATTATCCTTCTTCCACTGGTTCAGGTCATGCTCGAACTGGTCGTAGCGCAAGGAGAATCGGGTATTACCATTCAGACCGAAATCTGTCTGTTCGATATTGTTCATGGAAATATCATCAATATTCTTATTGAAATCATCCATGATGTCACTGAGAGCCTTATCCATCTTTGACTTGTCTGAGACCTCAAAGAGCCTTCTCAGAGCATTCTTGATAGCTTGCCATAAAGAAATATCACCAACCCTCTTCAACTCATTAGCTGCATTCAGGATTCTTTCTCCATAAGGAATGCTGAGTATTCTTCTCTGCTTGGCATCAGCCATTTCAGCAGCAAACTCATACTCATCCTTACCTCCATAATCACGATAGTTGTCTTCTTCCCAAACCAGTCTTCGGTCAGCCTTATACGCATCATAAGTATTAATGATGGTATTCACAGCTTCAATCTGCTTAGGTGTAAGCATACCATCAGCCATACCTTTCTTTACGAGATTGATAGAACCAACGGTTGCCTGATGAATCATTTCGTGAAGGATAGTGTGAGCCAACTCTGATTGTGGTGTAGATGTTCTGGTCATTGTGTCAATGAATAGAGATATATCTCTATCTGTACCTGCAAAACCCAAGTCACCTTCTTGCTTAGCATTGGAAACACCACCAAACTCAGCACCAACCTGAACTAAAATCTTCCTCGCTTTTCTATAGAGTTCACGTAATTCTCCTCTATTTGTTTCGTTTCCAAGTGTATCTTCAAACGCTCTATCAACCATATCAAGAGAGGTTTGTCTTCCTCCCTGCAATCCATAAGTTTCTGAGAGATACTTTGCTCTAACGTCTCTATACTCCAGTTCTCGTTCTGCTGTAGCTTCGGTAATTCGATGTCTCGCATCTGTAATTCCATAAGTACTTCCCTCACGATTCTCTTCTCGTAAGTTTTTCCGTCTCCAGTTCTCATTGCTTTTCAGTTCTTGATTAATATCCTCTCTGCGCATCTTGGAGAAATCAGATAAGTCTTGCTCAATATAATTAGATACAAGTCTCTTATCACGTTCTGCAACCTTATTCATTACTTCCTTGATAGCAGAGTCATACTTCTTTTCTATCTGCGAAGATACTCTTTTATCCACATCTGTAGGAATAATACGAGAATCTTTAACGTTATTTATCTTTTTAAGACTAAACTTAGGATTAGAACCAGTAAGCAGAGGAGCAATAACATGTTCCGTCAACTGGGTAGGGATTCCGTTGCCGATGATGGTATGGCTCAGATTCTCAGAGAATGGCATCTTGTAATCATCGCTCACTCCTGATACTCTTGCGAGCACTCTACCCATGGCACGATATACCTTACCATCAGGCATCACAATCACATCACCACTCTTGGTTCGGAGAGTTGGCAGGAGTTCATCAGCGAAGGCATGAGGAATCTTTCCGTCAGCATAGGCACTACCCATCACATACAATGGCTTGTCTATGTTTCTCCAGTCTATTCCATCAGCCTTCAAGCGAATATCCATCCAAGGAGCCACACCATTCTTCTTCTCGGTCAGAGTAGGGATAATATCAGCCACAGCTTCATACCATCCACTCTTATGTGCCATCTTCTTTGGCTTATCAGGGAGTTTGCCATCACGAACCGCACGGACAATCAATCTCTCTCGGTTGGTGTAGCCACCATAGTCAGCAGCGTTATACACATCAGCATCCCAAGTGTAGCCGTTGGCATCCAGAGCATCGGTAATAGTCTTCATGGCATCGGAATCCTTATAGCCCTTCACGTTCTCAATGGTCACCACCTTTGGCTTTATAGCTTTGATGAAGTCGGAAGTACTTGCAGCAGTCTCCTTGTCAAGTTCTAACTCGGCATGGTTACTCTTCGCCTGAGAATAGTTCTTGCAGACAGGACTGGCATGGAAGTACTCCACCTCACCATCTATCTGCTTGACCAACTCCTTAGGGTCAACATCACGGACATCAGCAGTAACGATATGCTGACCGAAGTTGTTGCGATATACACCGCTTATCTTCTCGTCATACTCCACAGCCACCACTGGGTCTATGATACCCTTCAAGCCTTCCTCAACAAGACCGCCACCGCTAAAGTAGGTTCCAGCCTTAATGAGAGTACCATCAAGGTTCTTCAAAGAAAACTTAGGGTCACGCTCAATAGCTTCTGCAATATGAATAGTCTTCTTGTTGGCTTGTTTCCATCCCTCAGGTTTCTCCATCATTGCTTTCAGAGAGAAACGGATATCACTCTTGCGAGAATTGAAACGCTTGGAAGGAGGTATCACGTTGCCTTTATTATCATAAGTTATGAGGTCATTCAACTTACGATTATTCTTGGCATTCTTATATCGGTATTCCTTGCCATCATCAAAGCCGAACTCGTTAGCATCATTGCCATCCCACCATAATTGATTTGCAGGAACCTCGTCTTCAATGATACGATATTTTCCTTCCAATCTATTGTCACCATGCATTTCAGCATACTTCTTTGAAGGAGTAACCCAGTCACCATTACGCAACTTTCCTTCCTTTACAGAAGTAGGAACGGCACGATAAACCTTAACCTTAACATCTTTCTCGCCATTCTTAATGGCATCAAGTGCATTCTTTATAACATGAGCAGACTCCAATCCATAAGCAGTATTGTTCATATACGCTCTTGGATTGTCGAAATAATCATCAGGCTGCAAACTATAGCCTAATGCAATATCTTCCAAGTTTACATCAGGAGAGTTTTCTATGTCGGCTCTTCTTGCCTCATCTGACTCATATTGAGGATTTGATGGAGCAGCCCACGCTCCCTGACCTTGGTAATCGCTATCAACGTCACCATAACCCTTGCGTCTAGCTGATTCATCAAGCATTTCCCTTGCCGTTGATTCATCATTATTAGCAATGGCATCCATATAACGCTTATCAAGTTCATCAGTTGGAATCAGAGAGAGTTCATCCAGATGTTTCTGTCTCTTCTCTTCCTCTTCCTGCGCTCTTTTTCTTGCAGCTTCCATAGCATTACGCTGCGCCTCCACCTGCTTTCTTCGTTCCTCAATCATAGCGTCAAGGTCACCGAAGTTCTCTTTCAAGGCTTCATTTATAGGTTTGGTGTACTTAATAATATCCTTAAATGAGGAAATCTTGTCTTCATTTGCCTGCAATAAATATCGTTTTATGTTTGCTCTGGCACGTGCAGCCTCAGCAGTAGAACCTTTCTCAACTGCATTCGCATACATAGCAACGTCATCCTCATTTACTCCAAACTTTTCTGCAACACTTTTGATTTTTTCATCCTTCAAAGAAAACTTTTCTCCATTTCCCTTGGAAGTTTCAGAAGAATTGTCTATCTTTGCAGCAGAACCCTTGGATTGGGAGAGAGCTGTGTCACCTCCCAACGAAGAAGTGGCAGTGTCCATACTCTTGCCATTTTCCAAGGATTCTCTTTTCTCGTATGCAGTCAACAACCATTGTTCTCTAGGTTCACCCTTATACTCCTTACTTACAACAGCAAAGTGTGTAGGCGATTCCAACTTGACACGATTGTCGCTTTCTTGAACAACCTCCATACTATCTATGATAGACTGCAAATTGTCAACGACCTCAGGATGCTTTCTCAGAATCTTATCAAGACCAGTCTTTTTATCTCCCCATACCAAAGATATATCACCAATAGTATGATGATGTAGTGCAGCAGTTGCCTCACCGCTACCAAGTTTCTTCAAAAACTCTATAGCTGCTTTAGCTTTACCACGGAACTGATTGTATATATTTCCGAAAGAACCAACACCTACTGGCTTTATATCCTTCAACGAGTAACGAGGTTCTTCTACAGACTGCGCTTGCGAGAACTTTACCTTAGCATAGTCTGCAAATGGCTTTAACTTACGATTGCTCGTATCAAGCCACTTGTCGAACTCAGCCTTGCTTGCTCCAGTAATACCGCCAAGACCTTGCCATCCCTTGCTATAGTTAGCGAGATAAGCCTTTTCTGCATCACTCATGGAGTCATAGCCATACATAACCTTATGCTCATCAAACGAGCCATCAGGATTCACTTGGTCAACGACAAACACATCACCATTCCAATTATCAAGGTCTGCCTTGTCATTGATGAACATATCCAGATGGTCGCCATCCTTGCCAAACTTGCCACGGATATAGCCATAGGTATCGTGCATAGTCACTTTCCACTCCTTGCCATTGGCATCCTTACCTGAACGAATAGAACCCTTTGGATTTTCGATTGTGTAATCGTAGCCACCGAACTTGATGTGTCCCTTCTTGTAGTTTCCACTCTCCTTCTGAGCGTCAGATGGGTTGGTTTCAGTTTCGTCAATAGCAGACTTCAAGCGAAGAGAGAACTTGGTATATTCGGTAATTTTCATATCCTCAGGCTTGAAGATAACATAGTTGGTATCATTTTCCTCTGCACCACCCATGATGGTTCCAGCAGGATATTTGATGCCAGTATATCCGAGCGAAGAAAGAATTTTACTTGCCAACTTATCGCCAACAGCAACAGACAACGCATTATAAGCATCACCATTACTTTTTCTACGCTCCAACTCAAACAGAGCATCATCAATAAGAGACTTCTCAAACGATTCATCCGTTCCGTTCTCCTCATAGAATTTCCGTTCAGCCTCTTTGTACTCAGGCATTTCTTTCAACTCAGAAGGGAGACCATTTGCCAACACGCTCTTAATCTTTTCTTTAAACTCAGGAGTAGCATCTTTGTAGAACTCAATATAGTTGCTACCATTATCATCAGGTATATCTACCTCATAGAGAGACATTGTAGGAATAGGAAGTTTTCCTTTTTCCATTTCGTCTAATGTCTCTATTCTCTCTTTCAAATTAGAGATAGCATAATTATTTTCAGGATGCTCATGTTCTATTTTATCCAAAGAATCATTATAGAGACCTTTAACTTTTTGGATAGCTTCATTTTTATCAGAACCTTCTAAAATAAATGTCTCAACATGACTTAACGTATATTGTTTCTGAGCCGTGTCGTATTCGCTTGGGAATCTATTTTTAATAGTCAAACCAGCATAACTCTTTCCAATCTTCTCTGAAGATGTTACATAACCGCCCCAACCGAATGCTTGTGAGCCGGCACCCTCGCCCATGTGGTCGAAGTCAAACTCAGTGAAATCAGCACCGCTACCATGATATACCTTTAGACTGAACTTGGGAGTGTCCTCCAGACTCATTGTCTCTGCATTGAAATCCTTACCACTCTCTCGTTTCCAATCGTACTCCACATTATCATCTGGGTGAGCAGCATTCCACTCATCAATAATATCTCTTGTCTCCTTGTCGGACATGATGCGGTTTGCTCTGAAAGCACCAGCCACATACCATCCAACCTTATCCGCTTGTGATGCTTCCTTGTTGGCATTTGTAGCTTTAAGATAGTAGCCATCAGTTGGAATGTGGTCAGGAATATCCTTGTCGGCATTCTTCTGTGCTTCCTCATTATAGTCTATCTCAGCAGGAATTTCACCTTCCACCCATACAAAGGTATCATCACGAAGATTCTTGGCACTACCTTTGCCTATCTGTCTCATGGTAGGAAGGGAGCCAGCGTGCCAGCCTGGTCTCATAGCGAAGATGGAAACAGAGCCAGAACCATTGATGCCATAGTTATAGTAGCTGCGAGCTTCACCACCATATCTACTCTGCCCCTGATTCTTTTCCTCAATCTTTATCCATCTGTAGCCATTGTCTGTAGCCCAATCCACCGCTTTCTTGTTTGGATTGTTGCCCATTCTTGCAAACTGCTTGCTATACTTAGCCTTAAAGTCTGCCAGCGACATCGCTTCGCCAGTATTATTGTTGACGATATATGCACCATAATGGTACTCTTCCTTCACGGATGCACCATCCTTCTTGGCAGTTCTTGTACCGACATAATCTTTCGATGATAGATTAGTCAAGTCTTGCAACTTAGGAGAGTCTGCATCATACCATTTGCCGAGTTCTATAGCTTCACCGCTACCGATGAAGAGAGGATATAGCTTTCCGTCTTCTCCAAGTCTCATCAGTTTGTACACCTTCTGAGTCTTCTTTGGCTCAGGCTTTGTACGTAAAGACAATCTCTGTCCTTCCTCACCTTCCTGAGTAGCAGCATTAGCAGCTTCCATATTGGCAGTCTTCACGTATGCTTGTTCGATAGAACGAATGATGTTCTTGGTCACATCGCTATACTCTGTACCAAAGAATGCCAACTTAATCTTCTGCAATATCTCATGGATAGCAGCGAGCAAAGGATGAGACATCTTCATAGCGAGAGTATGAGCCAAGTTGAGGTCTCGTATCATTTCGCCTACTGCATCAGCAACAACTTCCTCTCCATAGTAATCTCTTTCACGACCAGAGAATCCTGCATCGGAATATCTCTGCATAGTCTCGTCCACCGCCTTGTCGAAGGCATCAGAGCCATAGGTATCAAGAACAAGCTGAGTCAACTCATTGTATGCAGCAGGGTTCAGGTTCTTGATTTGGTGAGTCATTTCGTGACCGAAGATAAACTGGGCACCTTCCGTGATGGAAGAATCGAGAGTGATGAAGATGGTACGATGAACGTTTCCATCAGCGTCCTTGGTCTCCTCAATCCAGCCATTACCCATCTTGTCGGAGTACTGCCATTGAATGTTTGCGCCCATCATCTTAGCCAGTCTCTCAAAAGCCTTGCGAGTCTTCTGACCAACGATATTGTCAACGACCTTAATATCGTCCACCTTATTCTTCTCTACGTCAGCAGCACGCTCAGAAGAAGTCTGTTGTGTACCATTATCTTTAGCAGAGAAAGGCAATTCTTCCTCAGGTTTCTGCTGACCAAGCGGATTCTCGTCCGTAGCATCCTCAGGAACCTCAATAGTCTCACTTCCCTCCTTTAGTTTGTTAGGGAAGTTTTTCTCCTCAGCCTTTCCGTCAATGTAATCAGCCACCTCAAACAAGTCACCAAATCTCTTGCCATCATACATATAGTAGGAGCCAGTGTAATTACCCTTAGCGTCAGGTTCATCCACTTTTGTTACTCTCTTGTCTCCATCAATCAGATATACCTTATTATAGATTGTACCATACTCGCCATCAGACTCAAATTCCTCATCAGTCTCGGTAATACGCTTGGCAAGTGGATTTGTTTCCTCGCCCTCCAATTCTGCCTTTTTCTTTTCCTCTTCTGCTTTCTTCTCCAATTCAGCCTTTTTCTTCTCTTCCTCTTCCTTAGCCTTCTGTTGCTCAGCGTATGCAGCATTCTCAGCAGCAAGTTCCTGCTCTTCGAGAAGTTTTTCAGCCTGAGCGATACGGATATTCTCAATATAACTTCTTGCTTCCGAAGCTTTGAACCCACTTGTGAGTACATCAATAAGGGCATTACGAATATCTTGTGTATCGAGAGATTCAAGATTGGATGGACGATTATCCCACAGGCTATGAACGAGTGCATCAATGGTAGTTCCCTTGCCATCAGCAGCGAGCAACTGAGTCTTGGCAAAATCTTCTCTACTCAATCCAGTCTCCTGCTTAACACCCTTGCTTGTCTCGTTGCCCTCATAGTTGAGAGAGTGAGCACCGAGATTGCTTGCCACATACTCCTCAGCAGTAAGCGGAACAGTATCTGTCACATCAATGCCAGTGCCATCATACAGACGATGAAGAAGAGAGCCGATGGTTTCTCTATAGAGTTGTGAAACCGCCTCAGCATCATCCTTTACCGCACTCTTCAAGCGAGCGAACTTTCTTCTTGCCTTCTCAACGAGAGACCTTCTTCCCTCAGGAGTTCCCTCAGCCTTGGCAAGTTGTCTGTTGTTATAAGCATCACGGATAGCGATAGCAGAGTCATAAGCAGCCTGAGCATCAGCAATCGCCTTCTCCTTAGCATCCTTAGCCGCCTTCTGCTCAATAAAAGTCTTACCCTTCACAGTCATGTTGTTCGCCTTGTCAAGAGCCTTCTTTGCCTCAGATACCCAGCTACTGATTACGCTATCTGCATCATCACCAAACTGGGAGTCATACAACTCAGCAGTCTGTTCAGCAGTCAGCTTCGAGAAGTCAGGATTGCCATCCTCCAGCATAGGGACGATGGTTCCATCTTCAAGAGTCATAGCAGGAGTCTGTTCTGTCTCCTCTGCATTCTCCTCAGCAGGAGCAGTAGTCTCTGTATCCTCTGCAACATCAGGAGTTGTCTCATCCTCTATTGTTGTAGGTTCAGCCTCTATTCCACCTCTATTCTCTCCACTATTGCCCTCTATCATTGAGGATTCAGGCATAGCTTGTTTGTATTCATCGAGCGACATGGAAGAGATAGTAGCCACATCTTCTTTATTGACAGCATGAGGAACGATTGTACCATCATCCTTCAACTCAACGACCTTAGCTTTGGCACCAGTATCACGAATGAGGAACAACTTAGAGTCAGGATATTTGGTATTGCCATCCTTGTCGAGTACATCAACGAGTACCACATTACCATTATCATTAATAATCTGGTTGAAGTCAAATGATGGCTGAGTCTCCTCAGTCTGTTGGGCAGCACGTTCCTTCTCCATCTGCTCACGTTCAGCCTTGGCAGCTTCCAGTCTCTTCTGGTCTTCGAGGTCTTTCATCTGTTGCAGGTCAGCAAGAGGATAAGGTATCTGCACAGTCTCACCCTTGACGAGTTCAGTAGGGATATTACCATCAATCGTAATCATAGCAGTACCATCACCATTATCAGCAAGCACCTCGTATGTATGCTCTGTTCCGTCTGCATCAGTCACGGTAAACTGGGAGCCAACATCAACAGTTCCGTCAATGATACCAGCAATCTCTTTGATAGCGTTTTCCTTAGCGTCAGCCACCGCCTGAGTCTTCACATCATCAGCAGGGAGTTCTTCAATGAGGTCAGCAAACATCATTGCATCAGCGTGTTCCTTTCTGCCAGTTGTCGGGTCATAGTAGATAATCATATCATCGCTATTGCCTACATCAATAGAGCCATCATCATGGGTAGCAATATTACCGCTGATAATATAGACCTCATAGTCTTCTGCACCACCAGTAGCTTTAATGGTAGCCTTACGGACGGTTCCACGACTCAGGTCAGTCATGTTATCTGTTTCCATAGCCGCCTGATGCGCTGCCATATCAACTTTATCTTGTGCTCCATCCATCACACCCTGATACTTGGCAGTAGATACTTGGTAATCGTAGATAGCTTGGTCAAGTTTATCATCCTGACCAGTCATAGCCTCCAAGTCTTCATCAGCCATATCATGTAGCTGCTCTGGAGTAATATGCAACATGGCTGCAAGTTCATTCGCCTTGTCGTTCTGCTCCAACTGGATATTGTGCTTATCTGTATCATCAGCATTGTGACCTTCTGTGTAAGCATCATCAAGGTCGTTGGATAATGTCGGAGCGGTATCACCTTCTTCAACCTTATCTTTTGTCTTAGCATCTGCTGCCTGATTGAATCCACGAAGTTTACTTAGGAACATAGCATAATTGATAACCGCATCTTTCTGCTTAGCAGTCATGGAGTCTGAGCGAGTAGCATCCAAGACCGTTTTAGTCAAGTCTGCATTTGTTGTTACATCAATCTTGCTTTTGATTTCATCCCACTTGTCATTGAACATCATCTGACCAAACTTGTCTGCCTTGGTAACCTGATGTTTGATGTTGAAATACCGCACAGCATTTATAGCACCAACAGCAGTTCGAGGAGCCTGCATGAAACCAACAGAATAGAACATTCCAAGACAAGTATCAATCTGCTTTTCTCTGGCATCAGGATTCGTGAAAACATTGAAGTCACTCCAACTTCCGTCTCCATCGCCCCATGCTGCATGAAGGGCAGTACCAAACTCCTCCTCTGAAATCTCAGCCATCACACCTTGTATTCCAGACTTGTTTGTTGCGTTGCTCAACCATTTATAGTAAGCATTATTGCCTATCTTTTCAAAGAAGGAAGATACTTTTGAAAGACCCAACTTAGACAACAACTTAGATGCACCAGGCAGATACTCTCCGAACATTTCAGAAAAGTTCTCTATCGTGGCAGAGCCAAAGCCATCCTTGATAGCCTTACCAAGACTGACACCTTCATTGAATTTCAAATCGCCATCATTGTCTTGTGTAACACCACCATTTTCGTTGTTCATACCGACATAACGCTCTATCACATTATTATATGTAGAACCGAGTTGATTGGTTGCTGCCAAGGCTGCACTACCAGCTATATCACCGAGCACACGACCAGTATTCTTAGTAAACCATTTACCAAGAGCACCGAGAGCCATTTTCTCTCCAACCTTTTCTCCTGCCTTAGTAAAACCAGTAGTCATAACATTTCTCCAGCCGCTTAACGCAAAGTCTGCCATAAACTTTAAGGAGCGACCGCTCATGTCTCCATACTGATAAGCCTTTGTGCCATACTGCTGTTGTTTAGCAGCTTCTCCTTGTTGCTGCTGAATAGCACTAAGCATAACTTGTGCGGCATTTCCAGCATTGGAACCTTTCTTGATCGTTCCGTCTTCCATGCCTTTCTTTACTTGTAGCATATTGTTTGCCATAGCTGCATCCATAACACCCTGAGAATACAGCTTCGGGTCAAGCATGGTATCAAGCATTCCACCAAAATAATTGGAAACATCATTCCACTTATCTTTCCACCATCCAGCATTTTCACTTCTCTGCTTTTGTTCCTTCAACTCCTGAAGCAGAGTGGTACGCAACATCTGATTATAAGACTTGGCAGTATTATAAGCACCATACTCTACATCAGACAATCGGTTTGCCTCATTGCCTATAGATGTATTGAATGATGAAGGAGCAACTGCTCCACCAGATGCAACAAAAGGAGAACCCTGCAAGTGCATAGACTCATTCAATTCATTAGAACGTCTGTCCTGATTCTCATTAAGCCACTCTTGCCTTCTCTCCATTTGCCTCATCGCAACATCTGTGTCAGACAAATCAGGGTCAGCCTTATCCAACTCAGAAGGAACAATACCCATATCAACTGCATTGTTCCATTCTTCCCCATACTTATCCAATAGATTCTGTTTCTGCTCAGCATCACTCTGTGTGTAAGCATTCTCATTGTCAGACGTTACGTATGCGCCAGCCTTGCCAGTCTCAGGATTGTAAGCAAACTCATCCTTCACCACATTGTTAGCATCACCGCCATAAGGAGTCAGGTGTGTACCCAAGTTAACACGACCGAAATCCTTCTGTTGTTTCTGCTTGCGTTGTTTCAGTCGGTTGTACCTTCCAGCATTATTAGCTATCTGCTTTGCGCTTGCCGAGATAGCTGCTGCTCCAGCCGAGAAACGAGCACGGTCAGCAGCACTCATAGGAACACTACCGCCTTTCGCTCTTGATGAAGTCTTACTACGAGGTTCAAAGAGTGCAGAATAGAAACGCTCATAAGTATCAGGAACATCGAAGTTCTGAGCCTTCAAGTTATTATAGATAGCATGTCTATTATCAGCACCGCTCTTTCCGTCTCTAGTCAGGGCACTCTCGAACTTATTGTAATCGTTAGGCACATCATAGTTCTGTGCTTTCAGATTCTTATATAATGTGTATAATGGTCTTTCTGCCATGATAATTATATTTGTATGTTAACACTACCAGTTCACACCAGTTTTCTTCTTTCCACCATTATTGGATGATGGCTTATGGTTCTGTTTACCCTTACCATGCTTACGCTGATAGGCAATCTTCTGAGCCTTCTTTCCAGCAGCAGTCTTCGGTGAGTAACCCATCTTCTTCACTTCCCTTGCTGCCTCAGCCATGCCCTCAGGGTCTTTCTCCATCAAATCCATGTACTCATCTACCTCTCCTGAGTAGGAGCCAGTCCTTTTACTGACACCGCCCGACGACTTGTTGGCACGCATACGACCTGTCTCAGCATTCATGCGCTGAATAGCTTCTTGTGCTTGCCAGTGTGAAATCTGACCATTAGCCAGAGCCTTCTTGATAGTCAAGACCGCCTTCTTGTAATCTGCATCAGTCTGATACTTCATCTTCGATAAGTCGAGCCTTCTGTTGCCCTGGTCGATTCTCTGCTGACCTTGGTCGTTCTTCGTCTTGTTAATCTCGTTCTGCATATCGTGATACCTGATTTGTTCTGCAAGAGTCAGGTCATTCTTTCGAGCTTCCTCATCAAGAGCCATCGCCCTCTGATAGCCAGTCAACCAAGCCGCCCGATTCTTCTCTCTCTGAGCATCCATGTATTCCTTACGCTTGTTCACAACCTTAGTCATATCCGACTCAGGATTGTGTACCACCTTGGCACCCTTTGTAGAGAAGTAGATATTGGATAGCGCACGGAGACCATCACCTAAAGCAGCGATACGAGCCTTGGTACGTTCCTTCTTCTCTCTGTTCGCCTTCTGCTCAGCAGTCTCTTCACGCTCAGGATTCAGCATCTTATACATATCTGCATAGGATAGCTGCTTAGGCTGAGGCTTCTGCTCCTCTTTTTTAACGATAGGAACGGAAGGCTTGTCTGTAGGAATAGAGCCATTGAGCATACCCTCAGCAGTCTGCTGGTTCATCCTTGCAGCCTGTTCGTGCGCATCCTTTGGAGGAGTAAGTTGCTCTCCTTTCCCTTGCAACATAGCTTGTGCGGTGCTCATATTCATCTGCTCAGGACTCGTCTTTTGAGCAGCGTCCACACCACTCTGCTGCTTGTTGAGTACACTCTGTGTAGTCTTCAAGCCATTGTTGTTACGTAACATATCTGATGCTTTCATAGGCTATGCTTTGACTTTCTTTGGTTCATTGTCACCAACCATATCATTCAAGTCACTCGCTACCTGATGCTGGTTAGGAATCGCACCAACCTTGGCATCCAAGTTAGCCATTTCAGTATCGGTAGGCGATGCCACGTCAGGACGTTTAGGAGCTTTGCTGCTTCCACTTCCACTATCAAGCGAAGCAGCGATATTAGCAGCAGTACCAGCCACACCAGCTACAACGTTAGCAGTATCAGCAGACTTCTCGGCTTCCATCTGCATCTGTTGTCCCTGAATTGAACGCTTATTCTGCTGATACTGCTGTTCGATAGCATCCTTGCGAGCTTCGTTTGCAGCTACAATCTGAGAGGTCGTATCAGCAAGAGTCTTGTTGTTCGCCTCCTTCACCGCAGTAGTAGAGTCTTCTGTACCTCCCATTACGGCTTGTCTGCCCTTAGCTGCTCTGTTTCTGTTCTTAATCTGCTCCTGCATCTGAGTGAGCAAGCGCACTGTATCGGCACGTTTGGTAGGGTCTTCATTATATTTCCTGTCATACCATGCCTGATTATCTCTCTGTTGCTGGGCAAGCATCTGCTCCTGCTTTTTCCTCGCCTTACGGTTAGCTATACCGCCAGCGATACTGCTTGCAAGCCCAAGCCCAGCACCTATTAATGTACCAATCATATATATGAAATTAAAATTATTAATAATGATACAAAGATAATCACACCTTATTTAATAGTAATCTTATCTATTAATTAAGGTGTCTGCAATTTCACAAAGTTAACGGATAAGGTTTACACATATCAGGATATAGCTAACTTTGCAGCAAAATAATTTTGAAAATGGCAGCAGACAGAAATACAAAAGGTCAGTTCGAGAAAGGTCGAGCAAAGACTGGAGGTAAACAGAAAGGCTACGAGTCTCCTATCACAAAGGAGTTTCGTAAGTTGTGTGCTGACTTTACAAGAGAAGCATGGGAAGACTTCGTTGCTGCTTGGTATCGTTGTGAACCGAAGGATAAGGTCACATCATTCACTAAGATATTGGAGTTCAACTGCCCTAAATTACAGACTGTCACTCTTGACGATAAGCGTGAGGTTCACAATGCCCTCACGGAGAAGTTGAGACAGATGTCAGAGGAAGAAGGTTAGTGTTGTTTAATACAATGTTTTCATAAGTTTTTAGAGTTATAGGTTTTTGATTAAGGTTTAAAGATTATCAGGACGACAATGGGGAATGCGTGAGCACTCCCCTTTTTTATCACTATCAGCGACAACCTCTTGCCCTATCGGTGCCGCCCTTCGCAATTAACCACTTGGCATCACTCAGGGCACTTCTAATCAATATATCAAGTTCCATAAGCCAAAATTTTAATGTCTTTTTGATTTCTCGATGTTATATTGGTCACAAATGTCGCAATATGCGCCATAAGCCAAGCTATCAACCATTTCATTGTACTTGTCACCATTATGACCTTTCACCCAGTGAAAACGAACTCCTGCCAAATGAGCAGAGCATTTCTTGTACAACTCGTAGAGGTCAGGATTCTTCTTTGGTGGAGTGCTCTTCCCCAACACAAGTATGCAGTACTGGCTATCTGTGTAAACATCAAGATAAGAACTATCTGGGCAAGACTTAGCTGCACTGATGATAGCAAGCAACTCCATACGGTTGTTGGTTGTCTGCAATCTGCCATGATTCTTCATCTTGACAATATCGCCATCCTTCAACACGATGTAAGCCGAACCTCCAGCCTTATACTTAGAATTATTATCACAACTTCCATCCGTATAGGCAACATAGTTCATGCCATTATCAGGGAATGGCTCAACTGGGTCGAAATCTTCCGACTTTTCAGCCATTTTTTCTCTGATAGTCTTAGAAAATTTCCCTTTAGCGTTGAACACTCCATAATTGGCATCCGTGAGAATCATCCAATTTACAGGTTCTTCTCCATTTGCCTTCTTCCATTTTCTATCATCAAGATAATCATAAAGACTTTTGATGAATTTATCAGTTCCATAGTTCTTAGATACACAATATCTTTTGAACTTTTCATAAGTTGGCTTATCCATAACTAATAGTTTATTATATATTTTCTTTCTTTCAATGTAGGCTACCAGAATAAACACATAAGAAATTAACAGAAAAATCCGTCAGGGATTCCTCCAATACTCATGTCTCTTTGAATAACCTTATCACTCTGCTTGCCATAGATAAGATGTCTGAATCCGTCCGACACCGCTCTATCAGCGATAGAATAGGAACAGGCAAGGACAACAAATCCAAGAGTGCCGACAATGAAGTCTGCTTTTGGTTTTCTCGTTCTCAACAAAGTTCTCTTCGTTTCTTCCTCATTCCTGATGTCAAAGGAATGTTTTTCAGCAAGAGTAGAGTTAATTTTTCCACAAGCTATAAGTCTTTTCTTAATTCTTGAAACAGAACTACTACTTGTATTGAGAGCCTTCTGAAATTGCTTTATCGTGATTGCTTTACCTTTGGCACCGACTTTTTCACCCTCAGGTGCTTTCATGCAACAGTCCTTATGCTCAGCAGCACAAATTTCAAATTCAAATAGTTTCTCGTTGATAAGATTGAATAGTTCCTTCAAGGTATAATCTTTCACTTCAAACTTACATACCATAGCACCACGATATTCACGACCCTTGCGAGTCCACTTTTTCGTGTTGTCACGGAATGATGCAACAACGACCTTATTCCCGTCAACTGAAAATAAGCCGTTATCTTTCATATCTTGAATAAGTCTTTCTGCTTTTGGTTTACATATATGTAATCCTTTCCTTAATTTGTATTCCGTAACGTTCCACATTACAGAATTGCTATGCTGCATCTTTATCCAAATAGCAACCGCAAGAAGTTCTTTCATGCTCTTGTTTGAAGAGTATGCTTTCAAAAGTTCTATAGTTATATTTATATACTGCATAACATAAAAAAAGAGTCCCAAAGTCTTGGTTGCAGCAAGAACTAAGGGACTCATATCTTGTAGGCTTAAAAAAAGCCTTGAAAGGAGGACTACTTTAGTCTATCAATCTGCAACATTGACGATGCAAAGATAGAAGCAATTTCTGAAACCACCAAATGCAAAAAAGTGTTGAATGTAAGAGAAATCGAAAATAGGTATTATTAGATATACAATGGATATACAATAGGTATTAGTGTTAATCTAAGTTAAAGTCTTTTTGTGGATTGATTGTGAATAAAGTATAATTTGTATCTTTGTGCCAAGCATAGCAAACGAGTTCACAAATATTAACAATTTAAAGTTGCTATTTTGTTACTCGTTACTAATAAGATAAATCATAGTTAACTGATTATCAGTAACTTACAAATAACAAAAGGACAAAATGGACTTTTTACAGAGGAACCTTTCTACCGAGTAACAACTACTATCTATTATATATCTACTATATATGCAAATAACTGAATATCAGTATTTTAAAATGCAAAAATACAAATTATTTAACAGATAGATATTAGTAGGTATATAGTAGATATATAGCAGTTTTGTTACTCGTTTGTTACTCATTTGTTACCGAAAACCTTGGCAGTAACAAAAATATTCCTTATATTTGCGGCAGATTTAAATTGTAGGCTTATGGGAAGGAAGAAAACAATCGAAAAAGAGCCAGTCACTATCAGATTCAAGGAACTGGCAAACGGAAACCAGAGCATCTATCTTGATATTTACCAAGATGGAAAGCGTAAGTATGAGTTCCTCAAACTATATCTTGTGCCCGAAAAGGGAAGAGACAGAACTGAGGCGAGAAGAAAGAATGCAGAGACTATGGCTGTAGTGAATGTTATCAAGGCACAGCGTGTGCTCGACATCAAGAACGGATTGGCTGGACTTGAAACCAACAAAAGCAAAATGAAACTCTTTGATGTGATCGACATCTTTGCAGAGAAGAAGGCGAAGACATCAACATCAGACAGCGACCCTAACAGAATCCTGAAAATCCTGAAAAAGCACCTCCTACTCTACAAGGGTGACCAAGTGCAGATGAAGGATATAGACAAGAACTTCTGCAAGGGATTCATGCAGCACCTCAGGAACTATAAGATGAGAAGACAAAGCCAGGAGCACCTTCATATTAACTCCTGCCTTACATACTACAAGTACCTTTGTAAGGTCTTGAAGGTTGCAGTGGAAGAAGGCATCATCAAGCATAACCCTGCTCAGGATATATCTAAAGATGATTTACCTAAGGGTATTGAAACCGAAAGGGAATTTTTGAGCATTGATGAAGTGAAGCTGCTGGCTGAGACGGAATGCCGATTTCCTCTTGTCAAGAATGCCTTCATGTTCTCTTGTTTCTGTGGTCTCAGAATCTCCGACATCAGGAAGTTAAGATGGTCTCAGATTGAGACATATACGGAAGGTGGAGAAGAAAAGCATAGGCTCACCCTCAGAATGACGAAGACCAAGAAGAACATCACCTACAATCTCTCCAAGGAAGCCATGAAGTGGCTGCCTGAGAAGGGAGAGGATGATGTGATATTCAAAGGACTGGTTCAGCACTCCTGCCTATGCTATACGGTTAAGGAATGGGTGGAAGCTGCTGGCATCAAGAAGAAGATTACCTTCCATTGTGCCAGACATACCTTTGCAACGATGATGCTTACACTGGGAGCCGACATCTACACGACAAGCAAGCTACTGGGTCATACAGACATCGCCACCACAGAGATATACGCTAAGATTATAGACAAGAAGAAGGACGAAGCCGTAGGACTCATTGATAAGTTCTTCGACAAATGACAATAAAGGCATCGGGAATTATACTCGATGCCTTTATTGTGTTAAACTATGTAATTTCCTTCTGATTCTCAGGAGAAAATCGTAACTTTGCCTCCATGGAGATATTCGATATATTCAAAGATACAGACCCTTTCGAGCTTGTTGTATGCTTCTTGCTTGGATTTATAATAGCCGAATTATTTTAAAATAATAAATCAGCAATCTTTTGAATCAAAGCACCGACACAAGCCGCCAAGATTAGCTTGATAATCTCGGCAATATTTTCGTGTCTATTTTTAAACTTCGATTCTTCTTTTAGAGCCTTCACTTCCTCCTCATGCTCCTTTTTTAACATACTGCCATTCCAAAGGATTGGTATCTGGCTCCTGCCCTGCTTGGTAACACTATACACCACCCTTGATTCTTGGTTACTATAGGCATACCCTCGGTTGAGGTATTCGCTCTTCACCAATAGTTCTGCAACACCCTCTTTCCAAGCATCATCAGGAGATACGTGGTCGTAAATAATACCCCATATCTCCTGCTCATACTCGGACTTATCTCGAATATTGTCCAGCAGCACATACAACTTCTGTTCGTTAGTTATCTCAGCCATTTTACTTTTCCAGTTGGGAAAATATTTTTTCTTAGTTGGGAAAGTTAATAACATATCTTGCAAGGAGTCCTGCCCATATCCTCAGCTTCCTCCTCGCTAACCTCTTCTATCTCTCCTGAGCAACGTGAAAGACCCTTGCAATCAGGGTCGCAATGGTAACGCTTGGATGAACTGCCAGTACAGATATACACATTATCACCAGAGCCAGCCGACTTTGCGACAGACTCCTTCTTTTCAGGTTCTATATCAGCAGACTTCTTGGAAGAACTACTGCATGATGCCATCAGGATGATGGCGAAAAGTAATACAAGATGTTTCATATTAAAATTCCTCTTTTACGTAATCATACGGACCATATTGAATAGCTACAAAATATCTCCCAGATTTAATTCTACCGACTTTGACAAATATCCCATAATACTCATCATTTACAGGAGACTCACCCAAGCTATAACAAATAAATCCTTGCTCATTTTTATAAGAAATTATATTATCATAACTCTCAGACAAAGTTTGCTTTAAACTCTCTCGTCTAAGTTTAGCTGTTTCAAATTCATCGTAAAAAGACATAAAAAGACATTCGTTGAAATAAGTTCCATTTACATCTGCCTGAAAGTAAAAGTCAGCATAATCAAAGTAATAACCACCATAAGAAATATTTTCGTATTGTATGCTATTATATGTAGTCTTATTTGGTTCTCCATACTTCAATTCCAGCAATCTTTCTGCTACATCTAAAGACTGCCCAAAAGGAACACCACAAATAGAACTCTGTGCATATACTATATATGTACAAAGAAACATAAATGCAGATAAAAATAATCTTTTCATACCTACCACATTTTAATTATCCAACATTTGCTTTTCTCATGCTACCGCCCAAGATGGATAGTAGCTGGTCGTAGCGTTTCTCTAACTCTTCGTACTTAGCCTTCCAGACGGAATCTGCTTTATTGTTTTGCGTTTCCGCAATATCAGTTTCTTTTTCTAATCGTATATCACCAGTTCCACGTAAAAGCCATTCAGCAGAAACTTCTGGATAAGCAGTTAACACACCTTCTATTAGCTTAGAGGACAAAGCTTGCTCACCTTTCAATTGTCTCCAAACTGTAGTACTACTCATACCTATTTCGTTTGCGAAATAGTTTTTAGTCTTTCCAAAGTTATCTATTACATAGTTAACTCTCTGCAATACAGTCATTTCCATACATTTTACATTTTTAAATCATAATTAAATATTGCAAATCCGAAAAACTTTTCCCAAAAATGTTTTGCGTTTCCGAAAAACTTTGCTATCTTTGCACTCGTAATCAATAAGTGCTTAATTATTAAAAGCAAAAATACAACAAAAAATTAAGTTATGCAAGCAAAAAAGATAAAAATTATCAAAGTTCCGCTTGAAGGACGAAAAAAACTTGCCGAGCGATATGGTTGTTGCAGAGAGACAATCTTCAACGCTCTTGCATTTAGGAGTCAGAGCAAGCAGTCTGAGGACATCAGGCAAGATGCTTTGAATGACTTCGGAGGAGTCGAGACCGAAAAGGTTGTGTTCTATTAGGAAGGAGGTGAGTATGATTAAGAGATTATTCTTTAGAAAGAACCTACGGTTGATATTATATTGTGACTATGGAGCTTCATGCCCAGAGTTTGAAGAAATTTTCAACTGGATATATGAAGCTCCATTATGGGAGTGGAAAATCAGATTGGACTTAGCATTTAGAGCATACCACGAACAATCTGACAAAGATAAATCTCAATGGTTGTCTAAAGCAGAAGAAATGTTAAGGTTCCTCAGCAAGTAAAAAGATATGAATAAAGGCATCATAATCTTTTTTGCTTGGGAATTGCTTATCAGAATAGCAGGTTGAAATCTGCTTAACTGTATAGCCATCACGTTCTACTTCGCTGATGATTGCATCAAGATTCAAATCTATAAGACTTCCTCTCTCGCCCACTTCAAAGTGGTACTCATAAATTTTCTGTTTCATACGAAATTGAATTAAGTTAAAATAAAAATTTGTCAACCGCAAAGGTACAAAATAAAAACTACAATCGGGCAACGGTAGATATAATAATGTATAAAATAAAAATTTGTCACTTTCTGTTTCATACACTACCGCCCGATTTTAAAACTGGAGGATTCCTATGAATGAAATTTCAACTATTGTAGATGGTGAGCGAATGACATCACTACAGATTGCAGAGATTACTGGCAAGCGTCATGCTGATGTGATGAAATCCATCCGAAAGATGGAGCCAGCTTGGGAAAAAGTAGCCGAGGGCAAATTTTCCCTCGGGTCTTACAAAGATGAAAACAATCAAGATAGACCTTGCTACTCCCTCAACAAAGAAGAGTGTCTCTACATCGCCACCAAGTTCAACGATGAAGCGAGAGCCAAGTTGATTAAGCGATGGAAGGAACTGGAGGAGCAACATCAAAAGCCATCCGTTCCTCAGAACTATCTCGAAGCTCTCAAATCTCTGGTCAAGGCAGAAGAAGAGCGTGAGCAGTTAGCCTTGGAGAACCGCAAGCAGCAGCAAGAGATAGTCACTATCAGCAAAGAAAACATGGAACTTGGCAGCAGAATCACCGAAATGCTCCCAAAAGTTAGTTACTACGACAAAATCTTGCAGAGCAATGCCACCATGACCATCACCCAGATAGCGCAGGACTACGGTATGAGTGCCATTAAGATGAACAAGGAACTGGAATCGATGAAGATTCAGCATAAGGTTCGAGGTCAGTGGATATTGTACGGACAGTTCCTTACTGGCGGCTACGTTCATAGCAGGGCAGTTGACATCATCCGTTCAGACGGAAGACATGACGTGAAGTATAACACTGAGTGGACAACAAAGGGAAGAATCTTCCTTTATGATGCACTCAAAGCGAAGGGCATTCTCCCCTTAATAGAGCAGGAATGTACACCCAGAGTTAAGGGCACTGGTAGAACAGAGTCGTCAAAGACAACTGGTGCCTGTCAGTAAACCATCAAATTCAACTGATATGATAGACTCAGAGATAAAGGAGCAGTTAGACCGCATCGAGCAGTATTCGATGATAGCAGCTAAGTCAATGCTCAACATCAAGGAAGCTGCATTTATTCTCGGCATGACCGTAGAAGGAGTCAGGATGAACGTAAGAAACCACATTCTCCCTTGCTACAAACCGAACGTCAACCGACTCTACTTCAAGAAGAGCGAGTTGGAAGACTGGATGATGCAGAACCGCAGCAAGAGCATGAAAGAGATAGAATCACAGGCAGCAGCCTATTGTGCAACCCATTAAAATTATAGAATATGTTCTCAACAGTCATGTTAATATTGTCAATTATCACTTTTTGTGTAATGACAAATGAGATTTACCGCTCCTTCAAGGAATGGGGCAAATAAGATATGGTGAGTGAACCTCAATAAAGTTCATAATAGATAAAAATTTAATTGGCGTTATTGATATTGTTTGTTATAGTGGAGGTTTTTTGGAGTTCACTACTCCCACTCACCACAAGCCAGAAATGTTTTATGTTGTTGTGTTAGACGCAAGTAGTTCAGTTGGTAGAATATGAAGGTTCCCCATCCTTCGATGTCGTGGGTTCGAGTCCCACCTTGCGTCCCAATAGCCTGATTCCAAGGCTTTGTATCGGATAGGACAAACCTTCCTGAAGAGGTACTCGCAGCCAAAAGCAGCGTATGCAACCACAACATACGATTAGACGAGGAAGTGGCAAGGCTAATACCTACACCGCAATAGGTGGAATTGGGAACGTCTTGGAGTTCACTTGTGAAGATGCAGACCTGATGCCGTGACCCTTATTATATAAGGTAGCATTAAGAGGTAGAAGCGCACAACTACAATTCGGTTCTAATGCAGCCAGCATGAAACAGAATAGATGGAATATTGTAACTACATATTCTAATTTTGCTCTTTAATCATTTATAATGTATGCGGAAATAGTGCTGGGAGTCCTAAGCCTCCAATGGAATGCAGAAGGGAACTAAAAGACACCTGTCCTTAGGCGAAAGCGTGGCTCGGCTTGTGTCTTGGGCGCACGAAATGGATTAAAGGCTCGGAACGTGCGCCCTTTTCTATTGATACATTTTTACATTAGATTCCATACAGATTACGTTTTGCGGTAGCGACCGCTCAGGTTATCAAAAAAAATGCAACTCCTAGCCCCACCATTCGTGAGAATCGTGGGGTTTATTATTGAAAGTCAAACAATTAAATATTATAGCTTATGAACAATTCACCAAGTGGAAACTATCCACCAGGCGCAGCCAACGACCCGTCTGCACCTTACAATCAGCCAGAATATCCTGAGTATCAGGACTACGATGTTACGGCATCATTCGTCCTTGACAAGTCGTTTACAGTCACTTCTTCTTCTGATGATGAGGAAGGTATCAAGCATGACCTCATTGAAGACTACATGACACCTTTAGACCTCATCAATGAGTTGAAAACAAGACTTCAAGGCGAACTGGAATTAGACCCGACAGACAAGAGCATTCAGAATCTCATCAAGGAATGTGAAGGATGGACGTGTGATTGTGACATCTGTGTTGACAACATATAAATAATATAGGTATGGGAAACTTAGATTTATATAACAAGCTCAAAGTCGTACCATCGAAAGCGATAAAACCAATCCAGAACGGGCGACTTAAAGGCAAGAGCGACATCAATCCAATGTGGCGCATCAGAACAATGACTGAACATTTCGGTGTTTGCGGAGTTGGCTGGAAGTACGTTATTACTAAGCAATGGACTGAAACTTACGGAACCGAAACGAAGGCATACTGCAATATAGACCTATTCGTCAAGGTTGACGGTCAATGGTCAGATGCTATTCAGGGTACTGGAGGTTCTTCTGAGGTTACGATGGAACGAAATGGTTCATACGTATCTGACGAATGCTACAAGATGGCACTTACAGACGCACTCTCTGTAGCTATGAAAGCACTTGGTGTTGGAGCAGATATTTACTTTGAAAAAGGAAAGTCAACAATGGACTATTCCTCAAAGTATGATACGCAAGAGGATTTGACAAAAACTCAGCAGCAAGAAACCAAGACTCAGCAATCATCCTACGCTCAGTGCCACCCAAACGACCTGAATGAAGGCATGGGGTATCTGAGCAGATGTGTAAACAAGGACAACCTGATATGGGTTGTTCAGAATTACAAGCCGCTTACCGCCAACCCTCAGTTCATGCAAGCAGTATCAGCTAAAAAGAAACAATTAGGCATACAATAATGAAAACAGAAACAAAAAAAATCACTTTGACAGAACCAAAGGTTACATTCATAGAAGAATCTCATCAGTACTTCTTAGGAAAAAAGGAACTGAAAGGTGTTACAGGAACGCTCATCAAGAAAGCCTTCCCTGACACCTACAAGAATATCCCTGAGTATGTACTGATGAAGGCAGCAGAACGTGGAGGTCTCATCCATAACACGTTTGAAACCTTCTGTTCCATCTTCGATGCAGACATCAATAAGTACCCGAATCCTACAGAGGAGCTTCGATCCTTCTATGACATGTTAATCTCATACGGTTTACATTATATTGCATCCGAGTATCTCGTTACCGATGGTGAGAACTTCGCATCTGCCATTGATGGTATCTTTGCGGACAACGAAGGCAACATCTATCTGGTTGACTACAAGACCACCGCCACCCTTCACTACGACAACGTATCACTCCAGTTATCCATCTATGCCAAATGGTTCGAGGAGCAGAATCCCGACTTGAAGGTAAAGGAGATTGTCTGTATGTGGTTCAAGAACGGACAGAGTAAGTTCCAGCCACTCCCAAGGGTATCGGATGAGCAGATAGACGAGTTAATCAACGCTTATCTTACAAACGATACAGACTATCAGTATAAGGTGGAGGTTCCTGAACAGTTCTCTGCTTTGGAGCAGGAATACAGATTGATAACCGCTCGTATTGATGCAATGAAAATTGCGCAGGACGATTTGAAGAAGAAGATAATGAAGATGATGGAAGATAACGAGCAGAAATCCATCAAGACAAATATCGGCACCTACTCTTATGTGGCAGCTACTACCAAGAAAACCTTCGACACGAAGTTATTTAAGGACACAGAGCCTGACCACTATGAGTTTTATCTGAAAGATACGACAACTAAGCCGTCAATTAGAATCAAACTTAATTAAGTAAAATATGAACGTAAAGTTTACAGGCAAGATTATTGCAGCAGGGCAAGTTCAGATGGGAACTTCCCAAAACGGAACCCAATGGAGTTCGTGCGAATATACCATCGAAGAGTTGAACGAGCAGTACCCTTCAAGAGCCGTTATCCAAGTGTATGGTTCTGACAAGTTGCAGCAGTTCAATATCCAGTTAGGAGAAATCATCACCGCTCACATCGGATTGAAGGCACGTCAGTCCAAGGAAGGACGCTGGTTCAACCAGTTAGACTGCTGGAAGGTTGAACGACCTAATGGTCAGCAGCAGGGTCAGGTTGTTCAGAGTCAGATTGGACAGAACCCTCAGCAGCAGGGTGGATATTACGCACCACCTCAGCAGCAATTTCCCCCACAGGTTAATGCGAGCGGTCAGGCTACTCAGCAGGGTGTTCAATATCCAGCAGGTCAGCAAGGAAATATCCCATTCCCTCAACGTTAATATATAAGGTATGGAAATCCATCTTGTACGAACATCTACTGGTCTTCGTCCATACTCGGATGATGATTACGAGGAAATGAAAAAGATAAAGGTTGGATCCATCGTCAAGGCGAATATCGTCCGTCCTCGCAATGTGAAGTTCCATCGCAAGTTCTTCGCTCTTATCCGTGCGGCATGGGATTGTCTTACAGAGCAGCAGCGCACCAACCTACGCTCAGTAGATACTTTCAGGGAGCAGCTTCTGATAACATCAGGATTCAGCGAACCGCTCTACGACCTGAACGGACAGAAGTTCTTGGAGCGAGCCAAGTCTATCTCCTTCGCCAAGATGGATGAGCCAGCCTTTAATGAAGTATATTCCAAAGTCTTAGACACCATTCTTACCATCATGGTAGCCAATGGTGTTACAGAAGACGAGTTTAATAACATTTTACAAAACTATAGTTGATATGACACGTAGAAACGAAAAGCGCAACAACAGACATAATCGTCAGCGCAGTAACAAAACAGAGTTATCACCATTCAGCCAGATGCTTCTCGGAGCACTACTTTGTAAGGGTGTAGAAATGATTTCCAAGAAAATGGCAGAGAAGGAAACTCCTGATATTCACGCAGAAGGCATCACCAATAAGGACATCAACAACATCAACAATGGCAATGCAACCTTATCCAAGTTGCGTATTCCTGCTGATGGTTCGGCAGTTGAGTACCCTATCCCTGATGGTCTTTCTTTCTTCTTCAATGAGGAAGGCAAGTTGATGGTACACAAGAAGCAGGAACAAGAATCCGCTCCTGATACTAAGAATGACGACCCTATCACTTACGATGATATTTGCGAGGAACTGTTCTTTGGAAAGACCGCATACTGGGTTCGTAATAACAAAATCAAGAAAGGTGTTATAAGATATTCTTGTGGCGATATTGACAACTACACCAGTCTCGCTCAGGCGAAACGCACGCTTGCTTTCAACAAGTTGCAGAACATCGCCAAGTATCTCAACAAGGGCTGGAAACCTGACTTCGATGATACTTTACAGGAAAAATTCTATATTGTTTATACTGGTGATAAACCTGAAAGTAATTTTGAGGTTGACTTACTAAAAGGCTATTGTGTCTATAGCAAAATTAATGAGCCAGCATACGAGTCTTCAATCTACTTCAAGACCTTCAATCTTGCCTGTGAAGCTATCCGTCTGATGGGCAAGGAATCTCTCAACGACCTTTTCAACGAAGACTGGTAATGACATCATACGCAGAAATAAAGGCAAAGTTAGAACAGGAAGGCAAGAAGATACGCAAGCGTTCATCCTACGATGAACACAACTTGCAAGCCGCAGAGGTCAGGTATATCCGTGGGGTATATCCTGACCTTGAAGGTGTCTTCTTTGCCGTTCCTAATGGGGGCAAGCGCACCTCCCGACAAGCATCATGGCTGAAAGAAGAAGGCATGAAGGCAGGAGTATCTGATATGCTACTTCTGAAACGCACCTCCCAGTACGGGTTCCTCTGCATAGAGAATAAAACCCCGAAAGGCAGACAGGAGCCAGCGCAGAGAGTATTTCAGTTTGAGGTAGAACGACATGGCGGCAAGTACATCATCGTCCGTTCTATAGATGAGTTTATGCAAGCAATCGACAATTATCTAAATGGTGAACTATGACAGAAGAAATCAGACAAGCCATCCAACTGCTCGAAGATAATGGCTACAAGGTAACCTCTCCTCCAAAGGAAGCCAAAGACGAATACACCTTTGCTCGGGCATGGAATATGTACGACAAGAAGGTTGGCTGCAAGGCTAAGTTGGAAAAGAAATGGAACTCTATGAGTAAGGCAGACAGAAAGGCTGCTATAGAGTATATCCCCCTCTATGTTATGGCTACAGAAGATAAGCAGTTCCGCAAGAACTTTCAGACCTTCCTGAACCAACGTGGTTGGGAAGACGAACTTATCGGAGCAGCACCACCGCCAGCAGTTATCAACGAGCAGCCATCTGAGATAAGCCAACTTATCGCCAAGACAAAGGCAGAGCAGGAACAGAATACGGACGAAGCAAAGAACCATGCTCTTCGACAACGCATCTTTGGCATGATAGAGGTTCTTTCAAAGAATCCAAAGAGCTTCTGTAGGTCTCAGTTGGAGATATATCGAGACAACGGAACGTTAGAACGCTTGGGCATAGAATGGAACTCACAACCTACAACAAAATGATAGCAATCAGCAAGTACAACAAGCAGCATCCTCTCAGAGTATTTGAGGCATTCGCAGGATATGGCAGTCAGAGTCTTTCTTTCAAATACCTCAAAGAGAAGCATCCTGAGTTTGACTTCAAGGTAGTAGGATATTCAGAGATAGAACCTTCTGCCATTCAAGCCTACAGGCTCCTGCATGGCTGGGATATTCCTAACTTCGGAGACGTGACAAGGATAGACTGGAACGAGGTTCCTGACTTTGACTTTATCAGTTGGTCTTCTCCATGTCAAGACTTCTCAAATGCAGGTCTCAGACAAGGTGGCGAGGAAGGTAGCGGCACACGTTCATCCCTTATCTTTCAGGAGAAGAGAATGCTGGCAGTCAAGAAACCGAAATATGTGATGCTGGAGAACGTGAAAGGCCTCCTATCAGAGAAGATGAGAAAGTACTTCTTCCAATATCTCAGAGACCTCGACTCTTTCGGCTACACGTCATTTTACAAGGTTCTTAATTCTAAGGACTATGGGATTCCACAGAATCGTGAACGTATCTTCGTAATCTCTATCCTAAGAACAGAAGACGAGCCGACCCCTGAGTATCATTTCCCTTCTCCAATCAAGTTAGAAACTACGGTTGAGGACATCTTGGAAGACAATGTGTCGCCCGAATATTTCTTGTCACAACAACACCTCGAAAAATATCTCTCCAAAACAGACATCAATGAATCAATCAAAAAAACTCTACCCCGAAGATAGCGATACCGAAAACGGCTGATGGATGCTCTGTTGCAGTTACAGCCAGTATAGGTATGGCAAGCGTAATGAACTTTATAGATACGGCTCATTATCCGAAAGGTGGAGTTTTAATCATCAAGAAATTATAAATGTGCGACAAAATTATAAAGTTAGCAAACCTCAAAATCAAAGGCAGGATAGAGCAGCAGACAAGAGTTTATTCCACCAAGGGAATCTCCCCTACTCTCAATTCTGCTATGGGTCACGGAGGTAATTGCATTCCACTATTCTTAATTGTAAAAGAGATATGATAACAGGAGGAAAAAGAATGAAATCCCTACTTCTATCAGGGAAAGTAAAACCTGATGTGTGGGGGGGCAAGTCTTAGACCTCTATAATCAGCAAGTCTATGACAATATCGCCCCAACAATGCTAACAACCATTGATTCTTCATCAATGACATTCGTAACCATCATGAGCAAAGAAATCATCCACACCGCACCAAACGGAAAGAAATACTCCATCCAAATCAGGAAGTACACTCCAAGAGATTGTTTCCGACTGATGGGAGTGCATGAAGCTGACATAGACAAACTCCTGAGCAAGGAGAAGTCTGGTCAACTCATTATCTGTAAGAGCAAACTCTATGCACTTGCAGGAAATTCAATAGTAACCAACTGTCTGACCGCCATGTTCGAGGAACTGATATTTCCATCAGGGAATCACTATCACGACAAGAGCGGTCAGCTTTCACTCTTTTAGCTTATGGATAACACCAAGGTTAACGAGAAAGAACAAATCTTAGCCATCATCGCTGAGATTCAGGCAGAGCGTAAGGCAGCGCATATCGTTCCCTCTCACGTTCTTACCGTAGAAATCATCAACCGAGGATTCCACCAGCCGCAACAAGCCCTCAACGAGTTATGTGAAGAAGGTAAAATCGACTGGTGCAGAACACTCAACGATATGGCATTCACTATCAGGTCATAGCAAAGCTATGTGGATTGAAACACTATCAGAAATTTATAAATCAAAAACAATATGGAAGAAAAGTTAGAAATAATCACAAAGGAAGACTTGGAGGTATTATCTAAGCAAGCCTACGAGTCAGCAAAGGCTAAGGGCTTCTACCCAAATGATATTACATTTTGTCTGATGTTTATCATCGTGGAAATAGGTGAAGTACTGCAAGCCGACAGAAAGGACAGACATGGCTCCATCGAAGACTACAAAAGCGAGATTGAAATGGGCAGGGATATTCCGACCGCCTACAAAAACACGCTGGAAGGTACAGTAGAGTCTGAGTTTGCCGACATCGCTATTCGTATTCTATCACTCTTGGGCAGCATCATATCAGACGAGAAAATCGAACTAACAGAAGACGAAGACCTGACAGACGAATACAAATTGGCTAAATTTATCTTTGGGTTTGATTTAGTCGAAGACCTATACAGACTCATCGAAAAGATAGGAGTCTGTGACTTGAATGATTCTCCAAACTGGTATCTCGTCAAGCATTTACAAGAAATACTGATGAACATCTTTGCGATTGCCCACAGTAACAATATCAACCTGATGGAGCACATCAAACTAAAAATGAAGTATAACGAATCTCGTCCGTATCTACACGGATATAAATATTAGGAGGACAGAATATGTTTGGAATAGAACAGATATCAAGAAGATGCTTAATGACGCTGAGTGATGGTAGCAAGATTCAAGCTACCATCACCATTCCTAAGCCGACCAAACCCATCTTTCCTGAGCAGATGCAAAGAGAGTTTATCAAGAACATAAACAACTCACAACCTCTTGCAAAAAACAAGGTTGTAAAGTGTCACATAATGAGAAATTAAGCTTATGGAAGAATTACCTGTATGTTCTGAGATTACCCTGAAGGTGGTCGAGGATAAGAAAGGAGAATGCAACGGATGCTTCTTTTACGAGTTTGCAAGCGATATGTACGCAGAAACTTGCACCGGATTTAAGTGCGGCAGTACTGAGCGTAAGGATGGCAAAAATGTTCATTTTAAAAGAGTAAAATAGAAGGTAATGAGCACTTGTTGGACAATAAAGATATGGAGGGCTAATTATGGGTAATGAAGATTTAACGAATTGCATACCTTGGTATTGTAAACCACACTTTAAGTGTGAAGATATACAAGATGGTAAGACGCAAAGAAGAATGCGTAGAAAGAATCAACTTAGGAAAAGAAAGGGTAGATTATGATAGACGATAAGAAAATAGAAGAAGCTGCACAAGGAGCGGCAGACTTGTATGAGCAAGACTTACCTATAATGTCTTATAATGAAGATACAGAGGTTGATGGTCAGCATCATTTTTGTCAGGAATTTGGCGCAGAGTTGTTTAAAGATGGTGCTAAGTGGGCAATACAAGAGTTCCTGAAAGACTTGTGGCATCCTGCTGATGAAGAGCCGAAGAAAAACAGGCTTGTGCTTACCGATACTCGAAGTATAATGGATAAAGATTACATCTGCTGGGTGACAGTAAAGCTTACAGAAAATGGCTTTATCCGTAACTGGAGTAACTATGCAAAAGTTACTAAAATCACCAGTTGGCTTTATCTTGATGATTTGTTTTCAAAGGAAGGAGGCAAGCAATGAAAGAGTTTAAAGTTGGAGAAAGAGTAACTATTACTCTTGAAGTTGTTGAAGAATTATCTTGTTATGGTTGTTTCTTTAGAACATCTTTCGGCAAGTGTAATGGAAATGGAAAGGTAAAATGTTCTATACGAGACCGTTCAGACCACAAGAATGTAATTTTTAAAAAAGTAAAAGAGTAAAGCGTATGAAACAGAAATTATCAAATAGCAAGAACAAGTTAGTCGCTTTGTGGTGGTTCTTGACAAGAAAAAACTACTATCTTCTGTCTTACAATGGAAGAAAAAGTAAATTTTTGGAAAGCGGTAATGTTGTAATTCCAGAGTTCATCGAATGGGTAAGAAAGAAGCATGGTGTGCCTACCAATCACGAGATAATCATGGAGTTGAAGAATATTGGAAACCTCTGTAGAAGCACAGATATTCTTGCATATAATGAGATTAAGGCATTGATTAAGAAACTTGAAAAGTAAGGCGTATGGATAAGTTAGAGTATATTCCAGGAGATTTGGTAATGACAAACGGCATTCCTATCGGAACCAAAAGGGGCATCGTTTACCAGGTCACAGAAAGTAACGCAGATAAATCTGCAAAAGTGAAAGATGGAAATGCTTTCACTGAACTGAAAGGTTCTGTCACTCTTTCCAACTTAAAAGGAAAAACCATTCATGATGAAGGTTTCCTATTTTGTGACTGTGGTGCATGGGTGAAGGATATTGTTCCTATTCCTCTTACTCCTGAGATACTTTCAGCAAATAGCTTTAAAATAGTTAGAAAAGATGAAAGTGGTGCTCTTTATTTTAAAGAGGGGTTAGGTATTGATATTGTAGCCAGTTATGTACGTAACTGTTATGATATTTGCATTAGTGGCAATAAAATATTGAAAGGCATAGAATACTGCCACCAACTCCAGCACTTCCTCTTTGGTCTTGGAATTAATCACGAAATGGAGGTGTAGGTATGTCAGTTATTTTACTTTTATCTATGGTATTAATAGCTATAGGTTTAATTCTGCTGTTTATAGGTTTAGATATTAAAGAAAACTTAGAGTGTGCACGTATTGGAAGTACAATTATTACAATAGGTGTATTTATGATGTTATTAGCTCTTAGGGTTCTATTGACAAAATATAGTGTTTAACCGCCTTCGGGCATAAATAGATAGTAATATGAATGAAAAAGTAATTACCTCGTACAAGGCTTTCGACAAAAATATGCAATGCCGTAATTTCCAATACGAAGTTGGAAAAGAGTATGAAATGGACGGAAAAATCAAGTGTTGTAACCGAGGTTTCCACGCTTGCAAGTCTCCAATGGAAGTGTGGGAATACTACAATATGCTTAACTCTCGCTATGCCGAAGTAGAACAGTCTGGAAAGATTGACGAAGAAGAAAAGTCAACAAAGGTATGTTCTTCACATATCAAGATTAAGACTGAGTTGAAGCTGGCAGACATCATCAATATCGGTGTCGAGTGGCTGAAAGATGTCACATCACCATCAAAGGTTAAGACGGATGGAGCGTTGAACGACAACGGAGACAGAAAGAAACAGATTGGTTCTTCGGGCGACTATGCTCAGATTGGTTCTTCGGGCGACTCTGCTCAGATTGGTTCTTCGGGCAACTCTGCTCAGATTGGTTCTTCGGGCTACTCTGCTCAGATTGGTTCTTCGGGCAACTATGCTCAGATTGGTTCTTCGGGCAACTCTGCTCAGATTGGTTCTTCGGGCGACTCTGCTCAGATTGGTTCTTCGGGCGACTATGCTCAGATTGGTTCTTCGGGCGACTATGCTCAGATTGGTTCTTCGGGCAACTCTGCTAAGATTGACAGCACGGGAGAAGATTCCGTTATTATGTGTGCTGGTAACAAATCCAAAGCCAAAGCAAAGATTGGCTCATGGATAACGCTGGCAGAATGGGAATGGAATGACGAGAAGAATCGTAGTGTTCCAGTATGCGTTAAGACAGAGTACGTTGACGGAGAAAACATCAAGGCTGATACTTGGTATCAACTTAGAAACGGGAAGTTTGTTGAAGTTAATGATTAACTAACCACCCTCTCCTTGGCAACAGGGAGAGGGTAAAAAGAAGAGAATATGTTATTACAAATTTTTGATAAACAAAAAGGCATTGTATATATTAATACTGAACAAATTGTTTCTATTGAACAATTAAATGAAATAGCTATTATAATGATGAGTAATGGTATTAAATATACTTATTATAACTTTGAGTCTCTTGTAAAATTATTAAAAACATATAAACAATGAGCAAAGAAAAAGCAATAGTTCACATTAATAATGTTTCCAAGATGATTGGCTCAAAAAGGATAAAATTGAGTGAAGGTATGGCAATTCATATTCAAAACGAATTTGTAGGAGCATTGATATTTGAGGGCATTCGCTCATTGGCTAATAGCAATGAACCTGCAAAGAAGGTGGGTACATCAATTCTCACTGAGAAAGGACATGATTATCTGGTAGTGGACACGAAACACGGAGTTTGTGTAATTCACGCTGCGAGTTGTCCTTGTAATAAAAAGAAATAGCGTATGAAGAAACAAATAGTCTTAGACGAACAAGATATTAAAGAGCTCCACGAGGATGCGGAGCATCTACGTTGGCTATATAACAGAATGGTGCGTGAGTATGGTGAAAGCGTTAACTTTGATTACATGCACCGCTTTGCCAAGATATTCAATAAATTAGAGCAATTATAGCGTATGAAGAAACTATTATTAGCGTATGCGATATTACTTGCCAGTTGCGCTGGCAAGACAGAAGCTGAGCATAAGCATATCGTAATTAGCAATGATTATCAGGACACCTGTATGATTGTTGCTAATGGATATAGAACAATACCAATAGAATGCAAGAAAGGCTGGTCGAAAAACAAGAGCCATGGAACAATTACCATATTCTTGTCCGACAAAGGTAACAGTCAAGTATGTAATGTTAACAAGATAATTTGTAAAGTAGAATAATGAAAATAAAAATTACAAGAGTAACCGACTGGCAGCGTGTTGTGAATGCTGCTCGGTTCACACAAGGCAAGAAGTCGTTAGGACATGATCCAAGCGATGAGTTCAAAAAACAGATGATTCTCAGCGAGCATTCACCGCTCAGAGAATTAGAGTTCGACATTAAGGTGTATGACATACCATACTGGGTGAGCAATCACTTCGTTCGCCACGTTCATGCCCAGCCATTTGTCTCCACGTCAAGACCAGATATTACTGGTTCCAAAGTTTCTCGTCACGATATGCGGCAGGATGATTTGGTTAACTTGCAGCTATCTCTCAACGCTCAGGAGATTATCAATATCTCAAAGCTAAGACTATGTAACAAGGCATCCAAGGAAACAAGAGAGGTATGGTATGATGTAATTGATGAGCTGGCTATAATAGAACCTTACCTTGCATCCGCTTGTGTTCCTCAATGCGTATATAGAGGATTCTGCCCTGAGCCGAAATCATGCGGTAAAACTAAGAGAAGCACTTTTCACTTCATGAGAAGATTCTACAAAAATCTTAAATTATATAAAGCCGAATAATGAAATATCCAAAATATAACGTCAACGAATATATAGGAGGACACTTCGAGTACACCACTCCATGCCCTTTCGCCATACAAGGCAGATACACTCACGAAATCCTGATGGTAGGCAGTCTTGCTTGCCAGCGATGTGAATACTTCCGAGGTGTCAACACAGAAGATTGCATCGTATCTTGCAGAATAGTATAGTGCAGCCTATCTGCACTCATCATAATAATTAATCAGATTAACAATATGAATACAAAGAAAATCTCAATTATCCAGCGTATCAAGGAGAAATTCCTTGGCAAGCAGTTCTTTATTGCAGTTATCGCAAACAAGGGAACCAGTTCTTACTTCGTAAACTCTTCTATCTACCGCTCTGAGAAGGAAGTGAAGGCTTACAAGAAGTACATCACCACCGATGAGAGAATGAAACAGAGCTTCGATTTCGTAGGCTACTACTCCTTCCGTTCCAAGTTCGACTTCCGTATTCCTCTTAGCGGAAAGCCAGTATCACTTGAAGAAGCGAAGGAACTGGCAAATAAGTAGTATCGGAGATAAAGTTAATAGATAATACATATCTTATCAATTTACTTATTATTTTTGTGAAATGAAATTCAAATATATAATAGATAAAGTCAATGGTTTCAGGCATCGCAACAATTTTGTGATACTGGACGGAAGAGCGAACTCTGTCACACTCTCCAAGGGTATCTACGACCATATCATGCAGAAGGAGCGAACAGATTACTCTGTCTTCGTGTTCAGGTTATCAGACAGAAGAACATACGGATTCTGTATGCGTGAGGACTGGGAAGAACTTTGCAAGTCAAACACCGCCTTCACTCAGCTTCAATTCAATCAGGAGCATAAGAAGGTGGGATTCCGAAGCGACCTTCCTTCCATCACTGCCATCCTTGATGATTACAATCTTCCGCTCAACAGAATGGTTCGCCTGACCTGCATCCCACGTAAGTCAGCAAAAGGCGAGCCATACTACGAAATCATGCGACCAAACTTAAATTCGAGCACATGGCAACAAGACAAGAAGTAATTCTCAAAGGACTCACCCACTCTCCATCCGACTATGATTGTCAGGATGGGGAGTTGGCAACATGCCTCAACCTCATCAACGAGGATGGGGCACTAAAACCTATTCAGCAGCCAGAGGTTGCAGAGAAATTCACGCTGCCAAACAACACATGTTCTATCAGGTATGTGCATAAGGTGACACACGAAAGCGAAATCAATTCACACTACATCGTGAATTGTACTAACGGTTCACCTTATTCCTGGTACTGGACAGAAAAAGGTGGTGACGGGACAAAGCACGAGATAGATCTTGGAGACTTCAAGGTAAACACTGTTACTGCTGTAGGAAACATTATCTGTTTTGTAGGAGATAGCAAAACATTGTATTGTTATTTGGACAATGATGGTTATCGTATTATAGATTTTACCGATGTAACTTACGATGCAAAACTCACGCGTACATCATTCAAAATGAGTGTAGATAGTTGGGTTAAAGATAACACAATCACGGAACAAGGATATACTCTTCCTTTAAACGATTTTAATACTTTTGGATTTCCAGAGGAATTAAATGAAAATGTGACCGCTAAACTTTTCGCCAGTCAGGATGCCTATGTCAACAAATACATGGACTCTTATTCCTTCAAATACATACAATTTGCTATCCTTGCAATCCAACTATATGATGGAACATACATACAAATTGGCAACCCATTTATACTTGCCCCAAAGGAAAAAATAGAAGATAGTATAGGCTTTCGCTGGTCTTATACAGATGGTGGAATGACAAGCGGAAATCTTAATCTTACTTTTGAAGCAAATAATATATATGCTACCTATAAAGGTCAAGAAATAGATAACTACGAACTATCCGTAAAGATTAAAAATATTGATAAATACAAGACCTTGATAAAAGGGGTTGACGTATTTATTTCTAACACTTTGTTTCCTTATAATACTAATGTCAATACCATTGCTAAAGAACATCTTTTCTATTTCCGCAATGATAAAGGACGTATGATAATATCGGATTATTCGTATATAAATGGTATATTTCATATAGGTGTTAGAAACTATCATTACCAACCATATACAGAAGAAGAAATTTACGAGAAAATAGACAATTTATCATTCTACAAGAGTACCAGCTTCTCTTTTGATAATGTCAAAGATGGTATTTCCAAAAAGCTCAAAAGAGTTTTAGGCACAGAAGAAACTTTGCCTTTGGCAGACCTTCAAAGAGAATCGTATGGTGCAATGTGTGCTATAACATATAACAACAGATTGCATCTTGGAAATGTTATGTCTTCCATCACCACTCGATGCAATAATGGTAATGGATATTATTCTCCAGTAAAACCAGAGAAAAGCACCAATGAAAGTAGTGCTGAATATGATTTCCGCTACATTCCAAAGGGGCAGTTCAACGGAAACTATATAGACAACTTTGGCACAGACCAATTAGGCAGTAGTTGTATTGACAAAATTTGCCAAGTCGTTTCCAAGGTGTATCTCAAAATAAACAACAAGGACGAAGTATTTTCTTATTACGATGAACTTCATTACCCTCTCCCACCTATTCTTTCTTTCCCTTCAAACAAGGCGAAAGTTATAGATTTACTTATCAGAATCCCAGAGAGAGGGGTTTACTCTTGTTATAAAAAGTCATTCAGCTTATACGAGAGCGAGACATTTGGTTTTAACTATGCGGTCAATTATTCAAATGGAACATTTTGTCCTATCCAAGCTAACGATATTACTATGAACTACGAGAGTTGGACGGTATCAATAGCCAACGACCCATCTTGGAAGAAAATCACAGAAGAAGAGTTTTATCAAGAGAAATCGAACATCAAAGAATCCACTATAAATGGCAGTAAAATAGCATCATCAATCAAGGTCAGCGAAGTTGAGAATCCTCTTGTCTTTCCTGCATCCAACAGTGTACAAGTAGGTTCATCCGTTATCTCAGCACTGGCAGCTAACACCCGACCAATCAGCGAAGGTCAGTTTGGTGAAGCTCCACTCTACGCTTTTACAGATGAAGGAGTATGGGTGTTAATGTTGAGTGGAGAAGGAACCTATGTGGCTCGCCAACCAGCCAACCGAGAAATCTGTTCCAATCCTAACGGAATCTTGCAGATAGATGATGCAGTACTCTATCCAACCAACAGAGGTATCATGATGCAGCAAGGAAGAAATTCTATCTGTATTACAGACCAACTTGATGGTTATCCTTTCAACTTCATGGAAATGAAGTACGCTAAACAGATTATAGCCACCAACGAAACAGAGTCAGGAGAGATAAGTTATATCCGTTTCAAGGACTATCTTAAATCGGCTGATATGATTTACGACTACTACAATAATCGTATCATTGTCTTTAACCCGAACCAAGCATACGCTTACGTTTATTCGTTGAAGAGTAAGATGTGGGGAGCAATGAAGAATGTGTTCAACAAGCGAGTCAATATATATCCAGAGTCATACGCTACCAATAAGGAAGGCAAGATTCTTAATGTATATGTAGAAGAACCATATTTCAACACTCCTTATTTCCTTTGCAGCAGACCTCTTACTATAAGCGACAAAGAGGTTTACAAGACTATATTTACTTGCATAGCAAGAGGATATTTCCGAAAAGGAACAAACGGAAAGTGTGCTATGGTTTTGTATGGAAGTAATAACCTCTTCGACTGGTATCTCATTAAAACATCAATCAACGAGTATCTCAGAGGAATAGCTGGCTCTCCATACAAATATTTCAGGGTTGCACTCATTGGCAATCTTGCCACAAACGAATCTATAAGCGGTCTATCTGTTGATTTCCAAGAAAGATGGCAAAACAAACTTAGATAAGTAATTTTCTTTTTCATCAAAAAACAAAGGGTAGCAGTCCGTGATGGATAGCTACCCTTACTTTATCAACTAACTACTTAAAATGGGTGTAAAACAATTCTTGCTCTACCAGCCGACCGATTGCTTGCATCCTTAATCTTCTGTTTCTTATCCTCAGCAAGTGCCCAGAACCTATCAGCACCATCAGGATAAACAATCATTAGCCACTCGTATAAGCATTGGTTCACAATATAATCGTGAATATATACCGTCATGGTATGCACACTTGTTTTAGAGAAACCTTGCGGCATCCTCATCGCCAAGTAGTAGGCCTCCTCTTCATTAGTAGGCGAGCCAATACACTCTTCCCACTCGTTAGAATCAAAACCACCACCAAGCATTTTCATTTTCGTGTACCTGAAAAGCATTTCGTTACAGTCTTCTACTGCTGAATCAAGAATCCTTGCCAGTTTATCTCGATTACCATCCTCGCCTACATCATAGATGTTGTGGATAGAATGGGAATCCTCTACAGAACTGGAGATAGAGTCAGCATAAACGGCAGCCGTATTCTTGATGTCAAACACCAGTTCCTTCTTCTGAAGCTCTATCATTACCTTGTACCCAAGGTTACAAACTCTGCATTCTTTCATATTCACCTCCTTTCTTAATCGTTAGGAGCAGTTCTGCTTGGCCTCTCACGTCGGTTGAATACCTCATGCAGGTTCTTGATAGCCGCAACCGACAATTCTGCATACGTCTTCGACTCGTTAGGGTTGGTAATAATAAACCAGTCCATCAAAGCCTTGTTAATAATGTAGTCATGGATAGAACTTGTAAGAGCATCCTTTAAGGCAAGCGGATAGTTTGATGGAAGGGACAGGTTGATAACAATATTGGTACTACCATTAATCAATTCGTTGGAAGCTGTAGTACCATTGTCAGTTTGTACTGATTCACTCAACTCCACAAGCAGTTGACTATACGCATTCTGAATGCTACGCAATGCCTGATTTTTGTCTTCATCATCATCGCTTGCCTGAATATTACTTGCAGCCTCAGCGTCCATATCGGCAGCCCTTCTACTACGTCCAGTCAGGAACGCTTTATTTTGGAAGTCATAAATGAGTTCACTCATATACAACGTAATCGTTAGACTTTTTCTTGCCATACTATGATATTTTAGTTCGGGTTGGTTTCTTTTTGTAGAACGCTTTCTCCTTAATATCAAGCAATAATGCAGCAGCGTTATCTGCATATTCCTTTACCTTATCGTTTGCGGTAATCTCGCACCACTTGCCGATAATACTGTTCACCATGAACGAGTTGGCAGACGAGTTGATAGAACTGAGTAGATTTTCATCGAATCTGCTTGGCATTTCGAGTTTCCAAGTGATAGTCCCATCTACTCCTGAGCCACCTGAGATAAATCGTTTCAGAACATTTCTAAGAGCATCCAGTGACTCGTTGAAGAACCGCTCTATCATTGCCAAGTCTGCTTCCGTCACAAATATCTGATCAAAAGCCGATTTACCATCCTCTACGGTTGTCTTCTTACCTATGTAGGCAGTAGTCTTAGCTACCTCCTCATAGATGTCACTTTTCTTGATTGCCAATGTGAAATCTGCCATTCTTTATCTTTTTATAGAGTTTATAACCTAATATGATTAACAGCATACAGAGTGCTCCAAATGACCAAACTGCATACTTCAACTGAAACTGCTCCCACTTGGAGAGTTGCTTTTCTACTGGGTATGGAACTGGGATTGAATCTCTTTTCAGGAAGGAATCTACCTTCACCTTATACACATTCTTGAAGATAGTTTTCTCATGCCATCGGTCAAGGTAACAGGTATCTCCCTTTTGTCTGAGAAAGATGGAATCACGCACAAAAACGCTATCGTAAGTATGCAGCGTATCGTGTTTTATCACATTCTGATATACAATTTTTTCCATCGGAATGTACTTCGTTTTGCATCCCGACAGAAGAAACACCACCAGCAACACACCTATCACGTAGAGTGCCACTTGCCAAAAATAAGTATCATACCACTTTGTCTTCATAGGCTAAAGATTGAAAACTTTCTTTGCTCTTGTCAGGAACTTTCGCCTTGATTCCAATCCATTGGTTCCACCATTGATAGTCTTGGTAATAGCCACGAAACAATCACTATCAGCCAGTTTGTTCAGGTCGTGTTTCCACCACCACCACATCGCACTCTTGGTTGCACCCAAAGGCTTCTCCAGCAATTCAGGATGCTCCATGATGTCACCAGTACAGTGCTTGCTATTCTGATAAGCCTGATAGTTCGCCCTGCCAGTAATCTGTATCAATCCTCTTCCACGATACTTATACCCATCACCATCTTTCAGGTTCCCGAGCATATTCTTCAACCTGCCAACATCATACTTACGGAAGTAGTTCTTGTTGCCGAGTTCCTTGGTATATCTCAGTTCGCCACTCTCATGTGCAATCTGAGCCAAGAAGTGAGCCATACGTATAGGAGTATCAATATGATACGCCTCAGCATAACCATTAATGTAAGGCAGGAAAGCATCCACCTTATCCTTGGCATTCGGCATAATCGCCAAAATCTGTTCTCTTGTTACCTTCATCATTTACCCTCCTTTACTTGTTTCAGCATACTTGCGAGTTCGTCCTTCACCTTACTCTCAAAATTGCCCAACTTAGTTTTAAAATAAATGTTTACCCCGAATATCGCTCCAGAGTAAACCAATGCCTGACTGATGTACCAGAGCACACCATCCGAAATAATATAGTTGTTCAGAAAGAATGATAGGAAGGCAAGGACGATGCCGCTCACTACCATTCCAATAGCTGTACCATATTGTAAACCTTCACGCACGTTTGGAGTCATAACTTATCTTTTAAAAATATTAATAATGCAAAGATAAGTTGTATCTCTCAATTCATCATCTTATCCGTTAATGTTATGCCATATCTTGCTCGTAGGGTGTAAGCAGTCAGGGTCTTGGAGGTATTCTATTGCCATCAGTACTACCATTTCCTTCAACTCCTCTGCATCCTTGCTATATCGCTCCAGCAGGACATGATGGTCGCTCCTCAGAAGGTTCATAGTTACCGCCAAGTCGTGAATAGTATAGTCTGATATATCATCCTTATGCTTGTCGAAGGCCTCCTTTATCTCCTCGTCAGAGTAGAAAGGAGCCATGTGCTTGGTTCCATCAGCATCCTCATACCACATCTTGCTGATAGCATCATCAGCAAAGTACTTATCAAAATGCTCTTCACTCAAAACACCATGTACCATCGCACAAAGATGGTGTACCTCCACATCACTCAACTTGTATGAGAGATACTTACCGATAGCCTTAGCTATACTCAACATCTGTTCAGGAGTCATATCCTGCTGATACTTTTCAACAAACTCTACGAAATTCATATCTATAAAATTTAAAAGTTTATGATGCTGCAAAGATAAGAATATCTTTAACGCAGCACCACAAACTCGCAAATATTCCTGTAGCTGTCTGAGTATCAGACAAATACAGTTACGATAAAAACACCTCCTTTCTTTATTCTTCCTTATATTTGGTTCGTTTCTCTCCACCCCTCGCCCAAATGTCGTTTTTCTTGCGTTTCGACACCTTGCCGAGTACATCATTTTCATAAAGTTCGGGTTTATTTTCCCTACCTTTAGTCTCTGTAGCAATACCATTATTAGGATTGCTACCTTGGCTGGCATCAGGTTTCCCGTTGCCATACCATTCCTTGTCGCTTGGTTTGTCTGCTATCATAACTAAACATTAAACATTAAAAACTAAACATTACGCAGCAAGCGGTGGGGTCTGTCCGTCAGGACTCACACCCTGACCACTCATCATCTGCTGCAACATCGCCTGAGCCTTCGGATTGTTCTGTGATGCCTGAGCCACTTGTGCTCGTAATTCAGGAGAAAATCCTTGCGGAACCTCACCATTCTGAATTGCCTGCTGGTTAGATGAAACCGATTGCAACAACTCCTCGCCAAATGGGAAGTCGCCAACTTGCAACAACTGCTCCAGCGTGATAGCCTGATTCTGCCACAAGGTCATAAGGAACTCATTTGCCATCTGTCTATATACTGGTGTAGCCGTACTTTCCGTGATGTTGATATCAAACTCCACGTCTCTAATCTTCTTAGGGTCGTAGCGAACAATCTGCCCTGCCCTGCCAACGATATTGAAATTGCGAGCCACATCATAGTACTGCTGCATATTCTTTACTGTCTTATACGCACCATCAATAATAAACTGGCTGAAACTCTCCAAAATATCAAGTAACGACATGGTGGCATTCTGTGTCTGCTGGGCATATAGCGAACCGCTCGTTCCTGATACTCCAGGTTTTCCTTGCAGCGCACCATTCACTCCCGATATATCCTCAAAGAACTTCAACTGATAACTGAGCAAATCACCGATACCGATATTCGTAGAGTTGTTCGCCACTTGCTGAGGAACCTGACCGCTCTTGTTTGGCTTGTATCTCACCACACCATTGAACCTACTCCACTCATCGCAGAAATCATTCCAACTCATATCGTCAGGCAGACAATCCTCAGGACATAGCAATACACCCTTGGCACTCGCTCGCATAATGAAGTCATACATCGTGATAAGTCGGTTCACATATCTCTGCTGGTCAATCACATCTTCCACGAAGCTGTGAATCTCGCCATCAACAAAAGGATAGAACTTAAAGCAGTATGGATGCTCACCATGAGCATAAGGGGTTTCGCCTTCTCTCAGAATATCACCGAAAGGAGAAAGATAATAGAAATGCCAGTAATCATCCATGAACCACTCAGCTTCAATCAGAGGAATATCATCTTCCATCATGCCAGCAGCCAATCCTCTCTGCCTTCTGTCCGCATTCTCGGCATCCACAATATCGGGCTTATCTTCAATGTCAATCTTGAAATCATCGCCATTGTTATAGTCATGGCATCGGTATCTTGGCTTACTTTCCTTGCGCCAAACCTCAATCACTCGACAGAGCGAAGGGTTGGCAGGATTCATGAAGTCGATGGTTTTAGGGTCGAACTCACCAAATCGCTGGGTGCAGTCTGCAATCACGAAATCTCGGTTAGCTGCCAACCGGTATATCTCCTTCAACTTCCGAGCCTCAGCAGGAGACTTGGCAAACTCTCTCAGCACATTACCGATGGTAATATCATGTACCTCACCCAAGCAACTCACGTCCCAACCACGGAAATCCCTCATATTGTTATCTATGAAGAAATTGTTCGGGTTCACGTAGTCCGTCCAGCAATCCAACCTACCTCTTCGCCATCCATACTTTTTCTTATAGATGGCAGCACCGCTTATCAGGAACTCTTCCATGGTTCGGGCATCCAGTTCCACTTCTCGGTTCAGTTGTCGGTTACATTGCAGCACCACGCTCATGGTCTCGCCATATCGTTTCTCATCCTTATCTCTTGCATTGCACGTTGGTTCCTTGCTCTGAGAGCGATATACTCCAAGTACGTTTTTTACCAATCTACGGATAAGGTTATTCTTCAATGGCTCGCTACCCTGCTCACGGATATAATCTTCCTCCCTGATGCTTTTTTTGCCAAGTCCACCACAAGTAGGAATATCTATCTTGTCTCCCCATTGGTCTCCGTAACAATAGCGTTTGTTTCTCAACCGTCTCTTACGGAAATTATCCATATTGTTGTAATATCGCTGAGCTTCAAGCAGGATAGCATACGCTCGTTCATAGGGCTGATCGTAGTGTTTGAAACTCTGCTTGACGGTATCAAGTTCATTTCTATCCACCACCTTGCTCAGCGACATCAACTTATCCTTATCATTTTTCTTTGCCATAATTATTGTGTTTTAGAAGGTTCTGTTATGTTGGCAAGTCCAAATGCCACGGACTTCAAACTTGAAGCTGTATCAGTATCACCAAGTGTCGCACAAACCAAAGATGCAGCCATATAAAGAATGGACTCCTTCAATTTCTTGCACATGAATATGACACCGTTGTCTATATAAGGAATAGGTATGTATGTGCAGTTGAGCGTTTCCGTAGCAGTCTTGCAAGTATATAGCTCCAATTGTAAGTCTCCATTGCTTTGAACCACGGCAGCGATTGGACGTTGAGGATTTCCACGGACTCCAAAACGATTGCCTTGCCAGCTATACTCATCGTCCAACTCAGAAATTATCTTAGCAGGCCTCTCCCATCCAGACATCCTTACACTCAATAAGCGCAACAAGTCCTTCGGCAGCGGAACCTTACCAACATACATGCCGTTGTTAGCCTCCATCCGTAAGCTGCCATTGTCCTTGTAAGTATAGCCTGACAACATCTGCAATGGAGCATTGGATTCTATCAGTTTCGTTGCGTCAACCAACTTGCTCTTGATAATCTCACCTTGCGAGAGAGTATCGGAATCCGTTGGTATCAACTCTGCATTTTCCTGGTTACGGTCAAGTATATTTTTGATTTCCCTAACCAAACCTTCAACCGCATAACTATCCATATTACTTCAAACCTTCAAGTTCCACACCATGCTCCTGAGCGACAGCAAGAATTTCCTCCTTAGTCTTCATCTTAGAACGAGACACACCATAGGTCTCAGCCAGATAGTCCTTGGCATCCTCAATGTCTGTCACGATGTGTGTCTTCTTTTCGTCAGATACTTTCTTCTTTGCCTTAGCAGCAGCCTTCTTCTTCGCCTCAGCAGCTTCCTTCTTCTCGTCAATAGACTCAGCCAAGAAGAACTTGTCGTTGAACCAATAGTGAGACTCGATAGCTTTCTGCACCTTCTGGTCTCTTGTCATATAGACACTATTACCCATCGTTTTACCCTCAAAGACAATGCGCATTCTCTCATCACCTACCATAACGCTGAATGCTAAATCTGTACCAGCTTGATATTTATTAAACATGACTATACCTTATTATATATGTGTTACTAAAAAAGGGATGGGGCAAGTTGCCCACACCCCTCACTATTTAATGAATATTTAAAACTTACTTACTGTTAGGCAGCAGCCTTGGTCTCGCCAGTTTCAGACATGCCATCTGTTGCAGGAACCGCAGCAAGACGCATACGAGCATGTGCCTTAGGGTACTTCAAGTACAGACAAGCAACCTCCTGAATAACTACTGCATCGGTGTTACGGATGCCAGCCTTCTTCAAGTCGAGCACGTTACGAGTCCAAGACAAGTGTACTCGCTTAACCAAGAACTCAGGGTCAAGAGCAAAGCCACAGTCACTCATACCGAAGATGTCAAACAACTCAGAGTGAATCATCAGAACCTCACCAAAGTCGGTCTCCCAACTCTTGAACTTCAAGTTCCAAACCTCTACGGTGTCCTTCAAGCGGAACTTGTCAGAATCAATCTTGCTGAATGCGCTCACGAAGTCAGAACCAGCGATAATCACCTTGCGCTTGTTGCCGATACCAGTACCCACAAACAAGTCCTTGGAAATGTCAACCAACTCCAAATCTGTGATAACTCGCTCATTCTTGTTGTAGCCCTTCTTTATATCATCAGCAGTTGCAACATGACCAACTTCAATATCCTTACCAGCCATCCACCAGATACCCTTAGTGAACCACTGGGCAGAGTTGTTCTTGGTAGTATGCTTAATACAAGCCATATCACCGAAGAGGTAAGTACCCTCCATGGCAAGGCGCATATCATAAATACTATCCTCTTCTATGTCTGAGAAGTCCCAATCCACTCGCTTAGCAGCAATCTTGTTGAAGGTACTCTCCTCAATCTGAATCATAAAGTTCTGACAGAACTGAGTCTCAGAATCAGGAAGGTTGTTGAAACGACCAGTCTGAACATCCAACTCGCCGCAACTCTTCGCCATACGGATAAGCACCTGACCCTTCTTCAAGGCTGGAATGCCGATAGCCTGCTTGTTGACCAATTCACCATTTACTGCAAACACAATAGGATAACCCTCATTATCCTTGCCGCAAACACAAAGTTCCAAATCAGGAGTAGGAGCATCTTTAATAGTTGAATAAGCAACACCCTTATAGTTGGTAATTGCCTTCACATCTACCACTCGGATAGTATCATCCAGTGTGAACATTTCAGGGTCTTCCACCTTCAACACCATAGATGTACCAGTACTCTTCACGGTGTCCTCCTTGACAGTTGTCTTGATAGGACGAGTGCCGATACTCCAGTATTCTACCACAAACGAACTTGCAGACTTGGTTGTCGCATAGCGTGAAATCTGGTCAACAGGAGTAGCCATCGGACGAATCTTGGTAATCTTGTCGTTGATGTCGTTCTCATAGAACTCCGTACCTTTCTCGTTATAAGCTTCACGACCCTTGGTTTCGGTGGCAATACCATCATCCTGACGAGCCGCACCACCATTACCAGCATCATCGGCAGCGGTAGCACCGCCAGCCTCAGCAGCATGACCACTCTCGGTAGTACCGCCATCAGGCAGAGCAGCCTCAGCCATGACCACATTACCATTCACTCCAAAAATAACTGCCATAACCATCAGAAAAATGGAAAGCAGCCGATTAAATGTACTTTTCTTCATTGTTATTCTGAATATTAATTAAACATTATATATTATCTTTTTACCTTATCGAATGTGCGTTCTCTTCTCGTTTCCACGCTCCCAGATGTTGCCCCTACGTGAAGCCCTACCAAGCGCACCAAGGTCAGGCTGGTTATCTGTCTGCTTAGTTTCCGCATTGGCAGAATCAAGGTCAGCAGTACCATCACCCTTCTTTCTCAGTTCAAGGTTCTTGACGTACTTGCTATTCTTGCCACGAACCTCACCCTCATGGGCAGCATCAGCCACATCGGTGTCATGATTCTTTGCCTTGATGAAAGCAGTAATCATTTCTTCGGTAAACTTGCCCGTCACCACATTGCGCATGGTCTGAAAACACTGGTCGATAGCATTGTTCACCGCTTCCTCGCCATACTTCTCTTCCAATTTGTCGAAGACTTCATAGCTGGAAGGCATATTCTTGTCATACTCCTCCTGCAACTTCTTGCCGTTGGAAGCATTCTGCAAGAACTCAGACTGAGCCGATGCAATCTCATCCGCATTGTCAGGGTCTGAATAGTAGTCAATAGCATCCTCGCCATGTGTGCGAATCAACTCAGCGTAAGGACTCTTGCCAGCCTTCATCGCTTGAAGGAATGTAGCCGCCTCTGGGTCGCTACCAAGCCACTCTCCCATCGCCTTCTCGTTATCCTTATACCCCTGCAAAGCCTTCTGGTCAGCATCATAATCGTCATTGATGGCTCCATAGATAGACTCATCATCTGCATACTCGGTGTCAGGGTGTCTGGTCTTCAAGCGTTCCAAAGCCAAGTCTCTCTTGGTCTTGGTATCTTGTTGTTTAGCAGCACCAGCATTCTGCTCTGTATTTGCATTTTCGTTCATATATATATATGTATAAATTTATAAATCAATGCCCAAAAGTAACACATTTCGACTTATTATTAATCTTATCCGTTAACTATGCTTAATCATATCCGATTAATTTGGTTATTTCAATACATTTTTGTATCTTTGCATCATATACGATGAAACATAAAGGCTCACGATGTGACTTTACAAAGGAACGTGACGCTGACATATTGAGAGCTTACAAGCAGATTATATCAGTAAGAGACAATATAGGCATCTTGGAGATTGAGCGAAGACTTTTGCAATCTCCAAGCAAACGTTTTTGGGTCTCTGTTGACCGAGCATACAACGTTATTCTCAATATGCTCAATGGTAAATCCATCAGCAGCATGAATCCGCAGAAAAGAGCAATGTTTCAGGAGATTTTCCGCAGATACAAGATCTATTCAAAGGAGCATCCTTCTCTCACCAAGATGGATGCCATTTGGCATGTGTGCAATCAGGAAGCACCGAGCTTCTATCTCACTCCAAAATCCATGCACGTCATACTTCATCGGGTGAGGAAGGAGGAGAAGAAAAGATGCTACGAACTTCGTCAGAGAAGATTGCGCTTTATGCAGGGTACATTATAATAATATGTATCACGCTCATAGGATATGATGGCATGGGTCTCTTTGAAGGTTGCTCTATTCAGAACCGACTAAGCTACCCATTCTTTCATCAGAACATCTTTCATGTAGCCATCAACCTCTACGTATTCCACCAATGTTACCGAGCCATCCCTTGTGGTATCGGTCACATGGTAGCATTCTATCTTATTGCCGTAAGCTATCCTTTTGCATCTTCTGTACCTATCATCGGTCTCAGTGGATTTATCTATGCTTACATGGGCTTTATCGCTCCCTATGTAGAGAATAAGGTAAGATACAATCTCACCATTCTCCTATATATCTGTGTTGGAATCTTCTTCCCTTGCATGGCAGTTGGAGTCCACATCTATTGCTATGTACTTGGTCTGTTGTGGGGTTATCTAAATGCACCGCTATGCCAAGACAAGTAAAACTGACAGATGCACTTGACAAACACGTACTGAGCATCCTGCAAGAGAACGAGAAACGCATCAAGGAAATCAACACTCCTTTCAATCCTATCAAGGGTGAAGGTTGTGGAGATAAGCGATTCCTGCTCTTCCTTCCCGACTTCCCGATACAGAGACAGCAGCTTCCTATATCAATGAAGAAGATTCCACTCGTCAAGATGCTCATCGAGTTTGGTAGCTGCAAGGCAGTAATTGAGGAACTGCATAAGGATATAGACGAGCCGTACAATTTAGAGGATGAAATCGAACAACTGGTTGAGCAGTTTACTCGCATCAGGATGAAACATGACCCCTTCTTCTTCTTTGCCACATTCATCTATATCAAGCCCAAAGGTGGAGGTCTCCCCTTCCGCTTTGTGCTCAGAAGACCGCAGCGAAGACTACTCAGGTGGCTGGAAGAAAGAAGAAAGAAGAACCGCCCTATCCGACTGATTCTTTTGAAAGCACGACAATGGGGAGGTTCAACGGTCATTCAGATGTACTTCCTTTGGTTGCAACTCATGTGGCAGAAGGGTCTAAACTCGCTCATCGTTGCTCAGGTAAAGGACACAGCAGAAACCATTCGAGGAATGTTCGAGGAAGCTCTGAAAAACTTCCCAACCAAGTTCCTCTACGAAATGGGAGAAGCCTTCTCTGAGAACGAGCCGAAGTTTGTGGGTGTCGGAACATCAGGTAATGTGAAGAAGGTTCCTCAGCGATTCTGCAAGATTAAGGTGGGTTCTATGGAGCGACCACTATCAGCCAATGGTGAAGACTACAACTTGGTTCACCTTTCTGAGGTTGGTCTTTGGAAGAAGACTGATGGTAAATCTCCTGAGGAGGTAGTGCAGAATGCTACCAATGGTATCTTGTACCGACCATACACGATGATTGCCTACGAATCCACCGCCAATGGTACTGGCAATTTCTTCCACAAGGAGTGGCTTGCAGCAGTCAAGGGAGAATCCCAGTTTGAGCCGTTCTTTGTGCCTTGGTACGAGATATACGATATGTATCATCTTGAATTTGAAAGCAAGAAACAGAAGGTGGAGTTCGCCAAATGGCTATACGAGAACCGCAGTAACACCAATACGATGTCCGACCGAGAGGAACCAGGCACCTATCTTTGGAAACTATGGAATCTGGGTGCTCCACTTGAAGCTATCAACTGGTATATGGCAGAGCGCAAGAAGTTCACCGACCATGCAGATATGGCTGCTGGCTACCCTACCGATGATATTGAAGCATTCAAGCATTCTGGAGCCAAGGTATTTGCAGAAGACAAGGTTGACAAGTTCCGCAAAGGATGCCGTGCGCCTAAATTCATTGGTGATGTTTATGGTGACGGATATAAGGGTAAGAAGTGTATGCAGAACGTCAGATTCTGTGAAGACAAACAGGGTCAGTTGTGGATATGGAGCAAACCAGAAACCTTTGACGATTGCAAGGTAATCAACCGCTATCTGGTTGTAGTAGATATTGGTGGACGTAGCAAGAATGCCGACTGGTCTGTTATCTGTGTCTTCGACCGCTATTGGATGATGGAAGGCGGCAAGCCGTATGTGGTAGCTCAATGGTATGGGCATATTGATATGGACTTGCTGGCATGGAAGGCTGCTCAGATAGCCAAATACTACAACGATGCTCTGTTGGTCATTGAATCCAACACCTTGGAAACAAAAGACAAGGAGCATATCTTGGAAGGTGGCGACCAGTCTGAGTTCATCCTGAATCAAATCAAAGATGTATATGATAATCTCTATGCACGCAAGCAGAGTGAATCAGACATCAAGAATAAGGTTCCAGTGAAGTACGGATTCCATACCAACGTAGCAACCAAGCCAATGGTTATCTCTGTACTGGTTCAGGTTATCCGTGAACAACTCTATGTAGAGCGAGACGACAGATGTTTGGATGAATATCTCACCTACGAGAAGAACGGAACCATATATGAGGCAGCAGACGGAAAGCACGATGATTTGCTCATGACCAGAGCCATCGGACTCCACATCTGTTTCAATGAAATGGAAATGCCAAAAATGATAGAGTATAAGACAAGAGTAATGACAAGAAAGGTTTCTGTTTCGGCAGCAACCATCATATAGTTCAAACTAAATAATTACGATTATGAAAGTAACAAAGATTTTCAAGCGCATCAAGTGCGAAATCATGTACCGCCAAGCTACGGCTAAGGCAGACTACGCATCCAAGAAGAACCATGGCGAAATCTTCTATGTCCTTCCTACGCAGAAGGGTAATCTGATGATTATGAACCGCCCACTCTTCGAGACGTTCAAGAGAACGAAACTTGTTGATAAAGACATGAAGGTAAGAGACCTGTTCAGGGATTGTGTCTATCACACCAACTGCAAAAGCAAGAAAGGCAAGGAGAGTCGCAAGCGCAAGTTCCTCAGATGGAAAGGACTTATTTAACAGCACTTCATTAACAGATAAGGTTATACAATTAGAATAAAAATATAACTTTGCAGTAAAAAAAGGACATGGCAGAAACTATCAAGACACAGACTACTGGATATGAATGCGTTGGCATTGAAAAGATAGAACAGACTTACGAAGGTCTGTACGACAACAAGCCAAACATCATAACCATATATCTTACAAACGGAGACACTCATCAGTTTAAGGTGATGAATGGCTCACAAGGTGTAGGTATAGACAGGATTGAGCAAAGGCAATCTTCCACCGTTAGTGGTGGAAGAAATGAGTTTGCCATTATTCTCACGAATGGAAAGGAATATACGTTCTCTACATACAACGGAAGCGGTGGCTCTGGGTCAAGTGGTAGTTTCAACCAAGTCCTACAGAAGCTGAACAACATGTTGATGCCATCAGGGAAAAGCTACCTGTATTATAACGGAAGTGGTTTTGAGTGGAAATCTCCAGATGGCTCTACTGGTGGCGGAACGGCAGACCTCTCTGAGTACAGTTGGTGGGGAAGAAAGTTTGACCCTGCATCTAAGATGATTACAGGCGAAATGTCTGCTGTCACCAGTATAGAGTTCCAATCAACCAAGGGAGAAACAACCATCAGAAAGAAGCTCTATCTTGACGAGAACGGTGACTTGTGCTTTAACGGAAACTTATATGCCACTGGTGGAATAACGGCTCTTGGCAGCGGTGGCGGCACATCGGGAGGCGGTGGTGCTTCTTTGGGAACTCTTCTTACTAAACTTAATAGTGAAAATCCTTTACCTACTGCCGGTGGTCAAGTACTGACTTATAATGGTAGTAATTTCATTTGGAAAACTTCTACTGGAAGTGGTGTTACTCTAAATCCTACCATGGATGCAATGAATAAGTATTTAGATAAAACTGCATACGGTACTCCTCAATTCCTTTATTGGGATGGTTCTACATATACTTGGAAGAATGAATCTGAGATTAGTGGTGGTGGTGGTTCTATACAAGTAGCACAAACACCAGAATATTCAGGAGGAAGTGAGAGTTGGGTTAGTGCAACTAAATTACGTTTTGTAGGTATTACTGGTATAAAACCAACTATTAGACCAAATTCTGACAAAGGTTGTGTAGATGTTGGTATTCCTGTTGGTAGTGGAAGTGGTTCTAGTGGTACTACTTCTGGTAAGTTACGTTTCTATCAAGATAGTTCAGAAGAAACTTGGAATGGTGAATCTGACTTCAAGATAAACTTTGGTAGCGGAATCAACGTAACTTGGGATAGTCATTCACAGATTACTTTATCTGCTACTGGTGGTTCTAGTG